>JAAUYG010011650.1_pt1 | contig 15143 bp, 10 predicted proteins | sample 7278091 | NCBI WGS metagenome assembly JAAUYG01 (sample SAMN14350201, study PRJNA611818) | marine sediment metagenome | isolation source: surface marine sediment (0.6m) | place: French Polynesia: Moorea | collected 2018-08 | reverse complement strand
TGAGATTTTTGTGCAGGACTGCCACTGTAGTGAGATTACTTGTAGATGGTGTTCCAAGTGGGTTTGGGGTAGATAGGCTTAATATCCAGATATTTATCCCCAGTAAGGAGACCTATGTTAAAATACTTCGCTGGAACTTGATGACCCTTAAAGTGTCTGCATCAAATTCATAATTTAACTGTACATTATTTGCTTATGTGGCATTCAAACTATTTACTTTTGGTGTTCATTACTTGTCTATAATTTTAGCCCTTCACTCATCTAGAGAAAACTCAGACAGCAATCAATGTCTTGTAATGTTAGCAGTGTTCTTTATCCTTTGTGTATTCATTTTTCGTTACGCTAGTCATAGAGAGTCAAAATACCCCCTGCCTCCAAGAATAAATAAATAAATGAGTAAAATAAAGTAACAGCTTGAAGTGAGTGTAATTTGGGTTACAAATCAATTTGGCAAAGATTCTTATTAATTCATGAGCTTTTGTTTGGTGAATGCCCATTACTAGTACCTTCATACAGGTGTCTATTAATGTACATCCTGTAATATGTAACCTGACGGTTAACTGCAGCATGAAGGAGATTTATATAAACAAACAGTTGGGAATATAGCCATCCATTTATACATTGAAAAACAGTGCTCAAGCACATGAAATACAGTGGGGTGCATAATTGTTCAAGTAAAACAAAGACGCGCTTGATGGTTTAAGTTGTACGGAATTCTTTAATTATTGAAAAGGATGTCAGTATTGTTGTGAAATGGTCCAATAAAATGGCAATCAATAGCAAATGTGTTCCAGTGTTTCCTTCATGTTGTCAATGATTGGTAACATAAAGTAGCAACGCACCACATTTTGACCACATTAATGGCGAACTAGACAGGTCCATTATCATGTAGCGTACTTACATATAGTACCCATACACTGCCAAGACGCCACCTTTGGCACTTTCAATAGGGTAAAAACACACCCTGGTAAGCAATTCCTGACAAATGGTAACACCATTCAATCGCTACACACAGTAATGCGTCTCTTTTAGTGTCTTTGAGATAATTTGTTCTTGAAGGTAAACACTCCAGGGAAGGTCATGTGACTCATGTCTGCCTTGAAACACCGGTTGCAGCAAGTACATTACTCATACATGCATTACGCTAGTTCTTGTATCATCAAGAAGCTGTAAAATTGTGAAAGCTGACTTCAATACCCTAAAGCTGTGCAACCCAAGCTTTTTAACATCTACTGCAACATAAACCTTTGACATTTGTATTAGGGTTCCCACAGGTCCTTTAAGTCATTGTCCTACCAGCACAGATCCCACTCATATTGGAAGTAGCTGTGCTTGCAGTGGTGGCCAAAGTCGGTTTAGTCTCGTTTTGGTAACCGGTCTCGGCCAATCAAAAGCAGTTCAGGACAGCCACAAAGTACAAATCATACCACTGTTTCACGCTGTCGTCACTATCACGGCAAAGTAGTTCTACATTCAACCAATGGCCATCTAGTCTCAATTACTTGCCTGCTTTTATTGAGTAAAATTCAGGCAATTCTCAAAGCATTTTACACAGTGCGTAATATAGACCATGCTAAACGGTGGTTACACGTTTGAGAAGTACTCCGTTGCCCTACAATATAAAGAAGTTGATGACACATAAATGGGTCTAGTGGCGAATGAAGCCAGAGCCTTGCGAGCTCGTGGTAAGCCAAAATGTGAAAAGAGTCTGAAAAGTTCTTAATCTTGGAATTGCAAAATTTAAGGACTCGTAAGTCTTTAAGTTAATTATGTGACAGGTTTTTATAATTGCCTCTTTTGCCTTTCCGATCTGTCATAATGAGACACAACATTTTGATGAAAAAACTTCATTTGGACCGCATACTGTCACTGTTAGCTTTTACCAATTCAGGGCATGTGAATTGCCCTGAGGGGTACAGTATATGGAAAAGTCTTTTTAAAAAGTCCTTAAAATGAATACCTATTTGACTGTGGGAACCCTGCACATCTATAAATTTTCATTTCTTTCAACATGAATATTAAAACATTCCGATTACCTTGGATGGGGTTCGATTCCACACTGTAACCTCATGACCTGAACGCAAGAGGTTGGATACCATGCCAGTACCCATTATTCCTAACCCAAGGAAACCAATCTTCAGTGGCGTGGGGATGATGTTCTTAGACAGAATGGGTTCCACCAGGTCGGGTGACAGGGTGGTCTTCCTGTACAAGTCCAAGCCAGATGACGGAATTTCCTGGACATGAAAAAAAAAGAGTTTCAATCAATAATTTAATATTTATTATATGTACTCGGAAGACATTATTCTATTTCGAGTAGATATTTGTCTGGATGGAAGCCGACAGTACTGGAATAACTGAAGCCAGCAAAAAAGTTCCTGAAGCTATGGAGTGAACATTATGTGACTGCCAAGAATAGGTCTGAGATACTTCTTATTCTCCTAGAAGTTGGCAAGTATCCCTGGTATAACTTTTGTGTTGATTTCTTTTCGGGGGGTGGGGTGGGGGTGGGGGTGTCTTTGCTCAGGGTTAAGACTCAATGCTCACCTTTGCTTTGGAATGGCCAGTAGTGGAGGACGTAGCAGCAGCCGACACAGTGTCATGGTGCTGTAAGGAGTTCGACAGACTGGCCGAAGTAGATGACCCGCTGCTTTTACCGGGAGACTGAGGCATCTTCACCAGAAGGCGTGATTTTTTGGCTGGTGGTCCACCACTTCTAGGTGGGGACGAACGTTTTTTGGATGACCCTTTCGGGGTTCCTTCCTTGGACTGGAGAGAAAGTATCATCTATACATATATACAGCTTAAGGAATACATGTAGCATACTGTACACCCATTAATGTATGAGAGGGATTTATTTGACAAATTTTGCGATAAGTCTTCAAATTGTAAAACTAAATACTAGTACCAGCGAACATATCTTATGTACCTAGAATATTAACAAGGCTGAGCTAACCATGAGTATTCATCCCAGTGAATATGGTTTCATATTAAAAATGCAAACATTAATCCCCAGGAACATTCATGAGTTTACAGTACATAGCAGGACAATTCTTTACACTCATAGATTCACAGCACTGATCTTATCTAAATAACATGATTTACCAGCCATTTTCACCACTTGTTATAACCACTTACTATTTGTCTAATAACCATCTTCAAATATACAAAGTATTTGACATCAATATAAATTTTTATTAGTTCATATGGCATATTATGTCCACTTCAAATATTTTTCTGTGATCAGGAACAGAAGAATTTGAGGTTGTCCCTTCTAAACTGTAGTTGGTCCCTCGAGTGAAATCTTCCTTCTTTTTATACCTTCTTTGCCTGTGCAGATTGTGGTGTAGATGTAACAGACTGAGGGCTGTGCTCTACCTGCAAACAATTAGTACAACATCCTAATTAACATGGAAGCAAACAAGCTCTTGAGCGTATGAGGCAACCTTCTAACATATGCGTCAGGCAGCGACAAATGCCTATTGCATGTCAAAGAAATCACAATACTGAAGCCGAAGCTCAATATAGACTTACGCTAAAATGCATGCAACTAACGAAGCAGATGCTCGACAATCGACAGTAAAAGCCTTTACATGTGCTATAGCAAAAGCCAAAAAGGTCCCAGATATCATGTCTTTAACATATATGTCACACACAGCTGAAATTTGGAAATTACATAAAGGTCAATGTGTAATGCTGAGTTCAATGTGTAACTGTGTAATGCCAGAAGACACTGTTAGATACTAAACAGTTCGATGGCAGTGTAACAGGTTCGGGCCATCACTTCTAAGATCTACCTATCACTATGCAAAATGCATTTCTTTTAATTACTGCAAAGAAATATCTCCTTGAAATGTATTATGATATGATGGTGGCATGAACATATATATATGTACCAACCATTACAGCCATCAAGATTATGAGTATATGAAACAATCCACAGATTTCTGACAAACTTTTGCCAAAATCCAGACCTGCAGATGTGTAAACTATTCTGGAAACGGTCCCCCCCCCCCCCCTTTCCATAAATTTGATCACATATAACTAGAAGACTGAGATTATGGCTGCCGTAGTATAAACTCAATAATATTAAGTCATGATATTGATATCCCAGGCCATTTATGACTATTTGACAGTATATAATTTTATGCAAAAGAAATTAATCTTTCATATTGTTCAAGTAACTTGAAGTTGAAATTTAGTCTTCTGAGCATTACTTGGCCGAATTTTGTTTGACTTTCATAAATCCTTACCTATTGACAGTGCCGTTAGCTTAATTACTAAAAAATTTTGATGGAATGTCAACGATTGATAAACAGGCAGGAACCAAACACAAAACAAAGACGTAGAAACAACTACACCATACTATTAGTACATATATGTTATAGGTTTGTTTAAGAATCAAAAGAACATAATGCAAGACACCTGACTAAGTTAGTAGAAAACAGAATAGCAAACAGCTGGAACAAACAAGTAGCACTAGCCAAGGAAAGATGTTGGAACTTAGAACAGACCCCAAACCACCTCTAAACAAATATTATGTTGAACACGTAAATGAAACATCACCACAGGTTCAGAATTTTCTCTTGCAGTGTCCTTGCTAGATTCATCCACAGTTGTAATTTCTAATCCAGCAACCATGGCAGTTCGCTTCCTTGATAAGCATTCTGTGTCAAGGCCAATTGGCTTAGTTTTTCTTTCTGCCTTGCTCAGCACACGTGTTTTCTTGTTTGGACGAGGACTCTGACCATTTGTAGAACGTGTGGAAGGAAGCGAATTTACTTCTTCAGTGCCTCCGAGGTGAAATCCAGGTTTTCTTGCACGAGTCGTTCTGCTTACAGGCAACGTTCTAATGCTGACCTCAGCATTGCCGTTGCCATCTTCTGCCTTCAGAATATTCACAAGTGGGGAAGATTAAAATTGCAGGCAACCCACAAAACGCCCCCCTTTCAAGAATGATCAAAATGTGTGTACCCAACCTGGCTGCAGTATTGCATGTACTGTCAGCAACACAAGCAATAGTAAGTTGCATTTTTGGATTATTTACTGATCAAAATACCGGTACGACCCAAATTCAAGCAAGAAAACTGTACCTTGTTGAATATGCATGTAACTGATCTGTCAGACCGAAAAGATGCATTTTTCTGCAACATAATAAGTCCTAACAGACATCTAATAGCTGATATGGTACTATGTCTGAACCAGTCGACATGGTCTAGAAATAAAAGTGAAACCTGTTATTTATATCCAAATGTCCTGTACCAGCATGACTTACGTATATGCACTACGTCTGTACATTACTAAATGCCAGCAGCAGTATTTAAATAGTATATTAGCTACAAGCATAAAGTTAATATACTTTGAGCATTGGCAGGATCTATGTACTAGTAATGTGCCTTTAGTCCCCTACCACTAGTAGTAGCATGTTCGTTTGGCAATACTGGATGCTGCAAGCAGGGCTCTTTTTATGCATGTCATATGCACTATCCAAATGTAATACTCCAAACCTCACTGTACACATGCTGTACTTTGTTGTAGGAGAGATTTTACAAAGCTTGCACTATCTAATAGTCCCACAATTAGGACTGATAGAATGAAGGCAATGAGACAACACACAGTGTCACACATGCAGCGAAGAAGACAAAACTACCGGTAGATAGCAAATATACAGCACAGAGAAGCAAACTACGACAGCTGACAAAATGATTATATGAAAGTTTGTTTTAATTGGTAAAAAGACTTTGATAGTCGATACACTACCTTGATATCTTTGTTGGTAGACTTAGGAGTAACCTTCAGTTTCTATCAAAAAAAAAAAAAAAAGAGCACTAGCCACAAAATGGCAAGACTGTCAATGTCAAAACATTCTTTAACAGGCTATATATCCAATATAAAGGTGTGAATTTGAAGTTGCAGTAGAAGTATGTTGCGATAATACATTTTGAATGCCTAGAGGGTATGTGGGGCATTTGGTTGTTACTGCCATGGTAAAATTCAGCAAATGTTCATATCCCCAAATCGAATGTAGTCCCACGATTCTATAGATGGACATCTCATATGTGTCTGCTGTACTGATCATGTATGTTCTCTATTTATATGGCAAATACAACATTTAATATTTAACAGAAATGGACAATCGCAAAATAATTTAAGACATGTTTGACCAATGCATATCTCAATATGGAAGAGACTTGATGCTATCAGGATGCTAAAGGTCTCAAGTGTATGGTTTTGGGGCCAACCAGGTACTAGTATCCATCAACAGTTTCTATGATGCCCGACCTCAGCTACTCGGTCATCCATACCTTAGCCTTTCCATCCAAGCTGGTTTTAGATTTAGCTTTCCCAGAACCTCCGCCCTCCTTCCCAAATATTTCGGTCAGTTCATCATCTATAGTGGGTAATTCTGAGGGCTTGGCCGGTGTCTGGAAGTGACAGGGCAAACCAAGGGTAGCTGGATCTTTCAAAAGATTATGTTGACTGCCGTACTACGCATAATATGGCAATTACTATATTTTGCAAAAATCCAATCAGCAGCATGTGGTTTAGCCACAGGAAGATGGGAAAACTCCACAGAGAGGTGCAAAAGGGTGACACTTACCACCAAAGCTGTGCAAGATGTAGTTACGGAAAACTACAGTGAAGTAATGGTGATCAGACTAGGGATATTAAGAACCCAGAAGCAAGCAACAAAATTTAATTTGACTCACACATTATTTACAAACTTATCAACATCAGGAGTTGCAGAGCTACTAAAGCCTCAAACGAGCAGACAATATGAATAATAAAATTACAGTACTAATGTAACAAGCAACCAGCCACTCCAGTATTGAAGCCTTAGCCCAATACATATATACAGAAACACTCACTTGTCAGTTAACCACTACAACAATTCGAGTCATTCGATCAGTGCCATCATTATTAAGATCACAGTTTATGCCACGTGACGATACAAACATTTAAGTTTTCTTATCCAGCTTCCATTTGCAAAAAATCAACATGAAGTGGTGCTTTAGAAAGCAAGGTGCAGATAAGTAGGTTGGTTATGTAAAGTCTGTGTGCAGTGATACATCGTAAATGTTCAAGTTTTGTGTTCACCAAAAATCGCATACAAAGTGAAAAGTGTCAGAGCGTACCCCATCGCAAGATCAAATTCTTTAAATACAATATTCTAAATACATTTAGATATTATGAACAATTTTTAGAACCAAAGGAAGGTAATTACCAAGTGGAATAACGTTTTTCATAAGGAAACTGCCAAAACATTTAGTTTAACATCCTAACCCCTCTCCACTAATATTGTTATCAAATACGAAATAATAATTCAACAGTAATGATGCTTCTTTTATTGCAGTGGCACACATTACCTGCGGAAGTGTCTTAATAACATCCTCAATTGCTTCAACTGCCTCTTTAAAACCTTTAGGAAGGCGGTTTGTGATCATGAAACGATCTTTGCTGTCAACATAATGATGTATCTGTTCTTCTGGGATCCAACCACTAGAAAACAAAAGAATAAACATATCAGCAAAAATAAGGATTGATACAGGTTCTGCTCATTTTGTTAAACTTATGCTGATAACATTGCATAACTTTCACTTTGGCAGTTGCAGCAAATGAGTTACCCAGTCCTGCTTTATAATCATAAATTCCTGCCTTATAATCAACAATCTAAATTTAAAAAAAAAAATTAAAACTACTATTTGTACAGAAACATTACACAGTTGCCATACAACACACTTTGTGACAGATTTACAAATTGTGTATTTACAATTATCTGTACTACAAATAAATCATGTACATAAGTTACAAACTATCACATATGCTTGTAAGATATGCAAAGATATATACTATTCAAACAAAATTGATAACATTACACATATTACCTTGAGTCCAATTTATTAGTACTAGTATTACAAATACCATGAGGCTATCTAAACTGATCAGTGCTCACTAGTTTTCAGATCCAAAGAAGAAGACGAAATGACGTTTCTTTGTTTCGGATGGCCGTTTCATGTCAGCCTTTGGCTCCACCACCTGGAATGTATGCGGGGCAAGGTTAGCATCTGAATTTACAATGCATGTACCTTTATTTCAAGCACTCTATTGGACATGTTTTACACTTATTTACTTGTGATAGGTTAAACGATTCGGACTGGCTATTGTAATGTATTGAACTACGATACTTCATGCGTATTTCCCCCTGATTAGCCTACGTAGTACATGTAGTAAGCCCCAGCCAGTGGGCTATATTCTAGAGATGGATACTCTGTGTACCCACTGATGTGTACAGCTGATGTACAGGTTTAACAATATTTTAACTGTATCCGATTCCGACCAACAAGATTTCCATGAGCTGATGAGCAGTCTTAATGATCAGTCACGTAACATTATGATCATGAAAAATTTGTTACCGACAAATTTGCTTCATCTGCTCATGTGCTTCGTCTTACTTTAACCCCTACTTATCCTGTTAATTTATTTGTTGATTTAATTCTTTACTAGGCATAGTCTAGCATGCTAGAATAATTTATTTGCCGACTTTACGGTTTGTTTGTAATGGCTAATGCATGCACATTATTCAGTCCTAAGAGTATCCTAGGTGACTGTTTAGCTAGTGTCCGACTCAGTACACCGGTACAGTCCATCATGTATCAGAGTGTGCTGACACGTGCTGACACTGGGAGCATCGATGGAGACCGGGTGTGGCTGTGATTGGTGATCCCTCTGCTCCAACCAGCCAACTGCTAACGTATTGACAATTGTTTCGTGCAATTACCTTTCCCGGCCAGGCAGGGAACCCCTTCATTCGAGCCCTGCAAGAAAATATGAAAATATAAGAAGTGTTGCCGAGAAACTAATCTTACCAGGTATGTCAAAAGAAACACGTAAACCATAAAATCATCGCATGCATATTAAAAACATACCAGACAAGATCACCAATTTTGAATTTCAACGCCATCTTTAAAGCGGTCTTCACGTGGTCGCGTTGCATTATGGGTCAGCTTCGGTTTCAAGGGATCTTTCTTTGATTAACAGGGCACTGAAGACCTTCAATTTTATTTATTTATTTTAGGTAAAAAGCCATAGATAGTATTGTTACAGAGAAAGTATATATAAATGTAAAAGCTTTAAATGAAAACACGCTATTTAAAACACAATGGCCATCTAGTACCTGGACCTGCTCCATTGAATAAAGGGTACAGAATAAAGTAATGGGGAAGGTTATTCACAAAAGAGTTTATAGTTTCTTGAATGACAATGAAGTATCATATATCGACATCAATACGGACTGAGAAAGGGATACTCTACAGCTGATGCCATTACCCAGTTTATGGAAGACACTATTCTGGCTTATGATAAAAATGAACATAGATTAGCAATCTTTCTAGATCTAAGTAAGTCCGATACCATAGATCATGAATTACTTCTAAAGATATTGGAACGATAAGGTATCAGAGCAATAGCACTAAAATGGTTCCAGAGTTATCTGAAAGACAGATATCAATATGTTGTACATAATGATGTTAAGTCTGACATGAAACAAGTTCAGTGTTGTGTACCCCCGGGGTGTACCACAACTTGTCAAGGCTCTGTCCTCGGTTCATTGATCAACTGTCCTTGGTGCATATAAATGACTTGCCAAATTTTTTGAAAAGCTAAGGACAATACTCTTTGCAGATGGTTCATCTGCATATTACTCATCAAAGTCAAAATATGCATTAGAAGAAACAGCTAATAGCGAGTTGCAGACTTTATGCAATTGGTTTAAAGTTAGTAAGTTATCATTGAATATTGGTAAAACTAACTATATACCTAGCTATTGGGAGAAGTCAAAACAGAAACAACTACTCAATATAATGGATGTGACCGAAATAATTAGGAGGGCACATGTGAAGTTTATAGGTATATTTGTGGATGATAAATTAATAAATCAAACTGGTATGAACACATAAAAATTTGCAAATAAAAAATAGTCTCTGCCCTATATGCTCTAAAAAAACTGTGGACAGTATTTGAATGCAGATGCAGCAAAAATTCTGTACTATTCACTAATATATCAATACCTAAGTAATGGAATACATTTATGGGGATCTACCTGCAAAACATATCTGGACCAACTAATAGTTTTCTGGAAAACAAGCAGTTCGCATAATAGCTAATGCAGATTTCAGGGAGCACCCGCTCCTACTATTCAGATAACTAGGTATTCTGCCTCTTTCAAAACTACATGAGTATTGTCTTGGAAAGTTTATGTATCGTCAACATAATAAGTTAGCAATTACGGGAGATATTGTGTATAACCACAATATACATAATTATAACACTAGAGGGTTGAGTAATATCCATGATGTCCAATACTATAGAACACAAATCGTAGCAAATAGCCTTTAAAATTAAGGTCAATATCAACGGCCAATGATCCCTGTGATATACGAGGGTTACATACTCTCCATTCCTTTAGTGGACAGCTCAAACACTACTTAGAAAAGCAGATTGCCTTGGCCACCTAAATATTTATCATGTACTTCTTAGTATTAAAAATTAGTGCTGAATATTCCCATTTTAAATAAAAATCAAAAACAAAATAGGGGACTGCTCCAGACAGTTGTGAAAGAAGCTAACACCTGGTCATTTTTTTAAATCATTTTTTTTTTTGGTATTTCTGCTCTTGTTTTTCTCTCTTCTCTCTTCCTTCTTCTTCTTTTGTGAATTCCTCGTACTGCTTCTGATTCTTCATTTATTTCCCCTTCCTATTAGAGCCACCCACTGCCAGTGGCAGTGCAATAGTGACGGGCCAGGGTATGTCCAGCTTTGACAGCAGCATTTGTGGGGGCATCTGCTGTTGGAAGCCAGGCCTGAATGGGCGTGGTAAGATTGGGAGCACTGGGACAACCAATGGCCCACTGATGGTCCCCGGCAGGACTGTAAATAGTTATCTTATAGGGGAAAAGCATTTAATTCTGTCTAAAAAGACCTCTCCTGAGGATAACAAGACACAAGACTCACTGGGGCAAACAAATGCTCTATAAAAGGAAACGTAGGTTATGAAGTATGCATGTATTAGCAAATGTAAATTTTGATTAATCCCCCAACCTTAGAGATCTAACCATAACGGTTGCCAATTATATGTGCACACGGTAAAGTAGCAGCATTTTACATGCAGATGTGCAGCCGTTGTACATGTTATGTAACACAGTGATTTGTGTGCTGCACTGTTGTATTAGTCACACTGCAAAGTGTAAAGTGTTGCACTGTAAAAGCATGGCATTGTTATATTGGTTACACTGCAAAGATTAAAGCATTATACTGCTGTATTGAACTGAAATTTCTGCAGTACAGGGTGTTGCATTGCAGCACTAGACCAGGTGCTGCAGTGCAATACTAACAGTGTTACTTGAACTCCAATACTGGTAATATACACAAGAATTGCAATGCAGCACCTGGTCTTTGCAGCAGTGCAGCATGTTGCGTTGCAACACCAGATTTGGCAACTAATATAACTATAATAAGTGTTATAACCTTTGTAGTACATCCGAGTTACTTTATTATAGCAAATATAAAGGCTTACACTGTGAATTCGAGTTAGTAGCAAGTTACCTACTTTTCTTATACCAACAGATAGGCATAGTAAATATAATGCTAGAGGAAACAGTGTATCTTAAGTGAAGTAGTGTATTTAAACTTTAGAGTTGATTATGGCTACACACACGAATCTGACACACACATATATATTCCATGGTCGTAACAATACACTACAACACTACATGTTGGGACACTTGGCTTTACTATGTATTTGGCCCTTAAGTCCAGCTACCACAGAAAGAAATAGGTGGCTATGGGCTGGGGGCTACAGAGCACACAATGCCAAGGGATGCCCTGCTGTGTACTCAGTAATACCCCACTGGGGGGGGGGGGGGGGGTAAGTCCCCAATATAGTGTAGTGTCACAGCCACTGTTTATGTCTTTAGTTTGGTTTAGAGTAGCCATCGGGAGCATCTGGGATAGCCTGAAAAGTCAGAGAAGATACGGGGGTAGGCAGCTAGGCTTGTCCCATTATCCCACATGGGACACTTTAAGCCCGATCGGGTTTACCAGGCTATCCCGATTATGTATGGTACCCGGTAATGTAAATCGGGGGAGTTTCCCTTGATCTATAAGATGTACTAGGTCTAGGGTATTATCTGTAATAGCCACCGAAGGCATCTGCCAAAAGGGAGACTCAGTACAGAGTCCCGATACCCGTGCCCGAAATTGTTGGGGTCGTAAAATGACAGAGTCCTGCAGTGCGGGATCAGTGCACCAGTAAAATGGTAACTTGGTGAATACGCATCGTAGGAAAGTTATATTTAGTCTTATTCGAAAGGTAATAACGTACTCTGTTAGTATAAATTGAGACCGCAGTCCCGCAGTGGCTTTGAGATGTGCTATGTACTTGTAAAGGAAATCCTACTGAAACGGTCAGACCAGACAGGTGTTCAGGCCCCTGGACGTGATGAAAGATCAGGCCTCTGCTGATTGGTCCCACATTTCGGGGCTTAGCCAGTAACGTAATCTGATTGGCTAGGCTTTAGGATGCACTGGTTCCCTTAGTAACCTGCAGACCGGCAGGTGGCTTTAGTTTGAATAGAACGTAAATAGGGGATTAGTCATTACTATTACTATTGCAGTCAGAGACTTAGAGTTGAGAACTAACTTAATGTCATGAGTTGAGCAGAGAAAGGGACTTAGAGTCAGAATGATCACCAATACAGCGAAGCAGCTTTGCGGAGGTGCACGACTTGGAATCAGAGTGATGAGTAGGATGGACGGGTAGAAGGTGAGGCGACCACCTTACACCGCCAGGGTTAGATAGCCGCTGCTGCTGGAGGAGCCAGCCAGTTATTGGTCTCTGGGGCTGTGGCCCGAACTGGGAGTTACTTAGTGAGCGTGTGAGCGTGAGGTTAACAGACAGAGTGAGCATCATAGGTTCAGCTTGTCAATACCGAATAAATGAGTCAACACAAATGAAGACAACTGCTGTTCGAGTTATGGGATCAGGCAGCCCCGAAAGGGCCTGCTGAGACAGGGACGCGGTCTCTCTGCTGAAGGGGGCTGAGAGGCAGAGAGAGTAGACAGGACGCTGTCCCGCAGCAGGCCTAAAACACCGCTGTAAAAGGCTCGGGAGTAGGGGAAACTGCGGGGTGCCCGCAGGCAGACTCGACTGAGGCAGTCCAAGAAATAACGGACTCGGAGGTGACAAGAGCATGGCCGGAGAGTGGACGAGGAGCTGACAAACCCCCTAGACCACCAGACGGACGCCCCGTCTCGCTCCTGACGCACAAACACGACGACTTGGCACTCGCCCCGACAAACGGACAACACCACAGGAGTCAATGTGACCAGCTACACCCAAGAAGAGTCTAAGAAGGGAAACTTAGTTTCTGCTCGGGTGAAGCAAGAACAAGAAAAGACAAGATAGCCTGTCTAGAAAAGAGGTGACGTTGGTCTTTATCGAATATGCAGAATACATGTATGTGAAGTGAGCTGCCTGTTACTGAATTCATTTCAGGTATAAATCCTAAGTCACTGAGTGTATGCATGGTTGAGCGAACCACTGATATGCATGGGAGCTTATCCCACAAAGTTCATCATACAAAGTTAAATTGTTGGCAGCCTGGGATACAACTTGGTCAATCTATTATGTCGATTTGAGATTTTGCCATAAGGGAACTCCCTGGTATTAGATTCTCACTGCAAAGTTTGAGAGTAGGTATATTTCTGCACAAATGTAATTTTCTAAACTTATCTGCAGCATCGATATCAACTGTACATAGATTTTATTCTTTTAAATGTTGATCTTCCATCTTTTGCAGCATTACAGACCTGAAATATTTTATTATAACTCTGTTCGATATCGGTACGTAATATGTCACTGAGACCATTTCTAGGCCGGGGGCTCCAATATTTGATATGATAAGATTTTATTTAGTCTAAATATTTAGACAGTCAGGGGTATATCGATTTTTTTTTTGTTTCATGTAAATATGCTCAGGTATAAATAATTATTTATTAACAAAATTACTTCCAACGACTATTGCCATGCAGAATTTCTTGAATGTAAACATTCATAGGGACAAAGTGCTTTTCTTTAGGTAGTATAGAACCCCTATATTATCGACAGTTTATTTGTATGAATAGAATTGTTTTAAAATCATGAATATTATTATTGTTATGAAGAAACTTATATTAAAGAAGAAGTCCAACAACAATAAAAACCACCACATGAAACAATCCATGAATATTAATGTACCTATCAAAGTTTCAAAAAACAGACCTCAATTTAATATTGACTGATTAGGATGAGCTCACCGGCGGCAGACGGTTTTAGAGCAATATTTCTCTCATAATTTCAAGGCAATTTGTTTTGTTTTGTATTTTAAATTTAAATTTGCACTTTTGTATGCATATGGAAAAAGTAGGCATGCAGATATTGCGCCTGGGATATCGTGAATAGGGGTTATATCAAGCATAAGGACCTTATGCCAAATCAGGATATATTTCACATCAAAAATAAAATAAATAAATAAAATAAAAGGGAGGAGAAAAAAAAAGAAAGAAAAAGAGTGGTAAAAGTTAAGTAGTAGAAGCTGTGGGGGCAGAATAATCCGACCTTGGGATAGAACTGCGGTTCAAATATGTAAAAACATATACTCCCTTCTCGTATTGAACTGTTGGCAGTGGAGGGTAGTTTGAATATATGTCGAAGTAGAAATCTGTTGAATATCGTTACTGTTTGAGTGAATAACGAAAAAAAACCCGTTCGATGTGTTCAGTGAAGGACTTCAACTGTGAACAAAATACATATTCACGAGCTTTGAAATATGGATATTTTAAGCAAACTTATGAGCGATAATGTAGTTTATTAGACTTACTCTACGCTAGGTATAGCCGTGAACGACCCTTTATGACCGATAGCTCAACTAAAGGTCTAGTACGTTAGTATAAGGTAGACAGTCACTTGGGGCTACACTAGGTATAGCCGTGAACGACCCTTTATGACCGATAGTATAAGTAGACAAAATGCTGGAAACACTCAATGGAGAGTATGAAATGGAACCTATAGAAATTGATGAGGAAACTGTCGTAAAAAGGCTTAAATC
>JAAUYG010181236.1_pt1 | contig 15156 bp, 10 predicted proteins | sample 7278091 | NCBI WGS metagenome assembly JAAUYG01 (sample SAMN14350201, study PRJNA611818) | marine sediment metagenome | isolation source: surface marine sediment (0.6m) | place: French Polynesia: Moorea | collected 2018-08 | reverse complement strand
TGAGATACTGATGATGTGCTGAGAAATATAATGTTCGGGGATTTCTCCAGATAATTGATGGTAATGAGCAAGGTGAATGCCATTCCAACCTGATTCGTAGCTGGATAAGAGAGGATTATGAGCAAGAATCTTCGACATTGCTCCTTTCTCAAACGGATTGACTGTTATGGGCTTTGCAGGTGACATAACCTTTATTGCTTAGGGTAAACTTTAGGTGTCATGCTGAAGTCGATGAGAGAAAAATTATCAAAGTACAATAAGATACCTAACTTAAGTACAAGTGATTTTTCGAAATATATAAAAAATAATAATTTACTGCTTTTTATGTAAAGTAGTGAGTAATCCTTGTGAATATGCTTGATGTATGGCTTGAATCCGAGTACGGGCATTAAGCTTAGTGACGGCATTATTGATGTGAAATTTGACAGTACGATCGCTGATAAATAGTTGTTGAGCAATTTCGCGATCGCGCAACCCCTCTGCTAACAGTTGAATTACTTCTTGTTCTCTGTGGGAAAGAGTAATAGTGGTTTGAGGTTGATGAAAATAAGGAATAAATAATTTAACTTGAATAATATTTTTGTCGAAAGTATCGGTTTGTAGTTTGCCACCGATGCTACTAATGAGCGACGAAATATCACCAAAAGTTGTTTCTATATTTTGCCTGGATTGGGAATCAAGAATTAACATTGCTTCTAAATACAAGCGATCGCTTTGATATGTCAAACGACAATAGTTGCAATTATTAGCTTTAATAGTCTCTGCGGTTTTTAGTAGTATATAACTAGTAGAAGTAGTTACAGATCGTTCTTTACCAACTAAAATCAAACGGACATTGGCTAAAATCAGCGATATTTGTTCAGAAAGAGGCTGATTTAGTAATGATTCTGAGTGAATATAATGCGATCGTCTTTGGGATTCTTGTTGATATAGTTGAGCATTATTTAATGCTACCGCTACCGAACTACAGAGTATTCTTAAAGCTTCTAAAAATTCCGCTTCTATCGACTGGTGACTGAAAACTGCCAACACTCCAATTGCTTTACCTGCAACGGCTAGAGGTAACCCAGCAAAGCCACAAATTTTATTAGCGATCGCCCATTGGCGATCTTTTACCCAAGATTCTTCTGATAACTGATTACTTAAAAAAGGAATACAATGCTGAGCAATTTTACCAACCTTATATGCACCCATCGGTACTCTGGCAAAATCTCCATCGAGACGAGTATACATTCCTGATGAAGCTACTAACTTCAGTGCAGTATAGTCTGGTTCAACCAGCCAAATACGGGTGAAAGAACAGTTAAATCTACCTACCAAACCATCAGTTATTTTAGTAGCGATCGCTTCTGGAGAAAGACAACCAGACAAACTTTGATTTAACTGATTAATTTTTTGTAGTTCAAATATTAGCCGAGTCGGATTTAGAAAAGTAGAATCTGGTTCATGCACAATATATTTGGTCAAAGATCGCCGTAATTGTATTTACCTCCAAGTCAAAATTTTTCACTGTATCATCGACTACCAATAAAACCTGATCAACGTGAGTTCGGAGTTGGGAGTTGGGAGTTGGGGGTTCGGAGTTTGGAGTTTGGATTTTTTTCTCGAACTATGCGAGATAAACCTCGAACTATGGGAGATAAACAACGAGAGAATGCGCAATTCAGACATTGGGAAATCAGAATATTACTGAGTTTTTAGTTTTTTGGCCCTTTGTCTCACTCACGTTGATCAATAATGTGAGTTGGGGATAAGCACAAGAAGGGAATAGTAGTATATCCTTAAACTCTTTTCTATCTTGCCTAAACTGACTAAGTTGCTGAGATATATTCAACACTTTGTCAGTAACATTAGAGATACTATCAGCTATATCTTCATACCTTTCTAAATAATAATTTTTAAAATTGGACAAATACCTACATTTAGATACCTACATTTAGAAGGTGAAGTTAGAAATTGAAGTTTGGCGATCGCTAAAATAACCTTATTTCATAATATTTAGGTTGACTTACTTATTACCCTGATTTTTAATGAAAGAATACTTAACAGCAACGGAAGTAATTGATTGGCAACATCCTAATATTTTGCGATTGGCTCAAAAACTAGCAACCCAGGAGCTAAATTCCACGGCAAAAGCCTGTTTTGAATGGGTTAAGGATAACATTTACCATAGTAGCGACTACAAAATGAATCCCGTTACCTGTCGCGCATCGGAAGTGCTACAACACAAAACTGGCTATTGCTATGCTAAAAGTCATCTTTTAGCTGCTTTACTTCGAGCTAATTCTATCCCCACAGGTTTTTGTTATCAAAGGTTAAGTATATTTGATAATGGTGCGCCCTATTCTCTTCATGGCTTTAATGCTGTATATTTACCTGAATATGGTTGGTATCGTCTGGATGCGCGAGGTAATAAACCAGGAGTCGACGCTCAGTTTAAACCACCCCAAGAAAAATTAGCTTATCGAATCAACTTTCCTGAAGAAATAGACTGTCAGCATATCTTTGCTGAGCCTCTGACTCAAGTAATTGAAGCCTTGCAAGAGAATAAAACTTGGGACAAGATGTTACAAAATTTACCTGATGTTGAGCGTGATTTTTTAGCCAGTAAGTTTTAAATCCAAATACGGTACAAAAGACGAGTACGTCAACGCAATTAAAATAGCCAAGGAAGCTGGCATCCGCACCTACGCAGATGTGGTATTGAATCATAAACTTGGTGGTGATCGAGAAGAATAAACGAAGTAATTAGTAGTTAGTTATTAGTAATTAGTCGTTCAAATATAGTCTTGAACTATACCTGAACGGGGACACCGTAAAGACAGTGGAGTCTTATACCCAATTTGTTTTTAGTACTTAATTTAAACTAAAAACGTGCATACTAATGACTAAAAACTTCGATAAGTTGAAGCAACACCTTTCAACCTCGATAATCGCCATAAGGTGATCGCAGATTTACATACTGTCAAAACCTAGACATACCTTGCCTTTTCTGGACGTAAGGGAAAATATTCTAGCCTCGAATGGCACTGGAGGCGTTTTAATGCGGTTGAACTGACGGAGTGACAACTCTGGTTGAAGAATATAATAATGCTACTCGATCTCAGTTAGCTCAAAGACTTAAAGCTCAAACAGTTGTTTTTTTTCTTCATTGCAATCTCAATTTTGTCAAGTCGTGTGAACACTCCGCACACTACCCTTTTGGCGATCGCTATCTTTAATAAAAATTAAATAAAACTAAGAAAAACCTATGCTATCTATCTCGCAAAAGAAAATTGTTAAATCATTGCTTATGATAACTATTCTTATTACTTTACTTGGTTTCTTACGCAATATTTTTGAGTATGTTTTAGATTTTGAATATGGTTACGAACTCTTAGATATATTCAATTTAAATGAAGAACAAAACATTCCTACTTGGTATTCTTCTACAATTTTACTTTTTTGTGGCGTATTTCTTTATATTATTAGCTCATTCAAAAAAGACTGTCAAGATAAATATTATCGTCATTGGTTATGGTTAAGTATTATCTTTTTTTACCTTTCCCTAGATGAAGCTGTCAGCATACATGAAGAACTTAAAATACGCTTTTTCTTGGAAAAAGATCATATTCTTTATGATGATTCTTGGATAATAACTTTTAGTATACTAGTACCTATTTTTATTTTTAGTTACCGTAAATTTATTTTGAACTTACCTTCAAAAACTAAAAAGCAATTTATTATAGCAGGTTTCATTTATCTCTTGGGAACTATGGGAATGGAAATAGTAGGTTCATTCAGTCAAGAGTTTTATGGTAAAGCTAGTATAGTTCACGGAACGGTTACTACCATAGAAGAATTTTTAGAAATGATAGGTATTATTATTTTTATTAATACTTTAATGTCTTATGTTAGCTCTCAAATAAAAGCAATTTGTTTAAAATAGTAATTATAAGAAATTTTTTAAACAATTAGTTATTAGTTATTAGTTATTAGTTATTAGTTATTACTTGTTGGTTTTCTTGGTTCAAATCCCCTCTCATAATTTATAATTTGACCGCGAGAGTTTCAATTACTTAGTAGTTTAAATCTACTAAGTAATTGAGCTAAAGACTAAAGACTAAAGACTAAAGACTTTTTTGATTACTCAAAGCATTTTATATTTAATTCTACCTAGTAGATGCGAGCATAAATAAATCCACTATTGATTGAATTGAAATAGCCTATTAAGTAATAATTATTACTTATTACTTATTACTTATTACCTATTACTTATTACTTATTACTTACGCCCAGAGATACTAGATCCCTAATCGCGATCGATCGGCTATGCGATAACGTAATCGCTCTATAAAGTTAGCCAGCTTAATCAATAATTAACTAGAAATTCATTAATGATTTACAGCGAAAAATACCTATTTTGTGATATTCATGAAGTTATAAACTAGACGCTGTTTTCGATTTTTATGAGTTCGTCACATTTACCGACTGTAAGCCAATCTTTATTGTTAACTCAGGATTTATTGATAAATTTAGTCAATCTTCCTCAAGCAAAAGATATCTTACAGGCTAGTTTTGGCGATGGGGCTCAGTCTACTCAAAGCGATTGTCTCTGCCACCTCGCTCGGCGAGATCGCTTTGATGTTGAAGCAGCGATATCTTGGTTAGAAACCGAAACTCAGAATAACTTTAGCAACTTTCCCCATCTAGAAATTCTGACTGCCAGAGAAATCAATAACGCTGATGGTGCATACTCTGCCGATACCAAAACTATTTATCTTTCAGCAGAATTTGTTACCGACAATGCTAATAATCCCCATCTAATTAGCAACGTAATTTTAGAAGAATATGGACATTTTCTAGATTCAAAATTCAATCTTGTTGACACCCCAGGAGATGAAGGCAATCTATTTACTAACTTAGTACAGGGAAAAACCCCAGAAGATCGAGAATTGGCTGCCATTAAAGCCGAAGAAGATCGTCAAAATGTGGTGCTCGATAACCAAACCATCGAGATAGAACAGTCAAACCCAGGAGACAACCCTGCATTTGATCTCATAGGACTAACCCAACTGCGTAACGATCCACAGTTTACTGGAATAGATGGTAGTGGTTCTAGCGTCGTTGTCATCGATACAGGAATGGATGTCGATCATCCTTTAATTGCCCCTAATTACATTACTGGTTATGACTTTGTGGACGACGATAATGACCCTTCAGATTCCGGTGGACATGGAACTCATGTAGCTGGAATAATTGGGGCGAGGGATGACACCATTGGTGTTGCCCCTAATGTGGGCTTAATTAGTCTACGGGTATTAGATACTAATGGTGGTGCTTCTCTAACAAAAATTGAAGATGCTTTAGAGTGGACTTTAGAAAATCGCCAAAAATACAACATTACAGCGGTCAATTTTTCTTTAGGGGAGGGTTTCTATACTTCAGAATTAGAAGTGCCAGGGGATATTATCTCTGATGATATTAGGCGTTTAGAAGATTCAGGAGTTACAGTTATTGCTGCCACAGGTAATGACTATTTTACCAACTCGGCAGAAGCTAACCGAGCTAATCTATCCTTTCCCGCTATTTCTAGCACTGTTGCAGTTGGTGCTGTTTGGCAAGACGGAAGTGAACCTAATGCTACTTGGGAGAGTGGTAGTATTGATTTCAGTACTGGTGCAGACCGTATTACCAGTTTTAGCCAACGCTTGGATGCTGCCAATGTAGTTTTTGCTCCAGGGGCTTTAATTACCAGTACTCTACTAGGGGGAGGAATCGGTCAGAATGCAGGAACTAGTCAGGCGTCGCCTCACGTAGCAGGAACAGTAGCCCTGTTGCAGGAAGCGTCATTACAGTTTAGTGAACGTTTACTAACAACCGATGAAGTAGTTGATATTTTGCGCTCTACTGGCGATCCCATTACTGATGGGGATGATGAAGACGATAACGTTATTAATACTGACGGTTCTTATATACGAATTAATGTTTACAATGCGGTTGCAGAGATAAAAAGACGCTCAGATAACATCGCCCTAACTGTAACGGGAGAAGGAACTGCCCCTGGTAGCCAAGAAAACGATAATCTCAAGATTAATAGTGGTAATGATATTGTCTCTGGTACAATGGTGTATCGCTTTTTTCGTCCCGACATTGGAGTTCATTTTTATACCGCCAGCGAAGTTGAAAGAGACTCAATTATTGATAATTTGCCTAACTATGCCTATGAAGGAGAATCCTATATTGCTGCTGCCTCAACTGCCGATCCTCTGACGGGGGCAAGACCAGTATATCGCTTCTTTAACACTAGTACGGGAGCGCATCTGTATACCATGTCGGAAGTAGAACGAGATTCTATTAGCAATAATTTAGCTAACTATAACTATGAAGGAATTGCCTACTATGGCTACGAAAGAGAGCGCCCTGAAGCAATACCTTTGTATCGTTTTTATAATCGGGTAGTTGATGCCCACTTTTATACCCCTTCTGCAGCAGAAAAAGATGCAGTTTTAGCTAACCTACCCGATTACCAACTAGAAAGTAATGCTGGTGTAGCCTTTTATGTTGAACCTATTGCTGAGATTTAGAAATCTAAATCTATTGTTCTGTCAATTAAAAAATGATGAGTAAACTCAATAGTTATACTAAATCCCCATGAAAAATATATCTTTAAATTTCACTACTTTTTTCTTGAAAGCACTTCTGACATCACGTCTCCTGTCTTACTTAACATTTAAGTAATCTACAACAACAGGATTTGAGGAGAAATCACCGAGACTGACAGAGCATAAGCAACCGCAATTATATTTTATCTTGATTGATATGCGTTTTACAATTCAAAAACATGGAAAACTGCATCACCATTATTTTCAAAAGAAAAATGAGGCAAGTTGGCTTGTAGGTTATTAATTTCATTTTGGTCAATAGTAAAGAAGTGTGAGCTGGACTGACCATTAAGCATTCTAAATACGGGAACAGTTTCTATTTCTGCTGGTTCAGATTCAAAAGCGTAGTACTTAATTCCTTCAAAACTATAGTTAGCTAAAGTTTCTTGAATAATAGTTTTCTCATTTTCATTCATAGTGTATAGATGAGAACCTGTTTCATGATTAAAAAAGCGATAGACAGGCTTAACTCCTGATAAGGTTTCCCCAGTCACAGCATCCTTATCATCAGCTAAAACAGTAAATTTTTCCGCTTCATATTGATAAGCTAATTCCCCTGCTGCACTTTTTTCCTGGATGACGTTAATTTCATTATCATCAGAAGTATGAAGATGCGCCCCTTTATTAGACTCATAAAAACGATGAACATCATCCGTAGTAAAGCGGTTCAAATCTTGCTCATCCAATAATTGAGTGCGATCTACCACAAAGATATCAGTCACTTCATTTGTGTCATTCGGCACCAAATTGGTAATATCTGATTCAAAGGTAATGTATCTGCCGTCATCGCTAATTGAAGGGAATTTGCTGGAAACAGACTCATCACTATCACTAGGAGCAACACTAGCAAGTTCAATAGTTTGCTCAAGGCGGTCATAAAGGTAAATATCATCTCCGCTGTTGTCATTCGGCACTAAGTTATCAGAATTAGAATAGAAGACAACGTATCTACCATCACCACTGATTGAAGGAGCGGAGCTAACATAATTTCCTGGAGTACCGTCGTCAGAAACGCTGACTAGTTCAGTAGTTCGCTCAACGCGGTCATAAACAAAGACATCTCCCTCAAATGCAAAAGCAACGTATCTGCCATCATCACTAATTGAGGGTTCTAAGAGATAGCCAATTCCTGGAGTACCATCGATAGTAACGCTAATAAGTTCAGTGGTTTTATTTACTCGGTCATGAACAAAAACATCAAACGCATCGTTGGTGTCATTTGGCACTAAACCATCGGCTTCAGAACTAAAGGCTACGTAACGACCATTGCCACTTATTGAAGGTTCAAAGCTATACTCATTTCCTTGAGTACCGTCAGTAGCAACACTAACAAGTTCAGTAGTTTGTTCAACGCGATCATAAACAAAAACATCTGCCCGTTGATTAGTATCATCTGGCACTAAATTATCTGCATCCGATACAAAGGCAACATATCTACCATCATCACTAATTGAAGGCGAGTGACTCCCTTGGGCTATATTAGAGTTAACGCTTATAAGTTCGGTAGTTTTATCTACACGATCATAAACAAAGACATCAGATTCTTCGTTGGTGTCGTTTGGCACTAAATTATCCCCGTGGGATGTAAAGGCGACATATCTACCATCCCCACTTATTGAGGGGCTTGTACTTATTGGAGCCCCTCTACTTATTGCGGGATTTCTACTTACTGAGACATTTGCTTGAGTTCCATCAGTGGCTACACTGACAAGTTCAGTGGTTTTATCCACACGATCATAAACAAAGACATCAGATTCTTGGTTGCTGTCGTTTGGCACTAAATTGTCAGCTTCAGATTGAAAGACAACGTATCTGCCATCATCGCTAATCGTTCTTGGACTTCTTCCTTTACTACTGACATCATTTGCCTCAGTGCCATCTGTAGCTACATTAATGCGTTCAAATGGGTTTAATTGCTCTTGATTATCCATAAAAGTAATTCGTCTTGTTAAGAATTTAGGTTGTGTCGCAAAAACTGTGATATAGCATCAACATAATGGTATCTTGAGAATCGCTCCATCTCCATTCACGCTTGTCCATGGTCTCTTCTCAACCTTTCAAATTGAATAAAATAGAACTAATCAGCCACATACACATAGACCAGAAAATTCAAATGGACTTTTTTACCAGTATCTTAAATACCATAGGTTCGGGTGCAACAGCGTATATCTATGCGAGTAGGTTACGCGATCCGCAAACGCGCCCTAATACCTTAGCGGGCTTTCAGTTAGCTGAATCTGGTGCAGTACCTTTTTTAACTAACCTAGCCGAAAGAGCCTCTGCTGAGAGGGATACTTGGCTAGCAGAAAAATTAACTATCCATGCTGCTGACGAAAAACGTCATGGTCAGATATTTGCCCATGGGCTAAAACAGCTAGGTAAACAAGTTATGACTAGGGCTGAAATGAAGCAACAAACTGAACAGTCAGAGCAAAAACCCAAAAATCCTAGTCCATTTTTTGCCAAATACTATCGTGATTACGATCCCCCATCCCTTAAAGCTGAAAATATCGACTGGCTAGTGTTTATGGGTAGTACCTATATTTTAGAGCTAGATGCTAGTAAAGATTTTGCTCGAATGGCAAGAGCCTTAAGCGAACGCGAATCTAAAAGCCGCAATTTGCAACAGAGTATTCTCAGCGTGGCACAAGACGAAACCAGACACGCGGCATATCTCTATGAAGCGATGCAACGGCGATTATCTCCTACAGAAGTAGATGCGATCGTTACCGAATGGCGAAAGCGAAAAATAGATGCCATGTTTGCGATGGTTGGTGAGATGATAAAAACTGGTGGCAATTCTCGCTCTTTGGTTAAAGACGTTGCGCCAACAGAAATTGAGCAGCCAGCCGCGCAATTAGTGGAAGCATAGATATTTGCCCTCAACAGGAGAACCAGTAAAGATGAAACAAATTGGTAATAAAAAACTTCAGCGTTCTTTTTATCGAATTCTTTCTGCTGTTGGGGGAACTACTATTTTAATTGGTTTGATTTTGGTGATTGAAACTGTTTTTGGGGCAGAAAAAACTTGTCAACCGACGGAATCTTGGCTTTTTTGCCAAATTAGAGAGTCAGTGTTGCTGAGTATTGTTGAAGGTTTTAGTATTTTGGTGGCAGTTTGGCTATTTTTTTTGGAAGCACCAGAAAGGGATAAACAAGCTCACTATGAAGCCTGGAAAACTATTGACTCGGCTCATGGGTTAAGAAATAGTTATGCGCGGTTTCAAGCTCTACAGGACTTAAATGACGATCGCATTCCCTTAAGAGGTTTTAACGCCCCAGAAGCTGACTTGCGGGGAATTAATTTATCAGGGGCAGATTTAAGCAATGCCTATTTATCAGGGGCAGATTTGAGCAATGCTAATCTCAGTAACGCTAATTTAAGCCACGCCAATTTAGCCGAAACCAAGTTAACCAACGCCAATCTCAGTAATAGTCATCTTACTGGGGCAAATCTAGCTTATACCAACTTTATTGAAGCTGATTTGCAAGATGTCGACTTTGTCGGGGCAAATCTTTCTGGAGCAAATTTTGTGCGTGCTAATTTAGCCCAAGCTTATTTTGGTGATGTTAATTTTAAGGAGTGCTTGCTAACGGATGCCAATCTTAAAAAAACCAAATTTTTCGGCGTGGAAGATCTGAGAGTGGAACAGATAAAAGCGGCTAAAAATTGGTCTGAAGGAATTTATGATGCCAAAATGCTAGCTAACCTAAATTCGGATTAATCACTAAATATTTAAAATATTAATTTAAACGTCCTATCTTCCCAAATCATGTAAAGAATTAATTATGGTGGCGCATTGGTTGCTCACAGCTTGTAGCTCAGCTTTGTTAGTAGAAGTGGGAGGCGCGATCGCATCACTAATACGAATCGTCAACGGTGTAGATTTTGGCAGGGGTGAACCTTTGCTTAATATTTTTTCTGTTCCCCAGAGGCTGACAGGCAAAAGGGGGACTTGAGCTTTGGCAGCAATCCAAGCAGCACCCAATTTTGGGGTGGTAATTTTAGCATCGTCCGAACGAGTTCCCTGTAAGAAAACCGCTGCCACCCATCCCGATTCAATTGCTGTCATTGCCGCACGGAGAGCTGCGCGATCGCCTGTACTGCGTTTGACAGGATATGCTCCATAAAGCTTAATACCCTGCTTAAGGACAGGAATTTTAAATAACTCTTCTTTTGCCATAAAAGCTACAGGACGACCAACACAGTTAGAAAGAATTGGTGGATCGAAATAGCTGGCGTGATTACTAACAGCCACTAATCCTCCTGAGGAAGGGACTTTTTCCGCCCCATAAATCTTGAGTCGAAAATAAGTATGTAGTGCGGGACTAACCACCGACCATTTCAACAAATGATATAGTGCCAAACTAGCAAACGGCTCTCGCTTTTTCCCTTCCACAAACTTATCTCAATTAATAACTCTTCAATCTTTAACTATATACTGCTTTATCCCCGATCTTTTACGGACTCAGATTCTTTAATTCCCTTCACTAGTCGTTCCATTTGATCGCCAATTTGATCTTTATATTCTGCTGGTGCAGCAACATAGGCTTTTTCGAGAATCGGTTTAGCTGCTGCCAAATCTCCCTGCTTTTCTAAAACTAAGGCTTTGGCTAAAATAGGACGAAAATCATCTTGATTGACTTTATTCAACTCGTCATAAAGAGCGATCGCTTCTTCATATCGTTCTTGATTAGTGTACAGCTCTCCCAGCAACAGTTCTACTGCTTCTTTATCAATCGATGTCGCAGTTTGGCTTTCTTCGTCAGTAGCCAATTTGATTGTTTTTTTTAATAAAGCGATCGCTCTTTCAGGAAGATCTTGAATTAAATACAAATTCGTCATTCCGCCTAAAGCATAAATATCCCCAGGATGATTGGCTAAAACTTGGTTGTAAGCCGTGGCTGCTCCTTCATAATCTGTTACCTGTTGCTTCGCCTGGGCTAACAAAATTGTATATTCTGTTTGTTCTGGATGAAGTTTTGCTAATTGTTCCAGAGGTGAGATCGCCCCTGGGATATCTTTTTGCTGTAATCTAATTTTCAACAAACCTTGTAAGGCTGTGTTGTTATTTGGCTCTCTTGACAAGACTTTTTGATAACCAGATGCCTCTGCCTCTAACTTCATCAATTCCTGTTGTGAGAGTAAAATCACTTCACTGTCTGTATTTTGAGCCAACTGTTTTCCTTCAACAACACTTCCCACCAAGGGAAGAGCCGAAACAGTTATTAAGGAAAATAACATTATCCCTAAAACTACATAAATCCAACTACTATGCTTTTTTTTCATGCTATTACTACCAAATTATGATCGGCAGATTATAACTTAACCTTTTTACTGTGATCGTGACGATCGCTACCTAGAGTGCTTGACAGCGATGCGGTTCAGCATTTTTCTTAAGTTTGGTTTCTCGCCCAACGAAAGTACTGAACTCTTTAGGGGCGCTCGTCATTGTGCCGATTCTAGTATGGTTTATTCTAGACATAGAAGCCAATTGCTCAAGGGTTTATTTAAGCTTATGAAAATCGCGGGTTATTTTAAATTCTATGAGAGTATAAAATTATGATCTCTCTTACAATTAGTAACGTTTGCGCTATCAAATCGTCCTATGAATTCGGCTCAAAATAATTCCCTTAATAAACCTGATAAACTTTCTACTGTTGCTAATCAATCGACCGAATCTACCATGTCTAAACAATCTCAAGATTCTGTCTCATCTAATTCTCCAACCAAATCTACCCCAGAAAGACAACAACCAATCCCACCTCCTTCTCATCCAAGACAATATCGAGCTATTGGCTTAATTCGAGCTAAATATAAACATAGCGAAGAACAAATGACCCAAGGTACTTTGATTACTACTGACGGAGCAGAAATTGAGGCAGTTTTACTCGGTCGTATTATTAGCTTGATTAAAAACCATCTAGACCTAGAACAAGAACATCTGTGGGTAGTTTATCCTAGAACTAAGGTACAGGAAGACCGTCTGCACGTTCAGATTGTGGGTGTTTGGGAACCAGAAACTTTGAGTCAAAACACTGACGGTAATGAAATGCCAAGTGCAGAAACCGAACATGGTTATTTCTCAATTCGAGGAGAAGTAATTTTCTATTCTACAGAAGAAAAAAATATAGTTGTTAAAATCAAGCAATTTCCTCGCAAGGAAGGAGAAAAGCCCAAATTTTTCAAACTTAAACTACAGGGAGTTTTGGGCGAAAAACCCATAAGACATTTTTGGGATTTAAAAGTCCGTTTAGAAGGAGAAAATTTGGTGATTGAAGAAGGGACAGACTTAGGATTTGCTAAAAAACGCAAACCAAAATTCAAAAAAGACCGTAAAAAAATTCAGCTCAAGTCTTCTCGCTCAAGTAAACCTAGTCCAACCGCACGACCAATTTTACCAAAAAGGAAAAAAAGTGATTAGGCTAATTTAAAACTCAGATAACTTGTAAGATAACTTGATTTGTCTTTGCTGAGTTACACTGTCTATTCTTCATTTTTAATTTTTTCTCCTTGCTCCTTGCTCTTGCTAAATTACTGGGGTGTTTTTTGTAAATCTGGTCGTTCTTCAGGCACGATCGCACCTTCTACAGGGCAGACTTGCAAGCAAATACCGCAATCGATACAGGTAGCAAAATGTTATCTAAGCTAGAAAGTCACCTTTCTAACTCGACTACAGAACGCAGCATGATAATTTCTGATCACTGCGCTCCTCAATAAGATGATTCTTGACATGAAGACCTCTATTTTTGTCATTCAATTTTGCCATTCAATATAATCGTAACGGCTTTTAGTATTGTGGCATTGTCTATGTAGTAGTTGCAGATTTTTGTAATTGTCATCTCCACCTTGAGTGTTTGGTGGCAAGTTCCCTTGAATTTGATTCAGGTGCTTGCTTGCCACTGGATTCTGCGGTTTTATCTGGTCGATTTCCAATATGTCTTGGTTGGTAAATGACAGTTTACGTAATACACAATCAGCATTTGAGCATTTTCCCTTTTGCTTCTTGAGTAATGTTCTTACTCTGGTAGAAATTTCAGGGCATGAACTTAATCTGGGACTCCAATAGATAAAATCACCATCAAAGGGGGATTTGGTTCCTTTGACTTTCATCTGACGGACAATCTTGATGTCCGAGTGATTAATAAGTGTATAGGTAATTTTATTTTTATAGGTATCAGAAAATACCCAATTGCGGTTGTCAACGAATTTCCAGTATTTATCTTTAATCCATTTCTTACCTTTATTCGGGTGTCTTCTGTTTGCCCATCTTCTGAGTTTTTGATATGTAAGGTGGTCTAACAGTTTAAATATTTCACTGCTCATTACTCCTCTAAAATAGTTACTCCATCCTGTGATTATTGGGTTGAGTAATTCGATAACTTTTTCAGTCTTGGATGCCCGATGTCGATCGATTACTTCTTCAATCTTCGTCAGATGTTTCTTGATACTTTGCTTAGAGGGTTTGATTTTCAGTTTATATCCCAGATGTTTCCTTTGAGAGTAAAATCCAGATTTATATTTGCCAACCTGATGATGTTGGATATGGAATCCGAGGAAATTGAATCCCGTATTCTGGTTATATTCTTCTAGACTATGACTTATTCTGGTCTTTTCTGGTTTAAGTTGTAGACCTATATCTTGTAGCCATGTTTCTATGAGAGATTTACATTGCTGAATAACATTTATATCTTGGTGTAAGATGATGAACTTATCAGCGTAACGAATAACGCTTGGGGTTGGTCTGCTCCAATATTTTCCGTGCCTGTATCCTTCTCTAGCAGGAAATGAATCTAGGATTAGGTTTTCTATTCCGTGTAGAGCGATATTGGCTAATAACGGCGAACATACTCCTCCTTGTAGAGTTTCTTCCCTTGTAGGAAACAAACTGCCATTATCTATTACCCCCGATTTAAGCCAAGCTTTAATTTGCCTACTTAATTTAGGGAATGTATTCAATTTCTCTATTAGTTTTTGGTGGTCAATTTTGTCAAAGCATTTTACTATATCTGCATCTAGGACATATTTTGGCTTTTGACATAAAGCTTTGTGGATTGCTCCAATTGCGTCATGAGAAGAACGTCCAGGTCTAAATCCATATGAATTGCCTTCAAATTTGGCTTCCCATTCTGGTTCTAGAGCCATCTTGACCAGAGCTTGTTTTGCTCTTTCGTTCATGGTGGATATCACCAAAGGTCTTTGTTGGTGCACCTGCGATGGGTAAGGGGATGTCTCGACCGCATCCGCTTTTTGGGGTGTTGATAGCCATATTCTACGGATAGGCTCTGATTTATCGCTTAATCGTAGATTTTTGACCAATTCTATGCTTTTTCTAGGACTTAATGACTTAATGCCATCTACCCCTGCTACTTTCTTCCCTTGGTTATCCTGAGTTACCTTCCTGACTGCAATAGCTTTAGCTGACCATGAGCTAATCAGAAGTTTTTGGAGTCTGCGAACTACTTTGACATCTCCACGTTCAGAGGCTTGATAAATTCTTTTTTGAAGCTT
>JAAUYG010229703.1_pt1 | contig 15161 bp, 16 predicted proteins | sample 7278091 | NCBI WGS metagenome assembly JAAUYG01 (sample SAMN14350201, study PRJNA611818) | marine sediment metagenome | isolation source: surface marine sediment (0.6m) | place: French Polynesia: Moorea | collected 2018-08 | reverse complement strand
CACATAAAGGAAGGCTCAGCTGCCCTGTAGTATGGCTTTGTGTTCCGCCCCGAAAGAGCATCGCACAACAAGGAAAGGTGACTGACACACGCTGATGATGTCAAGCACGACATATTGGTACATCTCTTCTTCGTCAGGAATTTTGTCGTTTGGTGGGTTTTCTGGATATGCGACAATTGAGAGAAGGATAGTTTTGATTTGCAGACTAATCTTTCACACCTTGTCTTGCGCAACAGTTGTCAGTGTCCCACTCTTGGGCAGAACTGTTGCCCTATCTTTTGAAAACAGATCGGAATATGTTGGCATTGTGCTTCAGGAACTTTGGACCAAAAAGAAAACAGGCACTTAGGCACACACTTGCAAGGATGTGACCTTTGCAGCTTGTAGCAAGCAGATGTTGCCGAATTGGTGGAAAGTAAACTGCATTACTGAGGAGCGGTTGCCCTCAACGTTGTTAACGTGCCTTATTAGGCAACAAATGCCCACGGAGTGTAATCTATGCGTCGTCGAACTTATGGTCACCAAGCAGCTATCTTCCGCGGCAGAGACACTTGCAAGCTTTGTATTAATGTAAGTGGGAGGCCTGCAGCGAACATTTACCCGGCTGTACTCGTGAAAACAGCTTCAGAGAAAGAAGTCGCATTTGGAACTTTTTTCCTACCTTCCATCTGTTACTTTGGAAAATTGTCAGGAAAATATTTTGCCAGAGATGGAGAAATGTGTGATATTGCGTCGCGACAAAACCGGCAAGAGAACTCAAAAGTGAAAGACTTTTTCGAGTTCTTGCGATTGCGACTCCAAGCTTCTAGTGCACTCAGTGGTGTTTTCAGTTCTGGATATCAGACAAGTTCAGAGCAGTACAATGTGTGTGTTTGGGGATTGGATGCACTTGTTAATCCAACAAGGACCATGCCACCAGTTCATCGGCAGAATGAACTTGCTGGCTCGAAAGTTTACTGCCCGATGGAAAGAAGGTACAGTGCTTGTTTCTTCCTTTCTGGAATTTTGTTCGAATACATGTTGATTTCGTTTCTCGTTCTTGACCTCAGGTTGGTAAGCATTCGTGTTTCCAGGCAGGAATTCCATTTTCGAAGATGGTCAAACAAACAGAGGACTTTGCGTGTTTCAATTGCTACCGGAGATTGACATTGGGTTTGAAAGGAAAATTGTTTTGTGCACTTTGGCGTGAAGCCGGAGTGTTTGTCATGTAGTCCCCAGTGCAGCTGACACGCCACGTCCAAGGCTCGTGAAGTTGTTTTGACCGTGTCGCAGCGCTCCTCGGGTTCCTGATGCTGAAAGGTGTCCTCGACTTGTGTAAGAGCTTACACATTGGTCAATGACTCCAGTTATGAGACACCGAAGTGAATGATTCTCTTTTTTCTGTGCAAAGGCAACACAAGAGGGTGGATTTCAATCCAGAGCAGACCAAGTGATGAACACTTCAGAGAATGTGACATCACTCGGTCTTTTCTGTAGATTCTGCAGAACGTTCCGTGCAGAAGTAAGCGACCCTGGGAATCCACATCACAAGCAGAATTGAGCTTTACCCACCGTTGTCTTGGTGGCCCAACTCCAAGGTTTAGTCTGTGAAGGGGGAAGATGCTTTCTTGGCATGAGTTGTCCTATGGCCAAGAACTGGGACAGAGAACCCACCTGTCAACTGCAGTGATGAAACCTGCAACCTGAGTCCATTGGAAACAAGTTCTCAAAATGCAAGACCCATTCATGGCCCTGGGAATTATTCTGTCAAGACCAATGTTTCCACCATTGTGTCAAGCGCAGATTTTCAAGTTGCAGAGCGTTTTCGAGCCGACTGGGAACATGGTTGCAAGAAGGAATGGGTACTGAATGCGGAATTGTGCCCAAACACTGGTCAGCTTGTCACAACAGGTCCTCGCAAGTTTTTTCGTCTCAGGGAATGGTGCAGAGGGTCCACCTTTATTGCCACCCTTCTTCACAAATATCTGTGGGGTGCCGGCGAATCCACATAAACATGAAGCTGCTCTTTTTCCGAGATTTGGCTGTTCCCAGAGCTGCTTTCTTGTTCAATATGTAAACACAACAGAAGTTCACAGAAAAGGAAACCCTCCCTTTTGTTCCCTTGATTGCCCAGAAACGAAAAACTGTTTTTATTGTGACTGGTGCATCTTCGTGGGAGTTCGTTTGTCCTACAAACGGAGGAGATTGAGGCATTGTGAATCGTCTTCAGGAAAAAGGTCAAAAGGTTGCCTCACCTGAACAGTCCAAACAACAGTCTACCGAATCAATATCTTGCGCGATAGTTGCCGTTCCTTCGTCATCCGTCGTGTCTGAACCAATGAAATTGAGCTGACGTTCTCTGCATCTCAGAGTTTGCGTGTGTCAACGTCCGAAGATTGCGCTTTTTGAAGCACAACATTGTCACATCTTCGCTCAAGGTGGCATCCATTCGGTTGTACCCCACGGATTCGTCTTCAGCCACACCACTGGAAGGTTTACTCTTCTCAAACAGCCCAACGCCAAGGAAGACAACAGTGATTTTCTCTTGGTATTCTTCACATAGACACCACCACTTTGGTATGTAAGTCGGCAGTTACCGGAGAAAGGGCAGTGATCTGCCTGTCCTGTAATGTCAAGCTGAGTTCCAGAGAAATTCTCAACTTCTGAGTTCTTCCTCACGATACGCATTGCAATGAAAAAGCGAAGCCCGTCGGATGTTTTGCTTCTTAACTACATGCTGTACCGCTCTTCTCAAATGGTGGAACAGTTGACAGTGAGCACAGAGGACAATGGCGTGTTTCGTGGCGCGCCTCTTCTTGGGCATCCGGTGTGGCATTCTCAGTGACTGATTCTGCTTGGCACCTTCATGGGAAAATCAGTTGTCTGATTCTTAAGGCATCCCCTTTTGGATATCCACTAGCTACATATGCTTGGTTTTCCTTGTTTCACTTACAGGGTCACTTTCACAACTTTGTCCCCATTTCTCTGGGATTGAACACACCACAAGACAGACTGCAGAACTGGAGAGGGCACTGATTCTCCCAGTCTATGTCACCGCAGGGATGCGGGACTTGGATTTCGCACTGAAAATGCCTGTGCATTTGCAATGGGCCATTCCTACTGCTTTTGACCCCACGTGATCCCGTTGATTAAAACCCCGGGAATTCATCGGCGCGTGTATCCTGGGGGTTCGGCAGATGTTATTGGGCCAATTACGATCCTTCAGTGCAGTTACTGCTTCACCTTGATCTCCGGGAAAATTAACCACGAGTAATTACGCTCCGCTGAGCTGTCTTATGAATGCCCAATCATCAGTTTGTTGTTCTGGTCTTTGTCTTGGAGATTCCGAGAGATCTTGCCTCCATTCCGAGCCAAGGCTGAGAGCACTGGCTCTTGTGACGCACATTGACGAGTGGACTCCGGAAACCTAACAAGCTTAACCTGACAGAGAGTGCAACTTAACCTGAATACGACAGAGTCGAGGGTCATGGGAAATAGAGACTGGTGCACCAAATCAAGTGTCAGTGAAACCCTGAGCGAGGCGACCTTTTCTTTGGGCTCTCCTTGCAGCTCAGCATTTGAAAGGCTGCAAGAGTTCTTCCTTGTAGTTGCGTACTTTGCTTTCAGGATGTAGAAACTGTCGGGAGTCTTTATGTGCTTTGTTATTCTCGGCGTCAAGTTGATTGTATCTCACGTGACGAGTCCGGGCACTGGCCGTGACGTTGTAATGGACGGACCTACGATTGGGTCAGGCAGGCACATCAGTCCAAGTCCAGCCGCGCGGATGTGTAGGTCTGATGCCCAAATCTCAGGCAATCTCCCCGGAGACGCGACTTTGTGCCGGGTGATAATTGCAGTAATCGCGGAAAAAGCTTTTTGATGTCAGGAAATGTAGATGGAGGACATGCGTGGGAAATGGGATAGTTGGCGCGAAGCAGCGTGCGGTTTCAATGAGCAGTGTTAAAGCTGCAGCTAATGAAGGTAATTTGCAGCTGCAGTGTTCGTTCTGCATCACAATAACAGCTGATGATGGAAATAACTTCATTTGGTTGTGATGAATTTAGATCTACGTGCCACAGGCGTGATTTGCCTTCTTTCTTGTGTTCTTGTTTCGTGTCTTCGTGGGTCGCGCAAAATTAGAACTAACCAGGTGAGATCCGCGTGTTAATTTTCGCGTGGGCGGATGGGCTTTACGTCACCGCTACAGGTGGTCACCGGCTTACGACAGTCCAACTGTAATGAGTTCCTCATCTCCACTGTCCACTCAGGTCGATGACACAAAACGACAGCAAAGTGAAGTGCGATTCTCACCGCACAACGTCACACACACCCGTTCGACCCCGTCTTGTTTCATGGCGATGACGTTAGGCTCGCTGTGGTTCTTGTTCATTCGCTACCCGGCTTTCAGACATGGATTAAAAAGTTGTCGTGTCACAAGAAAACCTTTGGTCAGACCCCCTCCGCCTGGGACATGAGTGCCACCTCAGACTTGGCACCCAACATTTCATCCTTAAACACTGCTTTGCTGAGAAATCCTGGGTTTCACCATTCGCCACCTCTTTCCCCCTTCTGACTCCAGCCAACAGTGGTAGAGGTCCGCCTTCGTTGACCTGGTGCGTGTATGCCACACGAGTTGCAAGTTTTGCAGTTGTACCGCAGTTTTGCTCTCTGTTTGTCAAACCCCCACCCCAGGTGAAAAAATCACAAGCAAAACTTTTTGATACAACGAAAAAAACTGCTGCTCGGATGGATTGTGCTTTTTGTACTGAAGATTTCTTTCTTTTGGCACGTGAGATCGTTCTGGTGGCTTCACATTGTCCAAGATTGCGGTTATTCCACCATATCCCAAACACTATCCCTTCTCTGCCGTGTCCAAATACAACGGACTTGGCCCTGTACAAACGACAAAAACACTTAATTGGACTCTTTACATTCTGATGCACAGGGAAGTTCACAGTTTGAAGAGGCAAATGGAGCTGTTGACAACTGCATTACATGTTGGCACAAAGGCTCTGGATTTGTGTTGAAAAGAATTCTGACAACGACAGGTTGCCGATTGAAATGAGTCCCATTATGGACGGATTTACTCGGTGAAACCCTGGGATTCGTGCTGGGTAAAATTACAGCACAAAGGCTCATCTGCGTCACGTACAAACATCTCTAATTGTTTCTTAATAAGTCTTTGTGCTTTTGTGCCAACGTCCTCTGTGTTTTGTAACCGTTCGACTGTTTTTGACAAGCGTGAAATCGCCTGTTCCTGCCTCGCCTTTGTAGAAGCGTGGATTGGATGACTCTGTATCTTCAGCTGGGTTACGCAAAAAGAAAATGTCTCTAGTGCTTCATGTGACTCGAGGCTGATCCAAAGCTGCTGATGTAGACCTGTTCCAGAAAAGTCTTTTGTGGGAGACTTCTAATGTGGGTCTTGCGGCGATAGCGATGACGTTTCACTCTTGCTGCGCTGTTTTCTCCTCGGTTGTTCCTTGTAAGACGTTCTTAGTTCTGCTTTCTTTTTGGACCGCGCGGGCCAAAAACTGAAATGGGCACCCAAACACATGAAACAGTTGCACTGTTACCTGTTTAGTAATGTCAAGCGCTCTCGCTCTCTCTCTCGCTCTCTTTCTCTCCAGCTTCCGTTTTGGTTGGCACCGCTGCCTATAGAATGTGACCGACTTCAACGATGTTTCTTCTTTCAGGAATGTTAGTCTTCTTGTGTTGCAAAAGCAAGTATTTTCTAGAGGCAAATTCACAGCACACATTTTCTCCCTTGTTAGTCAAAAAGCAGAAGATTGCTTCCTTTGACGAAGCAGGCAGATTTTGTTGTGGCGGATGAAGAGATTTTGTGTTGCAGTAACAGGAGTGTTGCAGGAGACCGAGACGTGCCTGCCAAGTCTCATTCTTCCCTGGTTAAAACTAGGCTCGCAGTGACACTGCCAGACATGCAACTTAATGAAGCTTATTAGGTCTCCAGGAACAGTGACCTCGTGCGCCAAACCTTTCAGCAGTTCCTATCAAATTAGTTTCAACATCACCTTGTGACATTTGGATTTTTGTCCTCATCTGGTGTCCAGCAAAACTGTGTCACTGCCTGATGAAAGTGAAATGATACACAAATCCATGTCGCTCCAATCTTTATTTGAGGCGTCCTTTCATTATTGGTTGGAATCCCCCATCCACTGCCTCACAGCAGCTGATGTGACCTGTGTGTTGACCTGAGACCTTGCTGTGCATCTTCTTTGATTTTTGTTTGAAGTTTTATCAACAGTTTAGTTCGTCTTCGAGTATCATGAAATCACATAGGCGATGTCCATGTGTTTAGGCCGAGCGCGGCGAAGCCAGGACGGCCTTATGGAGTCATGTACGTGTTGTCGTCATTGTCATCATCGTCGTGAGGGACCCCCACCCCACCCGGGCTGACACCCACTGGTCTGGCCAGACCCCCCAGGCTAGGCTGGGACCTCCCCACCCAGGCCAGACCCCCCATATGACCTGATCATGTGATAGGTATGAGATTGTCACGTGATGGGGCACTTGTTCCACTTCTTGCTGATGGACCTTGTCACCGAACCAACGTTTCGACGTTTTACACATTTATTCGATTAAAACGTTAAATTTTGTGCAAGAAACTTGAAATGGGAATTGACAGCAGCAGAACATTGCAGGGAAGTGAAATCACTTCAAATGTCATGTTGATGTGCTCAAACCTGAAACCTGTTGCAGAAGAGGGAATCGCTGCCTCCAGGATCTGTGTTGCCAACTTGATATAAAAAGGCATTGTAACTCTGTTGTTCCGTGTACGCTCTCCAGAAACGTGTTTGTTAGAATTTTGTGGTCGCGCGTCTGGTGTCATATTGGCGTTGTTGTTGTGTCATGGAACCCCCCCCCTCCGCCAGCACTGCCCCACCCCTGCCCACTGCCTGATTGGGCCCACATACAATACGACTTTCGTGTTTTTAGGCCGAGCGCGATGAAGTCGGGACGGCCTCATGGTGTTTAGTCTGTCGTCATTGTCGTGGAGGACCCCGAGACCCCCTTCCACCCCGACCCCCACCCCTACCCCTACCCCGACCTTACATTGTCACGTGATGGTTTAAAGTGGTCACGTGATGGGCCCGTACGCTGACGAAGCGCACCTGTTTTGCCGTGCCTTACGGCAGTCCTGTGCGGCCTGGACACTGGTAAGCGCCCGTGTCTTGTCACGTTTTCCAATGTCGTCTGATTTTAATTTTCGATATTTTCAGCTGAGATGGAGGCTGAAGAAGGTACAGTCATCCATTTGCAAAATACACGTCTCTTTTTGAGTATCTCCCACATGCTTTACGGAGAAGGTATTTCATCTCATTCTCTTTCAGCCTGCTGCCCGAGTTGGCTGGTTTGCACTTACATAAGATCTAACTGTGCCTACTCATCTCCTAACCATCTCTGTGTGCATTACTTACCGTTGTGGTTTGGAAACTTTATTTTAACGACTGCCGTTTCGTGTTCCTGAAGGACTAACCCACTAAGGAGGGATTCGTTTTGTTTCCAGCTGCTTTGTTCCTGGAAGAGGCTGTATCCATGTCACAAACAAGTTGAATCTCGCTTTCGGAACGCAAAATCAAGACCGAAATTCCTCAAAAATTTACTTCAGGCACCTGAAATAAACGAGATTCAACAGTTTCGTCCAAGGTTGTGCCTTTACTGGATGGATTGTCTGTTGTGCGGCGCGATTAATTTGTAGGGTTTGAATAATTCAAGGCATGATTAAAAAAAAAGAAACCAAGAGATTTGTGAACTGAAACCGACTTGCATTTGAGTTAATGGACCATGTTCCTAGAGAATAAGAAAAAAGCATGTCCATCTCCAGGTAGAGAAAACTAACTCTTCTGCATGAAAGTTGTTTGTCTGTGTGACATCAGTCAAGTGAATTGAACTGTTGCATTTGCTATGTCCAAGAAGAAAATTAAGACAAGTGGATACAGTTTTAACTGAAAATCTTGTTTTGAGGTGGGAAGTGGGAATAAGAAAACACAGGTCTCAAAAGAGAAAACCGTTCCCTTTTGTCACCCGAAAAAAATGGTGCTGTTATTCAGGTAGTAAATCCCAAACTCGCATCAAAAATACCCAAAACGATTCTCAAAAACACTTCCCCTGCAATCCAAGTGTAATTGCGTTGCAAGGGCTGTACTGCATGTGCAAGCTGTTGAATCTGTAAGAAAGGCATCTACAGTTTCCTTGTTTTCGTTACAACAGATTGTAAAAATCCTCAGCACCGCGAAAGCAGAGAAATTTTGTCAGAATTTTGCCAAAACTGCGCTCAGTTGAATCAGTAACTCGGTCCATTGAACTTCAGAGAGAGATCCAACCACAATTAGATGGACAATCCAGATTTAGTAAAGCGCACAAACCTGGGCAGATTGTGTGCTTTGCACATTGGTGTTCCTTTCTATGTGTGATTGGCACAAAGTGTGATTGCCAAACAGACTCGAGAAGAAATTCTATTACTGGAAAATGACAAAGCCCGGCATGGCAGTAACAACCCGCAGCTTCAAAAGAGCTTTGCAGTTCAGTTTCACAATCCATTCAATTACTTGTTTCAATAACGAAATAAGAAAACAAGAGATATCGTAACAAATCAAATTTGCTTTGCCTGGCTTGTGCAACTACCCCACGTACGTGTTTGGCAGTCACTGAGAAATTACTTTGCTCTTCTGAGTTGTGACACAACCACTGCAGTGGTCTTCTGGCGGCAGCTGTCTCCATCTTGTGGTTCCGTTGTTCCAGAATTGGCCAAAGAAGAACGAGAATCCGGAGGCATGTTCCGGACAGGAGCCATCACTCCGGATGGACTGATCGACGAGGATTTCGAAGAGGAACTGGGATCTCCGTCGGAGGAGAATCCGTACAGTGATCCGGAATCCGAGTTCAGGGACATCGCCAAGTACGGCATTGTTCAAGTCGCAGGTACTTTTACCAGATTTGTTTCTTCAAAGTTAGCTCAGATACAATGGAGAATGAACCTGAAACGCCTAATTCTTCTTGTCCAAATGAGCTCAAAGCGCGAAACAGGTGCTGCGGGAAAGTGACAGACTGGTGTTTGCTTTGACGCAGGTGATGACACGCTGGGCAGGAAAGTGATCGTGTTCTCGTCCTGCAGACTTCCACCATCCACAGATCTGTGCCACCAAAAACTGCTGCAGTGAGTAGCCTAGACTGAATAAAGGAACAAAACAGTTGTTGGCACATTTGCCTTCGTTTCAACCAGAAGCGTTTGTGGTGTTTTGATCTTTCTATCTTCGAGGGTAAATCTGCCGAAATGCCTTTTTGATCTGCAAAAACGTTTTTATTCCAGTTTTACGTTTGACATTTCTTACAGGTATTTGAAGCACACGTTAGATCAGTACGTGGAAAATGATTACACACTGGTTTACTTCCATCACGGGCTGAACAGTAAAAACAAACCCTCGTTCAGATGGTTGCGTCAGGCGTACAGGGAATTCGACAGAAAGTGAGTTGTTACACCATCTCCAAGTGAGAGTTACCGAAAACTTTCTATTTGCTTCAAAACAGAAAAGAGGAAATATTTTGTTTGCTGCCGAAAATGTGGATTATCACTTTGTTTTTCTGCGTGCAGGTACAAGAAAAACTTGAAAGCCTTGTATCTAGTCCACCCAACCAACTTCATCAAGATACTGTGGGGAATCTTTAAACCTCTCATCAGGTCAGTGCACTTGGAAAAAAAATAATTATACTGTGGGAGGCCAAAAGGATTTTGCAGAAAATACAAACACTGCTTTGTGAGAATTTGGAAACATGCAACGAATTACTATTTGATTCCGTTTTCTTATGTTTCCTTCCGCCGTTTCTGTTTCAGTGCCAAATTTGGTCGCAAAGTGATGTACGTGAATTACCTGCACGAACTGGCGCAGCACATTCACCTAGATCAGCTCATCATTCCTCAGCGAGTCAAAGAGTAAGTACATCTTGGGTTTCCACTCTGACAATGGGTAAAGAATGTGTGTAGGAACTTCACTGCCAGAGAAACTGACGATCTCAACTTTCTTTTTCATTATCCTTTCTTTTTGTCTTGAAATTGTTTGTACATGAAAATAAAAGGGCGGGTGAATGAATGACAGGGTGATTTGGTGCGCGAGATTATTTCTTTGTCGAAGTGCAATTGTTTGTGTGCCATATGGAGAACAAGCTACAGTTTTGTCTCGAATCAGTTCGAAACCTTTTTGTCCAGAAACTTGAAGAAATGATGTCTTTATGTCCGTGGTGTCGGTCCTTTCATCTTGTTACTTTTTCTACATTTCCTTCTCTCCATGAAATGTTTTCCCGTTGCAGCCACAATGAAAAGTTGTTGTCCAACTTGAAGCCCGCGGATGGTGGCCCGTAAATTTTTACTCTTACTTCTTTAGCACCTTTGCATCTTGCGCATAAGTTTTATGATATAATATTCCGAAAGAAATAACTTTTACCCTGCAGTTTTAAGACCTGTCATCCTTTAGCCAAAGGGCCAAAGGCCCAACCAAGCTGATTTTGTTTGTGCAGTCGAAAACTAATCGGAAAAATTGTGTGTAAATTGGTATTTTGGTGTGTGAATTTGTGGCGTTTCCCTGTTGTCATCTAACAGCATGACATTGACTCGTTCTTCGATTGTAGCTTTCTTTGTCAGTGTTCTTGTAGCAGAACACACTAAGGTGCCGAACTCCCAAACTGGAGTTCGGCTCAAATGCAGAATTATTCGTTGCTGAAAGGGCACAACATTTTGGTTGGGGAAGCAAAATGAGGGGGAATGACTTGCTGATGATGGGGCTGGTCGTTTCACCCATTTCTACTCGCTCCAAAGGACCAGAGTTCAGCAAAGAAAGAAAACTGATGAAATCCCATGGAAGCAAAATACAAAAGCTGGGATTTTAGTCCACAACCACGCTTCTTAAAACTTAGGTGTGCTTTGCGTTTCAAGCGTCTCGATACTTCCTTGCAAGTTTCGGACGATAGTCAATGTGCTACCTCAGTAATCAGTAAGAAGTGAAGCACAACCAACCAGTTGTTCGAAAGGTGTTTTTTCGAGAGTAAGATGAATTTCACAGAACGTGTGAAAAACTCCCATTGGCATGACTCTCTTGTTATGCTTGTTACATTGGCTGAAAGTTTCCAATTGCGAACGAATTGGAAATAAAACAAACTTTTATGGCTGAACAGCGAGTGTCATGCATGTGTGTGTGTAATTTTGCGGAGAAAACGAGAGAATTATGGAAGATAGTAATGTCGCCAAGACATGCACAACACCAAGTTTCTGTCTGATCTGAAAGAAAATCTTGTGGGTTTGGTTTCGTTGATTTTGTTGTCATCACAAAAAAGAAAATCTTTTCAAGTGTTTTCAAAAGAAAATTTTGTTACAAATTGCAGCCACGACGCATTCCTGCTAGCAAAGAACAAACCACAGCCAGTGCCAACCAGTGTCACACACGCCCCTCCCGTCACCCAGCAGTTTGGTGTTTCCATAGAGTTGTGAGTATCTTGTTCTGTCAGAAAATATTGTTTCAAACGAATTTTCTGGACCGAAGAGCCAAGATGAGATTCGAAAGCCTAGTTTCATTTTGTTTCAGTCTCCACTTAATGTCCGTTTTGTGACTGGTATTTGCCAAAAACCAAGAGATGTTTTGTGTTTTTCAGCATAAAGCAGAACCACAAGGACATAATTCCACCCGTGTTGCAACAGTGCTGTACCTACATCAGAGAACACGGTGAGCCAATCAGAGTTGGGCGCAAACGCCAGATCACTCGCTGCAGGTTCCTCGGGTGGCTGGCGTTTTCTTGGATGGAACTCCAGAGTGAACAAGGAAGAGGGAGGGAAGCAACATGTTAGGGGCACTTGGTTGACGGGAAACGACTTTGGTTGGCACGGCGCAGCAGACAAAAAAAAATGAAGATTGCTTATCCAGACAAAGGGTCTGCTTCCTCAGATTCTGAAAAATTCGCGCACGGCGGGATCTGCTGAATGTCACCTCTCTTGTTTCAGGCCTGGAAACTGAGGGTATCTTTCGGAGATCGGCAAATGCTAATGTTTTAAAACAGGTGCAAAAACAATTTAACGAAGGAAAAACTGTTGATTTCCAGGTGAGTTTCAAGCCATTTTCCACTGGTCTTTACGTAAAATTCCTTTCAATTATTGTTGATCTTGATCTTGATATATGCAGTACAACGGCTGACAACTTGGAATTTTGTGTTCGTGAACCGAGAGAGCATCAGAAGATGACAATGGAAACAGAATGGAACTTCAAAACCAAAATGTAAAAAGGAATGGTTTTGTCTTTCAGCAATATGGTGATGTGCACTTGCCGGCTGCATTGTTGAAGAGCTTCCTGCGGCAGCTGCCTGAACCGATCATGACGTTTGATCTGTACGATCACACAGTCAGGGTGCAGTGTAAGTCAAATCAGTACTTGTTTACCTTCTCTGATGTGTGTGGTATGCCACTGCTGACCAATCCCCTACCCGAGTGTTCCAACCCTGGACTGTAGACGCCCGTTTTTAGGCCGAACGCGGCTTTAAGCCGGGACGGCCTTGTGGAGCCATGTACGTGTTGTCATTGTCGTCGTTGTGGGGGACCCCCACCACCCCCCATCCCAATGGGGTTTCTTTGTCACGTGACAGAACCACCTGATCACGGGATGGGGAGTGGCGCTCGGCCGTTACGCTGACGAAGCGTACTTGTTGGGCATTGAGCGCAGTCGGTGTTCGCATCCTTTTTCCTGAAGCCTTCAGCATGTTCTGTTTCAAAAAGTCCTCGGACTTGCCGGGCCCCAGATGGATGTTGCTACATTGAGATTGTTGTGTTGTATCAGAATTCTGTTTGTTTGTGCCATCAACATCTTGTGATGAAATTTCAGCCTTGGAAAACAAGGAGCGACTGGAGGAGATGAAGAGGATTCTTCACGACGAGTTGCCGGATGACAACTACTTCATCCTTAAATACGTCGTCAATTTTCTCCAAGAAGTGAGCAGTTGATTGCCTATTTTGCCATCAAATACCACATGTCACGTGTTTATGGCTGGTAACAGCTTCAACGACTCTGCTTCTCTTTATTCAAGAAAATGTGGGTGGCAGATCATGGTTTTGTTCTTGCAGGTGGAGTCGCGTTGTGAACAAAACAAGATGACGGCTCAGAACCTCGCTATTGTGTTCGGGCCAAACCTGATGTGGTCAAAATCCCAGGTAAGAATCGAACGTCATTTTTTTGGCTTGTTCTTGCTGCGCAGGTCAAATTCAAGAGAATCTCGTGGACAAAATATTTTTAGGCGCGCGACTAAAAGCGAAACCTATTTGAGTACCCTGTCGTCCTTGTCGTTGTTGTTACCGTTGTCATGGACAGGACAAGACCACTACCCCAGCCCAACCATTGCATCGTGACCTCGACGCTGATAAGCTCCCTTGTTTGCGAGTGACCAACTTTTGGACCTGTTTTCCTGTGTTGCATTTAATTGAGTAGAACAGCAATACAGGAGTTCCTTCTGTTTTCAGGCTTCACTAACATCGATGGGGTACGTGAATTCCTGTGCACAGCTTCTGATAACGCACTACGACGAACTGTTCACCAAGTGACAGAAGCTGCAACTCCAGCAATAGATCTTTGTTATCACATACCAGGAGAGAGTCTATATTTATTATCATGTACAGCTGAAAATGAACCTTGTACAAACTGAATGGAACTGATTGTTTAACGTGTACAAATTAACGTAGCAAACATGAATGTGAATAAGTCAAAGTCAACACTTGCAAAAATACCGATGTGCTGGTGTTTCATGTTGACTGATGGATGAAAGACTTAAACATTTCCTCCTGCAGAATATCTTTTTGGGTCGTGGTTGTTGTGCAAGATTCATGGGTCTTGGAACATCCCGCTTTTTTCATAATTTCGTTTTGTTGTTAGAAATGTGTTGCTTCATTTCTGTGATGGGGGTTGGTTAGGTAGAAGGCAAAAACGAGACAAGAAAAAAAACGAAAAATTTTGAACAACTCTATCGTTGCACCCTGAAAAGAAAAGCAGCCAACATGGCTCATTCTCCTCTTCATGTTCATCTGTGATAGCTTGGTGGTAAATGTTGCGCATATTTGTGGGATTTCTGTTGCAAACAAGGAGATTCTCTTTTTTTTTTTTTTTTTTTTTGCGATTTCGAAAGACGATTGACGATATTTACTTTTGCGTTCTTGTTTCAGCCAAACTGAACAGATCTGTGGGTCGCTCGTTTGTCCCGACTTTGATTTCGATAAACACGCTTTAATTTGTGAAGAATATTTCTCCAAATGTGCTGGTGAAAACTTGGTCAGCATCACCGTGGTGTACGCTGAGGATGTCTTTGCACATGTATGTACAAAACAGTGCTGATGTAGGATCCTAATTTCGTTCAGCACAAAGTCTAGTCTTTGTTGGAAACACTTGCCGATTCTCGCCACGCTGCTCAGGTGGAGACTTACCGTATTTGCGCACCCACCACCTTTGCATATCCTTTGTCAGGAGACATCCGCGGCAGGAGAGGGTGAATTTTCGGAGCTCTGTAGGACAAGAATCCGTGCGGGCGATCTTTTCATTTGAATTTCCTGTTCCTGTTGCATTTCGTCCACATCCGACTTGAAACTGCACCGTTCTTTGCCTTAGACAAAGATAAATTTTGCCTCCCAAATTTTGAAAGAAGGCTATTTTTGTACTTTGAATAGAAAGTCAATGAAAGTTGAAATATGTGGAAGTGTTTCGGGCGAGTGCAATAGCAATGTCACACAGCCATTTGAAATACTGATCTGTACTTCTCAAAGATGCGCAATGCGCAGAACGAAAAGCTGGTTCTGCCTGCACTGAATAAGTTTTTTGTGGGGCCTGAATGTCAAACAACGTCAATATACAAGGGTTATGCCGAGTCTTTTTTCTTTGGGCTTTGCACAGTCATTTCGCAGCATCATTTTGTCATTACTCTGCTCCCACAGCCACTCAAAGTTCCGTTCTTGTAACCCGACGTTTCAGTACCAAATCCATGGTCGTGGGTACTGCAGCAGCAACAAAATTTAAATTGCGTTGTTAATTGTTGTAATTGTGTACAGTTCGTTGTTGCATTTTGTATTGTTGTTGGGCCGGTTTATTGTTTGAATGTTACCATAGCTGTTTGCAGTATTCATTGGAGCATGAATGTAAATGTGCTGTGGT
>JAAUYG010072817.1_pt1 | contig 15161 bp, 5 predicted proteins | sample 7278091 | NCBI WGS metagenome assembly JAAUYG01 (sample SAMN14350201, study PRJNA611818) | marine sediment metagenome | isolation source: surface marine sediment (0.6m) | place: French Polynesia: Moorea | collected 2018-08 | reverse complement strand
CCCTTCCCCGGCCCAACCCACTGTTTTTTTTTGGTGCACTAAAAGCCCTGTCTTTTTGCCCCCCCCCCCCCCCCCGAATATATTGGTACCAGATTCTGAGTTGGGGAACAGTTGATCACAGGTAATACACACACAATTGGAGTAACGATCCAGCTGTAGCGCTATTATAACTAAAAAGGATACCTGTACATTTAAATATTTACATATAGAACTATTAATTAGCCCAGGAATCTAGGGAACTGTCAGCGTCAATCATCATGATTGGATTCGTTTTGTGGATTCTTTCTACTATTTCTAGCTCGGATACGAGTTGATCGTATATTATACAAACCTTCCACAAGCCACAATAATTGTAACACTAATTTGCTGAAGGCAATTCGCTTCAGCTACAATATGGTCGCCCTAAAATCGATATAATCACAAAGATCGGCGATATATTTGCACCACCAAACTGCTCTCCATGGGCGCGGCCATATTGGCTTCGCAAGGCATTGTGGGAGAAGGCAGATCATCATGGCGCAGTGAGGTGAGGACGCTCCGCACTCGAGGTAAACAGATTGCTTTTTTTCTACGGATAAAAGCGTGTAAGTTTCGCTATTTTCGTTTCAAAGGCTTCGTAAATGTATTGTTGTACCGAGGGTGGTAATTTATTCCTGCTGGTGATGGGTTTGGGTTGAATTTTATTTGAAAACATGTCGAGGCTGTGCGGCCGCGGTCAGTGAAGTTTTATCAATTTCATTTTTCCGCTGCTGTGTGTGTAGCTGTGTGTACGAGATCGCAGCCCAGGGACACTCTCCCTGGACCCCAGAACCTGTCACACAACTTACACTCAGCTAGTACAATGACACAGATTCCAACCCACAGAGCCTTGCCGCTGCTACGCGAAAAGCTCCAGGCATAATTAGGCGAGTGCAATATGAAATTTCATGTCATCGGCGCTTCCTCAAATTTTGAGAATTGGCAGCAGTCGTATTGATCTGAGAGAGATAGGGCGGGGGGGCTCAGTGCGGCAGATTCCCGGACAGGAGGAGGCAGGGCCCGCTGCTGCTGCTACAGGGCCACTGGGCCCACTGGTCATTGCTTTCACGTGCGAAGGCCAGTTCATTTGCATATTGCTTGGGGTACTTTCTTTGGCACATGAAAATAAATACTGGGTGATCTGTGAGTTATTTTAAGAATAAACAGAGAGCGGCTAGGATCGCGGTGGCTGTAAGTGAGGCGGGTTGTAAACCATCCTGGGCTGTGCTATTTAGCCAGGGGGATTGAATTTCTGTTTTCAAAGCGCAGGATCATTTTCATCTGTTCTGCGCTACATGGCAAAGACTGTAGCCAGTTTTCTTACTGCAAAGAGAAATATGGAGCCAAGCATGCCAGGGATTGAAGGGTCTAGGTGTGCGTAGAAAGGCAGGGCTTGTCAAATTGGATGCCTGCTCCGCACAGTGCACTCTTTGCACAGGTATCAAAGATATGCTACAGCAGGTTCAATAATTGATCTAGGAATAATATTTTATGGATTAAAATATTGATTTTTCTTGCCTCTGTGGCACTGATGCCTATAAATTTAGAAAGGACTCTGGAGGCATATTCAGTGTGTGGATAATGGCCCGCAGAAGCATTGTATGGCGGTGGTAATCCAGGCAAGAAGGTCAGTAGTGCTGGTTATAAATGAGGAACGAACATTGTTTTTTAGCTTCAGTTTTGTATGGACATTGGGCAACATGGAAACTTTGTGAACTTCTTAATCTTGTTTGAGAAACTTAGCTTTCAGCACATGTCTGAATTTTATTTTTGTCAAATTTATTAATTAACTTAAATTACATTATATATATATATATATTAATTTTGTATACAGTAGAGTATGTTATTTGTATTGTAATTCTTTATTTTAAAGGCCACCTTGACTATGGGACCAAAGTGTGGATTTTGTGTATCAATTGAACCTTTTGAGATCACCAGCTATAAGATATAGGATCACATTTTCAACATCCAATCAAATGACTTGAAACAGGGATAGCTGTACATAACTGCTGTATATTTGTATTACACATTTGAATTTCTAGAAGTGCATGCATGTGATTGTGAAAACATAAGGGCTAAATGCTGGCAGGCTGTGCGGGGAACTTAGTCTTTATTACTAAGGGGGGGGGGGGGAGAGAGAGATTGCTGCTTGAGCAGTATTTTGTTAGGAGATTCAATGCCTTGGACAGGTCCAAACAGTTTCACAATTTTGACTGTACTTGTAGAGAAGACGTCCTGACTCTGTCAAAACTCCTAGGCTATGGTCTGGGTTGCTAAATGCTTGCATTGTCATTGCAAATATACTTGTTTCTTGTCATTTCTCTTCAGTGACTATAGTAAGGTTTGGTACTGTATGTGATATTTAATACTTTGAACAGTTTGCATTATATTTCTCTGCAATGGAGCCCATCCAGCCAATCTGCTGGTACCACCAGTCTGTCAGCCTGAGCTTGGAAGACTCAGTAATTATAATATTTCTCTCTCTAGTCGCCAGAGCTGGTGAATTGGCCTTGAGGCTTGCCAAGGTCGTAGCACCCCACAGCGGAGGGAAAATGGAAGGGGGAGAGTCATATTCTAATGACGCTTGTTGAAGCTGCATCAATTGGAACTGACGCTTATGTCAACGTTCATGTTGACTTTGGCTTGCACTGTCCTATGATTAATCTTTCAGGGAAGAAAATTACATACGTGACAACAAGTGTAAATATGGTTTTCGGCTTCAAAACCAAAAACCATGTCTCTTCGCATAGGCTTTTCTGTTTGCGATACTGATAAGAATTGGGTATTTTTCTGGTGAAGCCATCCAATAATACACATAAAAGCCGACCTTGGAGCAGGGTGGAAGAGAATTGGCAATTGTAGCTCTCTGGGGAGGTGGAACAGTGCAGCGTGGTCACCCAGGCTCAGAAACATTGATAACCAATGTTAAAATTCAATAGAGCAAAGGCACAATTCATATTCTCAAATATTTGCTATTTGTTTGTCCGGGCATACCAGAGAAAAGTCAATATCAGATAAGCCCTAAATACCGCCAAAGGAAATAGCCGGCAATTTATTTCTGCATTATCGCAGGGGGTGCGGACTTTGGCCTTTGTTCTTTATTAGCTTTTATGGCCCGGGTCATGAAAAATTCAAAATCTTGATACCTTGTGAAATTTCAGGTGATTTCTATGCAGGCTATTACTGCTTAGCAACCATTATGGAGAGAAGGGCGTGGTATTGACGGGGAGAATGGGCTGGGGGGGAAGAGTGGGAGGGGGGCTATTACGCATAAGAAGAGTTAGTTCCTGACCAGCGTGGGATTTGCATGGCAATGATTTTCACTGAAGGCAGCAGGCAGTTCCTGTGTTAGGCAGTTTAGCCAGACACAGGTACCTCAGGCGTGGGTTAGCATAGTTTGGCAGATGTGCCATTAATACATTACCCTGATTACAACATGTAATTCCTGTCTTCAACACCCGGCAGTACATACAACAATATCTGTACATTAGCAGCACTGCACATATTATATACCATTATTTGCAATAACTAAGCAGCTTTTATATTCTTATAAATACTTAACAGAGTCACACACTGTTGAGATATATATATTACTGTATATTCATTAATGTTTGCGAGGGATTTATTTGGCGAAACTGGCGACCATCTTTAAATCACAAAAAATAATACCCGCAAACATACAGTAATTCATGTGTACCTAGATAATTAACAAGACCTGAGCTAACTGCAAATATTAATCCCTGTGAACATGGTTTTGTCTCTGAAATGCAAACATTAATCCCGCGAACATTATGAGTTTACAGTATTACTGGCAACACTTTGCTTTCTGTTAGTCACAGCTATATAAAAACACAGTAAAATTTGTAGCCTCAGGGATATTCAGGGGCAGTAAAATGTATGAAGTAGACAGATGAGAGAGTTTTATGTAGTAATTTACAGGATATAGTTGAAAAAAAAATAGCACTTTAAGTACTGTTTTGTAATCACCCATCCACCCACCCTCTGACGTTCTTCCCAGTTGTTCTCTCCATATTCCAGTGCCAGGCCTCAATCTGCCCTCAGCTGCATGAAATTGTACAGGGGAAAATTTATGTCCAGCCTTTATCAGTTACAATAGGAATTTTCCAGACTTGTGGCTTAGAAATATGGCAGAAGGAATCTTCTAGAGGAAGCTGAACATCAGCTGCTGATGTAGGGCAAGCTTTATAAGTACTTCTATATTCTCTTAGGGGTGGGGTGGGGGTGAGTGGGGGGTGATAAAAATTGTCCAGACTGTCATATATATATTGAATTTCAATATGTTTCTCCTCCATGGCTATAGCAGGAATTAACAAATGTAACTGAACGCTTCACCGGCTTTGCAGTTCAGGCTTTGTGGCTTGTGAAAAGCCTGCTATGGCCTGTTGAGAGTTTATTTAAAGCAGGACTTGACTGGCTGGGGCCCATGGCTACAAGTTGCTGCAGTAGATGTATTGGTTTGCTGAAGGGGGGGTGGAGGGTATGAAATGGAACTTAAACCGCTCTCAGTTCAGTTTTGCATTTCCGCTGGTGTCCCCAATAGTAATTGTTTTAGGAAGTATTGAAATTGTTTGTGATTGAGGAAAGGCTTGGGGGGAGGGGGGTGGGTGGATTTTAAAGCCTGACTGTTAGTGACTGTGCATTGTTTGTGTTGGCCCACTGCAAGCCTGATTTATTCTCTCGCCTTGTGTCATAACCAAGTGAAACACTGGGAGGAAATTGAGGTCACTGCTAGAAATTGAAACATAATCTGATTTACATACACATGGGTATGCATTACTCAACATAATAGTCATATTTGAGAGCAGAGTTTGAAGTCCATCTCCTTAGCAACTCAAGTGCCACGTGCGTGCGTATATCAGTGTATATGACAGATGAATGTGATAAGAGCATAAAGATAGTATCTTCAGGAAAGGTGACTACATTGAAATTAGTGGTGCGTACATTTGTCAGGGGGTTGATAGCAGTTCTTATTGCTGATTGGAAACAGATGCAGGCCTGAGCTATTGTGGATTATCAGGGTAACATTGTGGATTAGGAGAATAATAGCAGCCTCTACTTTTGCTGTATTGCCAGATACATGTACGTGTATATGTAAGTGGAGTCTCCGAGATGTGGCTCGCTTCTTGACTGACGGATGTTTGCTCTTTTCGTTGCAGGTCCTAATCCAGTTGAAGAACTGTCAGAAAGTAGCCAGAGGACTAGCGGAGTGACAGCAGTGGGGATAGTGGAGTGACATGTGACAGTGGCTCTGTAGGGACAAACCGGTGACAGAGACACCACCCGGCTCAGCCCAAGGGTGCCGGGAGCTATGGCCGTGGAGTTGGACGTGGACTGTAGAATCAGTATCAAGGACAGCCACAGTGCAGGTTCCCTGGACCAATTAGACTACAGAATGGAGTCAGTGGTATTACCTGGCCAGGTGTCTGGGGGGCTGGAGGCAGTGGACTCAAGCAGTGCTGGTCTGCTCGCTGGTAGGATGGGAGGTCGCAGTGGGGGAGGGCGCAGGAAACAATCCAAACCTATCAGGATGATGCTTGAGGACGGTGGGGAGTTGGGGAACAAGATCCTGAACCTGAGTCAGGACAATCTGAGCCAGGATGGAGCTAGCAGTCTGGATCAGGATCAGGACAGCAGTGCTGCCATCATGGGGGAAAAAGTAGAAGCTATGGAGGTGGACAGTGATTATTCCAGCAGTGGGGCACCCGGGATCGCCTGCGACCTGTGTGGGGTCAACTTCCCCACCCAGAGTGCCGTAACAGAACATATACAAACTGCACACAGTATAGGACAGGGCCCTGAGCTAGAGGAGAACTTCCCCACCAAGTACCACCAGCTGGGAAGTCAGTTTCAGCTAGAGGCATTTAAGAATGCCATAATCAATGAGGATGGCTCGGTGACAAGGCAGCCAGAACCAGGGAGTGACACATCACGCCTGAGTGGCTCCGACTCAACCAGCTCCAATGACAGGAACAACAAGGCAAACAACAACAGTAAAATCTTCCATCCTGATGCCTACTGTGACAAGTGCGACAAGGAATTTTGCAACAAGTACTTTCTGAAAACCCATAAGGCTAACAAACATGGGATATATGAGCAGGAGTCAGGCCCAGGTAGCATCAGCAGCAATGGTATAACGATGGGAGGCCTGCCAACCATGGTGCCGCTGCCTCCTAAAGTAGACCCCAGTCTCCCTACACTGGTTCCCAGGGCTCCCAAGACAGAGAGTCAACTCCCAACTATGGTGCCTCCACCCCCACTGCCTGGCAGCAGCCCCCCTATGTTGTTACCCCTCACCCAAACTAAACCGGAGGCGTCCAAGGTGGTCAGCACACCAACCAGGGACAGTATCCCTGCTGGGACCATGGCCCAAACCCTACCGATACCTACTCCCCCAGCAACACAGAAACCTCCCGAACGACGGGCGGTAGAGAAATCCGTGATCACTCCAACCAAGCCAGCGGTCGCCCCAGATATGGAAGATTACTGTGAAATCTGCCAAAAGCACTTCTGCAACAAATACTACCTCAAAAAGCACAAGAATGATGTACATGGTATCCCTCCCCCTGGGGGTACCCTGTCAACGGGGAAGCGAGGTGGGGGACGGGGGACTGCCAACACCAGTCCTCAGGTCGGCCCCAGTCACAGCGGGGCAGCCTCCAACCCGCTTCTCCTACCCCCAAACCCTCCTCCACTGTCCAGTTCAGCTGGGATGCCCAGTGGTACCGGGGCTGCTGCCAACCTCAACTCCATGGCTAACCTTATGTTCATCAACCCGTTTGGGCCCCCAGTAGCCATCCTGCAGACCCAGCCCATGTTGCAGGCAGCTGCTGCGGCTGCAGCATCTGGCAGCGCCTCGGGAATCCCACCATTGCCAGGGTTGCCACCACTGCCTGGACAGCCAGGACCGCTGAATCATCCGGATTCTCCAGCTAAATCTGGAAGTCAACAACAGCAGAGTCCAGATGGTCTGGGCGGAGGACAGCCACAGCCGTCCCAAGCCGAGGTTCTACGCAGTATCGGGGCGCTCAGCGGCGAGGTCATGTGTCATATCTGTAAGAAAGAATTCTGTAACCGCTACTTCCTCAACATTCACAAGGCCAACAAGCACAATATATTCAGTGATGAAATCACGCCGGCAACACTGCCACTGCTGCTCCCTGGTCTGATGGGAGCAGGTGCAGAGAACCTGAGTCTGAAGGAACCAGGGGAGAAGATCTCAGAGAAAAAGGAGATGGAGAACAAAAGCGAGAAGAAAAGTCAATTAGAATTCTGTGAACTTTGTAGAAAAGAATTCCCAGATCAATACACATTGAAGATTCACCTGGCCAACCAGCACAACCGGAGGCTACCCGGCTTTGACCTGGGACCAGAGTTGACCACAGCAGAGAAGTTGAGCAGTCTGGCCGTGTCCAGTGCAGGCATGCCAGTTGGAACCATGTTCAGCAACATGATGGCAGCTAAACTAGCAGACCGTGTAACCTGCGACATCTGTAACAAGGAAGTTTGTAACAAGTACTTCCTGAAGACGCACAAGATTAAAGTTCATAACGTGGACCCCAGTACCTTGGATCGGGAAGATGACTTCAGCAATGTCCCTCCTGGCCCTGCGATCTCGGCTACCAGTCCCCCTGCCGGTCCTCGAGCTCCCCCCTCCCCCCAACACAACCTCCCTACTAGCAGTGCCAGCAGTAAGGCTGACCAAACACCACCAGCTACCACAGAAAATATACCCAAACCCAGCGACCAGGAACTGCTTAAGATGGGTATCGACCCTGAGGCTTACTGCGAAATCTGCAAGAAAGAATTCTGCAGCAAGTATTTCTTGAAGACACACAAGTGGAACCTCCATGGCATCAAGTCAGAAGGTCTGAAGCTGTCGCCAGGCCCCAGTAAAGCTCTGGGTGGGGCTGGTGGTCTGCCAATGCCTAACAATTTAAGCATGCCGCTCATTCCACCCCTACCGTTCCACCTACCTGACCTGCCTCCACTGCCAATATCAACCATGCCTAACATCCCTTTGCCTACCATGCCCATGGCCCCGTTGACCAGCTTGCCCAACCTGAGTAGCCTGCCCAACTTGAGCAGCCTGCCCAACCTGACCCCACCCAACCTGCCGTTGGGTTCCGGCAAGTCATCGAGCCAGCTGAAACGAGCGTGGAAATGGAAGGAGCCAGCCAACTCAATGCGAGTTATGTGTGACATCTGTAACAAGGAGCTGTGTAACAAGTACTTTCTCAAGACCCACATGCTGAACAAGCATGGTATCAACTGGGAGACGGGGAGTTCGGAGGGCAGTACATCCTCTCAGCAAGGGATGCCACAGGACCTGTCTGTTGGCAGCAGCAATGTGTCCGTGAAGGATGAAAACAGCAACCAGTCAACCATGTCCGGCGACGGCAGCAAACCAATGGTCAGCCCCAGTGGTCACCATGGTAATGGTGATATAGCCCCGATGGTACCTGGGAACGTCAAGTGTGAGGACCTGATGGAGGTCGGCGAGGAGCAGCGAGGTGCGTTTCCTGGATCCAGAGAGGAAGGCCGACTGGCGCCTGAAGATGTGAAGTGTGAGGATGGGATGGAGGTTGGCAGGAATCCTAGACTCGGAGAGGAAGGGGAGCGAGAAGAGGCGGCTACTTGGAGTCAGTCCCAGCGTAATGGGAGCGCAGAGGGCTATGGAGATGTTAGGCATAGTAAGGAGACGATCCAGACAACAGACGGAGAGTTCCTCATCCAGAAATGTCTGCTGTGTGGCATGATGTTTGGAGACAAGGTCACGCTCCAGTTACACATGATCCGGGATCACCAGGGCCTGGTGAATGTCACGCCAGCCAACCGCGATGTCAACAGCATCCGGAAGAAGTACCAGCAGGCTGTGGTGCGTGCCATGCGGCGGCTGCAGCAGCAGAAACGCATGGGTGTAGGGAAGAGGGAGGAGAAGAAGCGGTCGTTTCGCTGTCGTCACTGTGGAGCGAGGTTTGCCAGCCGTGTCCAGTGTCAGAGTCACGTCCGTACCCAGCACAGGAAACAGGACACTACAGTAACTGCTACTGAGGACAACGGTGATGTCCTCATGCAGGCGTTTACGTTAGAAGAGAGGGATGGGGAGGGAAAGTTTGCCACCTCCCAGGTTTACTTGCCAGTATACGAGAAGATCTCAAGTCCGGTGTGTGCTACATTTACCCTCTCTCCTACCAAACCCTGACTCCCCCCCACTACTACACTAGCTACAGCATGTTGTACAGTGACTTGTAAGTATTCCTACCAGCTCAGGAACCTATGGATGTGTTTGTTGTTGTTTTAATTCCCAATTCAGAGTGTGCTTGTTTGGTTATCTCACTATATATACATTGATTACAGGAGTGCAGATTTTTTTTTCTATTGCTCAATGGAGATCCAATCAAAAGTTTGTGACTTCTGTTTATTGCTCCTGTAGTTGGTAGAGAGCAAGTTGAGGAATGTGTACAGAGCTTCGTGCTGTCCTTTGTCAAAGTTGTCATGTTGGGTAAAGTGGGACAGGCCCTGGAGTGAGCATAAGAACCTGGAATGAGCATATATAGTGTGTAAATACTTTTCTGTGCTATAACGCCAAGATGAACTAAATTTACGTCAGATGTTACCGTAAATTAAGAACATAACATGTTCACCTGTACTATTACACTCGATCGTCAGTTTTAGCCAGAGGTCAAAGCCAGGGGTCAAGGTTGGAGTCTGGATTAATGATCCTGATTCACACCCATCTCTATTGTAAGTACTAATGTTCGATTCCTGGCACACGTGTTAGTTGTCACTGAATGACCTTTGGTGACAATGTGCTGAAGGATAACATTTTTGACCCTTTATAAAACATTGTGTGTTAAATGAAATGGTGAAGTGATACGATATTATACTGGAATCTAATGCCAAAATGTTAGTAGTATTTGTGGAGCTTGCTATGGGCCTCAGGGTGGCATTTTTAGTTTGGATTTGTAAGAAGCTACTCTGAAATACTACAGTAACTTGAAAGAAGCTATTTAAAGGAATCATGCTAATATCTGACCCCCCCACTAGCATCTGTACTGGTGTATCCTGGAAGTGGATTTGCAAGATATAACACAGAATTCTGTCTATGTTGTTGTGTACAATTATACCACACTGTCTTTCTTCATCCCACCTGTTAGTGTCACAATACCCTATATGTACTTAAAATATTCATGTCACCTTCAACACGCATTGATTACTGTTAGTATATATGGTTGAATGAAGTCTGAAAGATATTGCAGAACAAATAACCAAGCTACCGGTATATTGTCTGTACTTGTCCAATGTCTTGTTTATGTTTTGATTAATTTATTGCCAAGCTGCTGGTGCAATACGATTATTATTAGTTTTATTTAATGAATTATACGTTTTTGTACGTTTGTAGAAATGGCGCTAGTGTAGAAAACCTTATTTGTAGCCTCTAGAATCATGCTTAATTGCCAACATGTTGTAACCACCAGTATACCTTAAATTTGCATAGCCGCTGAAAATCAAAAAGTTTGGATGAGACTTCATGATGTATTGGAATGTCTGCTGGGAGCGGGAAATGAATTTTCAGTCAGTAATTTCTGCCTTTTGTAAAGGCCTGACAATGATAAGAAAACCATTTGCTATTCCATGCAGGTTCTGAGGGAGCCTGTACAGAGATATTGCGTAAAAGCAAAAGCGAGCAGGAAATATTGTCTATGTTGCAGTTTGTATCGAATATAGCTTGCTGTCCAACGGTTGCTGTTAAAACTTGTGCATGCTTGCCAGTTGGTTTGAGGAGTTTTTACAAATTACCCAAGTATGCATTTATCGCATTTCTGTCAAATGTTTTGCTGTTGCTTGTCTACATAGAGGGTCAGGAAATCAAACCAAAGCTTTGAGCAATTTTTTTTGTGGGTGTGCGTTTGAATTAAATATTGGATAGTCAACCGAACAAGTAATATATATTATTATTGTGTGTGGCTGTTGTTTTTTAGTTTGGCTTCGCTGGTTGTACTGGTTGGTCGGTTAGCTGTTGACGGTGTGTGTGTGTGTGTGTGCCCATGTGGGTTTCCCTGGCCTGGGAGAGAGAGGGTAGAGACACAAGCACATTCATGAGGAGACGGTCATTGTGATATTTTTGCATTGTTAAAGTGATGTGTACTGAAGACGTATCATTGTCAGTTCGTGTAGGACTGAACACAACGCAGGTTGTTACAACGAATAATTCCAGTACTGCAACGAAAGTAACAAGTTAAACATTATATATTAATGTATATTTATTCATTGTTTTTTTTTTTTTTTTGTATATTTTTAAATTATTCTCTTTCATGGGAGTATCGACTGTGTTTGAGAAACTGCCCTCCTGGGTAAGGTGGGTGGCAGCTGCCAGCATGTTTAACTTCTAGTTTTAACTTTTGTCTGTTCTTAGTATGCCTAAGGTATTAGAAGAAGCCTGGGCTTCTGGCTAGGGGGTGGGGTATATAAATAGCCAAAGCCAGGTGCTTGTGGCCACGTTCATTCTGAATATAATCCAACTGGTTGCTGTGGTAACTAAATGAGAAACAAATATTGAAGCTAGCAATCCAGATGAAAATGGGTTGGGGGGGGGGGCTATGGTAGGGATTAGAAATATTTATATGATTATGATGGAGGGAAGGGAGGGACAGGTAATGGTCAGGCTAGCGCAGCTTTTATGAGCCATATTTTTGCTGACGAAGTGAAATTCAGCCAATGGTAATAAACCGTGTCCCCCCACCGGGATACCCCCCCTATCTGTCCCCCCCCCACCCCCCCAAAGGCGGCCCTTCGCTTGGGGGGGGGGGGGGGGAGCATTTGCTGTATGTACCCAGCAAACTCCTCACAGCTATGTTGGCGTAAACCCTCAGCCACTAACTTTGACGATTGAACTGCCATTTAGTTTGGACGGCAGAGGCGTGAAATAGTTTTTATGATTGAGTGGTGCTTTTCAAACTTGCTACTGTGCTTGAGCCCTGTCTATCTAATGTAGAGAGAGGGAAGAGCATTCCAAACGATGTAAATGGCTACATGAGAAAATATATCAGGCTTTGAGAGGCTCAACTGAAGGGAGGAGGGGGGGGGGGAGGAAGAGACAAGAATCCATCTGGGAAGGATAAACAAAAGATGTTCATGCTCACCTGAGGAGTGGAGGCCTCTAATGCCACAACCTTCATATTTCATTCTCCCCTTTGCTTGGGTTCAAAATAAAATGGTAGCCATGGATACTGCAGGAATCTCCTCTCTGGGTTATCTAGGTAAAAGAAGCATTTGATCTTGTAGCTGGGGGGAAACCCGGCATACACAAACAGCCAGGTACTCCTTAGTAATGAAGAAGGATATGGGGCATACTGGGAACTCGACTTTGTCCTTTTGAAAATCAGTTCATAATTATGCGATTGGCTGTTAAAATTCAGCCGGGGCGCCACACAGGGTGGCTTTACGAGCATAGAATGGAGTTTTTCTGCTCAGCCTACAAGATAATGTTATGGTAAATACTTCATTTGTTGCTATGCCTAACAAAAGTATTTAAGTACAAGTAAAACAAAAATGAAAAAAAATTACCATGTGATACTTTACACTGAATGAATTTTTTTCTTCAAGTGATTTATAGGGGCAGAGAATCAAATAGTCACAACGACGAAAATCAAAATCATTAAATGATATTGTTATATAATTTTATATTTTCACTGTTTCTATAGATATTTGCTTTCTTGTACATTCATGCTTTTTATTGTGCCAACCAGTCAGCCAACTAGCAATACTTACACGAAAGACACTTTCTTACTTGATGACATGAATTTTTGCTAACCTGTTGCTTTGTTTTTGTTATTTGGGGCGTCAACTAAAAACCATTTATCCAGTACCTTCTAAGCAATTTCATAAATTTTACTTATCGAAGAAAAGACGACGTTCGCTGTTGTTTGTCAAAGTCGTCTGCAACCGATCAAATGGACCTATGCTATACTTACGTATATACGTGTACCTATGTGTATTATCTGATGGCTTTTTTGTTGCCAAGGCCGTGTTTGTATAGTCTGAAATTACTTGCTGCACCGACACTGTACAGCTTGTTGGATAGGTAAAACTGTTGTAATTGGCAATGAAAGCAAACTGTATAAAGGGTAATTCTTGTCAAAACTATTCTGCTAGATCGTCACATTTTCAGTCTCTAGTCATGGGGAACTTAGCCAATCATGCCATTTCTTGGTTGCCAAGGCAACTGGTTTATAGCCAGTAGGTTTTTTTTTTATCTAAAAAGAAAAAAAACCAACTATATATCGTGTGAACTTTAGTCATGTAGGGTCATAACCAAACTTGAAATGGAACTAGTTGGTTGCATTATGATTGATCTTTTGTGGGCCGCAGGGGGCCTTTGTGGTGCTATCCCTCTACAAACCAGTCACTTTAGCATTAGAAACGTTTAGAGTGTGTGGCTTTGCGGCGGTACGGAGATGTTACCAGTGCCTTGGGCTACCTCTGCTCTGGTCGCTATGTGGCTGGGGATGGTTGTATAATGCCTAACCAAGGGGAAACATGGGTACATGTTTTGCAAAGCCAATCATGTCTATCTTTCCTTCTAATTAAAATAAAGTTGAGATGTTAATTAAATGCTACATTTATCGTGTGATCTGTAGAAATGATAATTTCACTGCAAGGATAAGTATGTCATTTAGGGCTAGGGTTTGACTGGCCAATCATTTGCTTCTACCCGGCTCGTGTCAAGTGTGTCTGTTACGCAATCGCCGTTGTCAACTTTTGTCTTTCCGTTAATTGAAAAAAAAAACAACTATTCTTGTCATGGAGCTGTTGTCATAAGGCAACCGTAGAGGGTTCCAAAACCAGCTTTGATCCTGTATATATATTATTGATCTTTATTGAACTCTATTCAGCTTCTATCAATTCTCAGGCCATCTCCGTATACAGAGAGAAAAAGTACATATAAGAAAAGAGAAAACTATATTTACTATTTTATGTAAATGTATAAGTGGATTTGTCACTGTTAACCTATATTGTGCAGTGAAGTTGTAGCTCTGGTGTAGATGTGTGGTCAGACATGTTTGGCTGTAGCTGATAGAAACAAATTGTTGATGAAAAACAACCTATAGAGATATATTGTGACACTTTGTGTATTGTTTGTTGTTTTGTTATCAGTGACTATTCCTTGAGGATCAGAGACAGTAAGATTTCGCTCTCGTGCTATCCCCATATGTATTAGCCTGGACTTTACATTCTTTGTGTTATTTTGTTACCGGTTTCCACAACGCAGGCTTTGCTAGCAATGAAGCAAAACTTTACACTACACAGTCTCTGACATTAAGAGCACTGAACATTTTGTTTCTTTCATACCTATATTTAGTTTGAATTGCCTTCAGCTTTTTTCCCCATTTTAACTGATTTCTTTGCGTGTATACACTTTTTGTAAGTGGAGTGTAAAATCAAAATTTTTCTGTGGATGTTGTTATTGGCACTGATCAAACGCAGACCCACCACATATGTACTGTGTTATTTTTCCTTCCTAGGAATAAATGGGTTGCAAACAAAGCTGCTTTGTCTTCTTCTGGATGCCTGGAACACTTTCAACTGCTCAAGTTGTAGTATAGTGGTCACTGTATTTTAAGACTGAGGAATTTTTATATTGAAAATAAAATTGGGAGGTTTTAATTGCAGGGACTACTTTACAAACATCATCATGCGCAGAGTAAATATTGATTTCATTTTGTGGCCAAAATTTCAGCAATAGGTCCTAGGGCCTTGAAATTCTGTCGCTCCACTGCCATTACCCACACTACACTTTGAAACCTTTATCTGCCACTTATGTTAGTGCTCAATGGCAATTAAAAAAACTTTAGGTATACAAAGTTGCATAAAATGTAGATTTCATGTCACATCAGTCAGGAATACAGGGTTTTAAAGCTACTGAAGGCTAGTGATAGTTACATATTTAACATTTCAATGACAGAGGCACAATAGCCAGTTTTAGGTGATGCTACAAGGTGCATACAGGCTTGAACAAGAGGTCCAAGGACCTTGGCGCTCTGCTTGACAGCTGCAGTTAGGATGACAGGTAATTTTCTGCAGACTTGTATCAAAAACTCACTGCTGCAGACTAAATCAAT
>JAAUYG010157957.1_pt1 | contig 15162 bp, 10 predicted proteins | sample 7278091 | NCBI WGS metagenome assembly JAAUYG01 (sample SAMN14350201, study PRJNA611818) | marine sediment metagenome | isolation source: surface marine sediment (0.6m) | place: French Polynesia: Moorea | collected 2018-08 | reverse complement strand
CAATTACTTTTGTCCAGGAAAGTTCAATTACAATTACAATTGCAATTACATGGGGAGGTGTAATTAATTACTTTCAATTACAATTACAAAGTAATTGACCCCAGCCCTGATGTATTAAACCAGTGCTAGTCACATTGAAAATATCGGGCAGATCTATTATACTTGTTACATATAATAATAACATTTACAGTAAAAATCATGTTCGTTTTGTTGAAATATCAACATTAAGCGGCTACTTGTATTGATATTCAGGTGTACAGAATTTCCTCAATCCACATGGGCAGCATATAGAGCTTTACAAGATCTGTTTTTAATGGTGCTATCATCTTTATAAAGTCCATGTTTAAATGTCGTGTATTAAGTAGTCTCCACCAGACGCATTTCTGTGCTTGTTGCAAACTAGGCAACTCATGTACATATTGTCTGTATGCATTGACCATATTTTATAAGGCAATAAAAATATAAAACATTTCTGGCTCTGGGTATATCAATATCTTTGGTACATGTTCTATTATATGCTGTTTTGTTTCTAGGAACATTATGGATTTTTTAAGGTCCTTGATAATTTTACACTGGTTGTTGTATTATGCTGTTCATTTGTTAGTTGCAGATGCTGTATAGTTACGGGGGTGATGGGCCACAGCCACAACAGCCATTCTGTGCCCTCTGCAACAAAAGCTTCAGCAAAATGCAGAACTTGAAGGAGCACATCAAGTTACACCAGGGGATCTATCGCTATCATTGCCCTTACTGTGGCAAGGGATTTTCTGCTACATGGTCTTTGAGGGGTCACATGGCGACTCACACTGGAGTGCGCGAGTTTAAGTGTGATTTGTGTGGGAAGGAGTTCTTCTACAAACAACACCTCAACTCCCACCTCAAACTTCACGGAAAAACCTTTAACAAGACAGATGGAACTATGTGAATTTCCCTATTTAAAGTTATTTTGATGAGTCTTTTAATAACCCCAAGAACATTTGTCATGCGATGTGCAGTGTGTGGGATATTTGAATAATTCTTTGTGTTATTAACTGCTACACAGGTTCTACAAACCTGTTGCAGATGCTGTTCTACAAAGGCTCTACAAACCTGTGTAGCAGATCAAAGGCTCTACAAACCTATGAACCTGCTACACAGGTATGTAGAACCTTTGTAGCAGGTTTGTAACAAGAGAATACATAATTCATGACTGAATACTCATGGTCAGATGCGGGGACTTGAAGCTTCTGGCATCATTATTTAAATCATTATTTTAATATCAGGCTGTAGTTTTAATTTGATGCGTATTTGCCACAAGATGTCCTGACTTGTTTGTTCTGCTTGTTTCAAAAAGTAATGTGCTAAGGATGCACACCCTTATATTGTACTGATATAATTATTGTACAATGTACTTTTAAATTGCATATGCCTATTGTATTACATGTAATTTGTAATATTAAGGCAGAATCTCCATTGCCGTAAAAAAGGTATAGCTGTCCTAAGATAAGTTTTCTTCAGTTCTTCATTGACTTGCTGCTATGCAGAAAAATTGTTCTTGCTGCTAGTAATTTATACTTTTGGTCATCTCAAAAGTAATGTTGGGATTTTACTGTACCTATCCATGTTTGTAATCTGTAGACAGTTGTATATGTGTAATAAATGAACATTTACGAGTTTATAATTTTTTGTGTAGGGATAGTGTTTATACAATATGCATGCATGCTCAGTTTGGGGTTAGATATGCAGATATGATCACTCTTTCGTCCTACTTTGTAACACCAGATTTTGAAAGTATAGTCATGGCATATATCTTGGTAGTGTTTCCATGTAGGAGCACAAAAATATGAAAAGAGTAATATTATAATCTTGGTATGTGTCTAATAGGGATTGGGTATTTCGTAGTTGTCCAGATGTTAAAGACACTGAAAAACAATTCACACCGCTTTTGATCATTTTGAAGTCTTGAGGTATCCTTGGATTGATTGATTGATTGATTAATTATATCACAGTTTAACGGCACATCAACACCGAAAGGGTCATACCGTGCCAAAACAGGTGATAATGATTTCAACGTGAGGTATCCTTGGAGGAAACATGTACATTGTATGTTTGCAGAGTATGTTGCAGATATTGTGTGCTGGCTGTTATGCAGGTGCAAATCTAATAGCATCATGTGCTGCAAATATAATGGTTTATGTGTAATTTCCATCTAATCCACTATAGTCAATTAGTCATGCAAGTGAGATTGCTGTCAAATTATTTATAAAATAAATTAAAGCCATGAAAGCTGTAGAGTAGCTTACTGAAAAAAAATATAATGTGCTGGGTGGCTTTCAGTTTGATGTTTGATTCTTCTTCCAGTGTGTTGTACATACACCTTATGTGTTACAGGTTGCTATTATTTCCCTTGGGAATTTTCCTCATTTGCAGGGCATGCCAGGTAAATTGCAGTTTGGATTCTGTTGCCTAGTTATGAAAAGGAGCTATCCGGTAACATTTTCTGCTTTCTTTATTGCAGATCCTTTGCAATATGGCTAGTGATTCATTAGAAAGGCAGCAGCCATTTTGTGCTCAGTGTAACAGAGGTTTCAGCAGTATCAGCGGCCTCAGAGAGCACCTCAGACTGCACCAGGGAATATATCGCTATTATTGCCCTCACTGCGGCAAGGGCTTCTCCTCCAAGTGGAGCCAGCAGGGGCATATTGCGACACATACAGGAGTACGCGAATTCAAGTGCCACATATGTGGGAAGGAGTTCTTCTACAAACAACATCTCAATTCACATCTCAAATGGCATAGTGTTGTTGAACAGAGGAGCCACAAGGCAGATGAAACTTTGTAAACCGAGTCTGTTCAGGACATTCTGTTGACGTGCTCTATAAGGCCTTTTCTATATGCTATCATAATCATGGTGAAACCTAAAAAAATACTGCACTCAAATGTTCGAGGGAACTGCAAAATCCATATTTGCTGGTGTTACTTTTAGGAAGCTTAGGGATACCTGGAGTACTGGTACATGTAATATCTGTAATTTGTAGGAATTCATTGCGTAATCGGTTTCAAAGCATAATGCAGATATTCGTTCAGCATTACGGTTTGAAACCTCACGGTAAGAATATATGAATTTGTGCAAATTATCAAGTTCTGTTCTGTATGAATAATAAAAAGGTGGAGAGGAAACGTGTTTCCTAGTGGACATGGTTGAACAAAAAAGGTGTGAATCTCTTCTTGTGTATTCATCATGCTGATCAGTTTCTAACTGGAATTGTGACCTGATTTCCCCATTTTACTTTGGGTCATGCTATCATGACTAGTGTAATGTGTTGTACTTCATATCCCTACCCTTTAAAAGGCAGGAATGGGAAGGACTATGCTGTTCATAACTTTGTGTACACAGTAATTAATACATTTTGACAACATACAAACATCTGAGACTCTAAATGCCATGCTGGTTGTCTTGTACAGGTTAGAGCAGTAGCATGTATTCAGAAGTGCGCTCATCACGATGCACATACCGACCATTGAGCATTATCGGCAAGTTTTTCATGTACAATTATGTGTTTGAATTTTTTGAGTAATTCTTAATTGCCGTTTTAGGCATTAAATAGAAGGGCTGTTCTGATTTGGTTTGTGCATAGTTTGCACTTCAACAATGTTTTCTCTGTGTGTGGCAGTTTTCTCTTTTTATTTATTTTTGTGGGAATCGTACATACCGGTACTTAGCCAGCAATAATTCGGTTGTGATTGAATTTATTGTTTTTTTTACTACTTTCAGGTCATAAGTGATATGGAGAGCACTGAATCAGAGAGGCAGCTGTTTTGTAAGCTATGCAACAAGATCTTCAGGAGCAGGCAGGGGTTGAAAAATCACATGGGACTGCACCAAGGAATATATCGGTATCACTGCCCATATTGTGGAAAGGGTTTTTCTGGAACGTGGTCTCTGAAGGGGCATATTGCTACACACACTGGAGTGCGGGAGTTCAAATGCCATGTCTGCAACAAGGAGTTCTCTTACAAACAACATCTCAATTCACACCTTAAACTTCATAGGGCCCATGGCCAAATAAGCAGCAAGATAGAAGAAAGTGGCTGAATACAGCCATATCGTGAATACTTTGTGACCTGTCAACTGAATGTGCACTGCAATCATATGTTAACAAATAGACCATCAGTGTTGTCTGAGTAAACACAAAAGTCACTTGTTTTGTGTATGGCCTATAAGAAAATGTGTTCTACATATGCATGTGTGCTTTATGTAAATACAGAAGCTTAAACAGAACAAAAACTGTTTCCTGTATTTTAAGCCCTAGAACTTCTTCCACCTTGTATTATGGTCGAGATTTATGTTCTGTGGATGTGTTGAGATAATTGTGTCCGCAATGACTGTACAGGAGTCCCTCTCTTAAAGGGCGCTCTCTAGAGTGGACGCCCATCTAGAAAAGACACAAATTCTTAGCAGTAAACACCATGAATATATGTGATGCTCCCTGTCACCAAAGGATACTAATAAGGACAGAATTGTTTGGCACAAGGGCCACGTGTCTCTTATTAGAAGGGGACTACTGTAGTGACACTAATCACTTGTATAGATGGCTTAAAATATGTGGTCTGCAGAATAATTTTAGTGGATGCAGGCTACATCCATGATTTTTTTGCTGGCTGATATTTTGGTCCACATCTCTTCATGTTACACGCATATGATGTTACATTATATCTCATGCCTCTTTGGTAGGTAGGATTGGTATGACTTGGATCCTGATTGTTGATTGAGACTACACCCTGGTTATGTCATAATTATTGCAGTATAGTGAAAGCTGTCTTGAGAGACCACTTGTCTTGACAGACCACACATTTTTGGCAGAAGTTCTTACATTTCAATGTAACTGAACCTGTCACCAGAAACCACCTGTCTTGACAGACCACATTTTTGTGGCCAGTGGGGTGGTCTTTCAAGATAGGTTCTACTGTACTATCCGACTCCATTGCAAACAAAAAACAGGTTTGCAAATCTTTCATGACCACAATCAGTGTCTGAAACTATACATCCCCCCAATCTAATCTGCAGTGCAGCCAACAATGCCATAGTTATGAAATGTGTCGCTTTATTATAACAACAGAGGGACTAAAGTTTTTTTTTCTTACTTACAGGTGTTGTGTGATATTTTGAGCGGCACCGAGGCAGGGAGGGACGATCTCTTTTGTACACTCTGCTCCAGGGTCTTCAGAACCAGGCAGGGCTTAAAAAATCACATGGGACTGCACCAAGGAATATATCGGTATCACTGCCCATATTGTGGAAAGGGTTTTTCTGGAACGTGGTCCCTGAAGGGGCATATTGCTACACACACTGGAGTGCGAGAGTTCAAATGTCATGTCTGCAACAAGGAGTTCTCTTACAAACAGGCACTGAACTGTCATCTTAAAAGGTCAAGGTCATGCAGGTCAAAGTCAAGTAAACAACAATCTTTGACCAGCCATTAAAAAATGTGATTACTTCATGTTTGTGTGTGAATTGTATAGCCCATGGTTACTGTGCTTAACACATGTATAAACATGATAAATACTATTAGATGTACCGGTTACAGTATCCATTTCGAGTAACATGTATGCATATTCATGATATTGTCACAATGACCTCTTCTGTCTGGCCATCCTCTAAGGCTATATGTCACAGACAAAGAACATATTGGTCTTGTGGAAGACTACAATTTGTTTATTATAGGGGTCTTTCGAAAATAGCCTCACTGACACTTCAAATACATGTATGTGTAGTCTTTAAACTGAGTTCATGTGTTTGTGTGTCAAAGTATTGCAGATAAATATAAAGTTTTTTTGTGTTTTTGCCATGCTCATGTACTGGATATTTTTCTGTACATAAATTTGGTGCAGTAGCATTGCATGCATGGCAGACAGCAGTGGGCAAGATGGCACAGCAACTTTAACAAAATCCACAACTGCTTAAATATTAGTGTTTTTATGATCTTATTTGAAGCAAAAGAAGCGCTCTGAAACAAAGATAATATCTGCTGGGTATCTACTGGGTAATACTAGTAGTTATATTAGTAGGCTGGTAACATGCACCTCCTGTATATCCTTTGAGACCAAAGCACATGCTGTTAACAAGAAAGACCACTGGGATGCCAGAACCTCCTTCCTACTTGCCCTCCAAAATACCATGGTATGAAAGGCCAGATAAAGGAATTACCTACTAGGTAGCCTATAGCTTGATGGTGCAGTTGGACTCACCATATCAGCTTGGTTGTAGTTATAAATTGAATGTACTTACATCTGTACATGTAGGACAGGACACTGAATTAATGTACTGTGTAGAAGGGTGAATTAATGTTGCTGCTACAGAAATTGACTTTTTGAAAATGTACTTTGCATACTTGACATTTGTGTTTTCTTGAGTAGCTAGAAATTAGGCATCCAGCTGTACTATTAATATCTAGGACTTCACACTTGCTTGCAGCAGTATCTTAGCATAACAGTAAAGTTAGTGTGATCTAGTGATAGCCATGAAAATTGGTCACTGTTTCTCATCTGTTTAACATGCTCACATCGAAGGGATTTTATACACAGTAGGTGATTTCAGTTTTAATGTTGTTAATCCTGGTGTGCAGATGATTCTACAAAATAATGTATATAGCATACATGTTTACTTACTATATGGAAGTATTTCTCTGGTATCTCAGTTTTAATGTTTTATAGCCAACAGATAATTGTAAATGTATGGCATACCTGCTGTATGGTAGGATCTCTATGAACAGGTAATGTTGTAAAAGTACAGCATACTTGCTGTATGGTAGGATTTCTATGAACAGGTAATTGTAAATGTATAGCATACCTGCTGTACATTGTATAATGAACAGCTAATTGTAAATGTATAGTATACCTGCTGTATGGTAGGATCTCTATGAACAGGTAATTGTAAATTTACTGCTGTACGGTAGCATCTTTATGAATAATTGAAGAGTAAGGCATAATTGTGTTCGACAAAATATATTGAGTCTTTAGCAATAAAGTATGGTGAACACCAAAGGTGTCTTCTTTTAACATTGAACATATTCTTGGTTGTTTGTGGACCCCCCACCCCATTATGTATAAATTATGTTCTGCACATCCTACATGTATATATAGTATATATCCATTCTACCATATGTGTTCTTATGGTATACATGTGTAAAGTAACATTTACACTAATATACCGTACCCGGTAGTCTAAGGATATTGACAGTGAGACATAGTACCGGTAGTACTACGTGTTTGATGCTTGTCTTTCAGTAGTTCTAGTGATTTTCATCCTATAAAACTTTTGAAAGTTTGTGTACCTATATATGTACTATTAAACTACAACTTGGATGTGCGTTATGTGCGAAAATTATGTGTTCAATAATGTTACATTTCAGTTTTGCTTTGCTTTCCTTCTTGCAGGCTTTTCACAGCATGCCTAATACAGGGTCGGGATGGCCGCCATTTTGTGTGCAGTGCAACAAAACTTTCAGCAACAACCACAGCCTTAAAGAACACCTCAAAATGTTGCACCAGGGGATCTATCGTTATCGCTGCCAGTACTGTGGAAGGGGATTCTCTGCCAAGCAGTTTCTGCAGGGACACCTTGCATCTCACACTGGAGTTCGCGAGTTCAAGTGTCACATGTGTGACAAGGCGTTTTCCTATAAGCATAACCTGAACACACATCTCAAAATGCACAGTGTGATAGGTCAAAGGGAGAACAAGTCGAATGACAATGTGTGAACATTTGTCTGATACTGTGCAATTACCGGTACAGTCTTGCTGCAAATAAAGAGAGAAATAAACAGGTTTGTGCGACTTTTTGTTGGCCGCATGAAGCTTGAATGCTTATGGAGTTCTATATGCACATGACATGCTGCATCATGATTTATAAAAAATGTTATTACATGTAGTACATAATCTATCATTAACATACCGGCAAGTCCATGATATACCTTCAATTCCATTTGTGTGAGTTTTGTACAAAAAAAAATTGATTGCAAAGTAATATAAATAACAATTACGTATATTATGGTGCTATAATGTAGAAGAGTAGCAAGGTTCTTCAGAAATTGTTACCAACACGTTTGTTCAGACAGCTACAATTTTTGTGATCATTCTTCACAGATCTTGACAATATACTCATGTGGATATATAGTTGTAAATCATTAACTTTTAGTAGTTGGTGCTATTTTTAGTTCATTAAGTCTTGCATCAGACAAGTGCACTCTTGGAAGTATCTTTCAACTATCCTGGTAGGAGGTTTAATCTTTTCTTAGACTATTACCAGAAGGTTCGTGTCTGTAATCGTATAAAATTTATGTAAATGTATATTGACAACAGAATTAAAGGTTGCAAATGTAGTTTATTTTATAATATTACCAACATGTGTACATGTGTTCTATCTAAAACACTTGAAATAACAATGCATAGATATGTGATTATGTGTATCATAGGCATGATAAATAAATACAATTTCTTTCTTGTAGCAGTATCTGTTAAGCCTTGCGATATAAAAAGTATATACCGGTATATTTGAAATCTGTATAATTTGGATTGTTGAACCAGTCAAGATCAAGTAGAAATTAAGTACACTGTGTAGTTGTTCAATGAATCAGTCTTATTGGTATAACTGTATTCTGACCATTTTCCGTTTGAATAATATTACGGTATCTGCTCTGTTGATATTCGATGCTTCCATTTAGTATGTTTAGCAGGTATAAATGCCAATAAACATCAATACACACACACACCAAGTAAGCCCTTTATATTCTGATTTATTTATGTTATTAAGTAGTTCTATGGTTAAGTTTGTTGTAGATATATCCTGAGAAATTCATGTTTGGTGAATTTTACTGTGGTGGTGTCAGAATTAAGTATTATTTGTCAGCTGGAGAATTAATGTTATTTATCAGCTGGTATTTTGCAAAAGTTTATACTTACACATAATTGACATGTTTTGAAGGGCCTTTCTATGTCATGTCATTTCTGTATACTTTAAAATTCCACTATAAAATGTTCGGCCATTTTGTCTTTTCTTTGGAAACTTCCATCTGTATACAAACTTCAGATCAGGTTTTTTATTATGAACCTAATGTTCTCTCTTCATGCTGCCCCAAAGTTGTTTAAAATTTGATCAAAATGTTCATATGAAGTTGCATTTATATGGAAATAATGTAATGCCAGTTAATAAGCCAGTTTAAGATTTGGACTGATCATTTCATCCTTTTGTTTTCACCGTTGCAGTACCCTCCCCCTGGGGCTGATGCCGTAGAAGGAAGGCAACCAGTTTGTCAGCAGTGTAACAAAGTTTTCAGAAACATCTACGCCCTCAAAGAGCATGTGAAGCATCACCAGGGCATCTACCGTTATCGCTGCCAATACTGTGGCAAGGGTTTCACCGCGAAGCGAACACTGCGGGGTCACATTGGAACTCACACCGGCATACGTGAATTCTGTTGTCATGTCTGTGGAAAGGCATTCTCCCTTAAACATAACATGATGGCACATGTCAGGCGCCATGGTGTGGAGATGCAGAAGAACGGCAAGTCAGACTAGTGACACTGTGTTTGAAACACATTGCCAGAAACATGAAGCGCAGAGTGATCTAATGTATGATAAATAGAACCCTAACTGCTTCTGCTTTTGATCTGATTTTCCTTGAAATCAGTGGAAGTTACCGGTACACATTCTTGGCTATTGTCTGTTAAACAAGATCGTTGAATAGGAAATTTGGAGATGCGCACTTATACTTTTAGACTTTTGTAGCAGTAATTTCATGTAAGGGTATGAGTTTTAGAACTTTCACTCTTTGTATTCTGGTCAGATATGTGTATCTGTTTGATTTAGCATGTTTAGCAGTCATTTGTAACCTACTACTGCAATGTACCGATGTCCATACATTTGTTTTATAAAGCATTGCATAAATATGGTCGTTATTTGTAGCACATGTAATTTTCATTTCTAACAATCTACAGGTAGTGGGGTATAGTGAGGTAGTGGACAAAAAACGTGAATAAAACAGGAATTCCTTCAGGATTACCTGAATGTATTCTGGAGTATTATGTGGATTGGAGAGTTTTTGCTGCAAATAAACTGGTTGGCTAGTCAATTTCAAGTCATTTACTTATAAGTTCTTTCTATTTACAATCCATGTTCTAACTGGCTCCACTGTGTAGTATGTGACAGTGTAGTATATGGATTTCATCCAGATTTAACATTAATTACATGTATACATGTACCTGTGATGTGGGAGCATTTTTATCACATAGCTACATTCACATGGATCTACTCATTCTACTGCACATATTTTGAATGTTTTTTTTAAAATAAGATTGAAAGTGTTGGTATGCATAAGTCATACACCTCAGAATACACCTCATACACCTCAGAATTAAGACCACCCATGAGAACTGTAACCCGGTCTTATTTGTGAGGTGGTCTTATTTGAAAATGCAAATTTGGTATTGCTGAGAAGTTTTAATTCTGAAATCGTCTTAACTGAGTTGCTTGCAGAGTGAAGTTCCACTGTATTGAATTTATAACAATTATAATGAGGTATAAGTTGTCAGCAGCAATTTCTCTATTTTGTTTCATTTCAGTCTTTCTCCGCGGTAGCTGAAACTGTGCATGAACTGCAACCATTTTGTACACAGTGTAATAGATGTTTCAGCACCATGAGCAGTCTCAAAGAGCACATGAGACTGCACCAGGGGATATATCGTTATCACTGCCCCTACTGTGGAAAGGGTTACCCTGCCAAACGCACACTACAGGGGCATATTGCAACTCACACTGGAGTACGCGAGTTTAAGTGCCATATCTGCGACAAGGAATTTGCCTATAGATACACCCTGGATGCCCATCTCAAACTTCATAAGGGGAAGAGCCACAGTTAAGAAACCTACCAATGGGTAGTGTTTAAATATTTCCAAGGAAAAAAATACCACATGATCATTGCATTGGTCATAATGTCTTAATGTAATTGGCATGACAATTTTTGTAGTACATGAAGTATATTATTTTGTTTTCATGTATACATGTGTATGACTGGTGTGTAACAGTATCCATAATTTTGTATTATCTTGTGCACACAGAGTGCTGTTTGACAGTAGTATGGGTACGAATACCTTTTCGTTTTGGCTGTTTTAGTAGCTTGTATCATTTGTATATGTTTAAAAAATGTTACACCAATTTGCCTTTAATGTGCAAACTTACGAATACTGGTATCATGAGCATGGTAGCGGGAGCTCTTGAGAATTGTATAAGCATGTGCATAAATATAAGATTAATCTTCCATTCTGGTTAGAGTAATTAATCCTGTGTTTAAATATATTTTCATTGCCCCAAAGTTTATACTGGTACATGTATGTAGTCTTTTTGGGTGTCAGTGATTTTACTAGTATGTACATCATTGTATATGTAGTTGAGAGATTAAAACAATACATCTATCTCTGTGTACAGTAGAATGTCTCATGCACCCACAAAACTACACCTCTGACAGTAATGTATTCAGCACTGTAAATTCATTAATTTTTGCGAGGGATTTACATTTGTATTTGGCAAAATTCGTGACAATCTTTAAATCGCAAAAACAAATACCCGCAAACAATTCATGTGCCTACATATAATTAAAAAGACCTAAGCTAACCACAAATATTTTCCCTGCAAACATGGTTTTGTCTCAAAAATGCAAACATTAATGAATGCCGTGACCATTAATGAATTTACAGTATACATGTATTATGGCCAAATTTATTAAGTTACATGTATGTGCATTAAGCTGTTTAGAGTGCTAATATTTGGAGATTTTATCTTCTGATTCATTTGATGTCCTTTTTGTTTGGTAATTTGGCATATCTGATATACTGTTAGTAATGTGATGAATGTTTCAAGTTTCATAAATAATCCCAAGTATGACACTGCATACAGTAAAGTGTTGTTTGACTTTCAGTAGCACATACATTGTACTGGTTTCAGAAAAAACTACTAAATTTGTATATAAAGTATGTTATTAACAACCTACATGTAAGTATACCAATAATAAATATGATCACAATTTAAAGTAGTATTCTCTGTTCCTTTCAATTAGCGCATGTAATTATGTGTTCCTGACTACATTGTCAACATCAGTAACAGTAAGTTAGTTATAAAGCATCATGGGTTTGAAGGAACCTGTGTATATGTTATAACTGGCAGGGCTAGTGATGTACATGGCTAGCTAGAGTAGTCTCTTAAAATTAATGCGTCAGAATGTACATGTATCTAATACATGTTACAAGCTTCGCACTAATTGCAAAGTGTATTTTACTAGCGGTCTTGTGACAACAGTTACAGGAACGTACATGTATACTTCAGATATGTTTGCAGGATGCATATACATGTACTGGACAGTCATATCTAATACTGTCGCCTAGTGGCAGCCTACCAGAAATTTTGCTTTGTCCAGTCCTCCTCCCTCTGATTCCATTGTGTTCTTTTCAATTAATCGACATGTAGCTTCTTGTGTGTCATGTAATATATGCCCGTATCCTTCATGCAATGTAACTTTTCTGGAATCAAATTTTCAAGCAGACAAAAATAGTCAATAAATATCTATTAGGCAGAATTTGTTCCCCTTGAATACCTTTTGCTCATGTTTGTTATTTTCGTTATTACAGGCCGTACAGACTGTGCCTAACACTGTGTTGCAAGTACAGCAGCCATTTTGCCAGGTGTGCAACCGGAGTTTCTGCAACATTGACAACCTTAACGAGCACATCAAATCATTACACTGTTCCTACTGTGGAAAGGGTTTTAAAGCCAAGCGGGATTTGCAGGGGCATATTGTAATTCACACTGGAATATGCGAGTTCAAGTGGCAGGGAATTTGCCCACAAACGTTATTTCAAGTCTCATCTTTTACTTCATCAAACGCCCTGAAAGGAACATTAGGCTGCATGGTCACAGTACATATATGAGTAGTGAAGACACTATGCTTCCTTTGCCATGAGTATTCGTGAGAGGTCTTTACACTGGCTACTTATGATTGTCAGAAAGAGTTGATATTACACATATATGTAGTCTTCGCAGTGCCAGTGAATTTACCAGTATATAGATGTACTTTACAGATTAAAAGGAATACAGATAAGCAGTTATGTTCCCCAGTTATTCAGACTTTATCTCCTGTTTACATTGATATCCTTTTTGTTTTGTTAAATGTTGTAAGTGTCATGAATAATCATTGGAAGGAAACACTTTCAAGATATCCTTTTGGTTTTGTTATAAACCAGGTACTTGTAGAAATGTGACAAATATGTCACACTGTAGTGTCATGAATAATCATTGGATGAACACTTTAAAATGTACAGGGTAGCATGGATAAAATTTTATTGCATAATTGCACTGATTTAAGAAAAACACCAGTAATTTTGTGCATTAAAACCAGTAATATTGTGCATTAAACCAGTAATTTTGTGCATTAAAACCAGTAATTTTGTGCATTATTAATTTGTAGCTATTCCACAGTACCTGTATTAAATGTGATTGCAATTTTAAGTACTACTTCATGTTTGTGTCTTTCACTTACGGCATTGACTCTAGTAGTCTTGTGGTAATATAGACCATCCACTTGCGGTGCGGGAAGCCGCGGGATTCGATCGCTGAGCGTGGCACACCAAAGACATAAAACTGAGAGGTTTGTGCTTCTCAGCTTGGCACTAATGAGCTAAGCCACTGCCTGACCAGCTCAGAGACAGTATAATGGTCTGAGTGATTCCTTTCTGCTCACCTGTGGTGGTTGTGTAACAGTGATTGGATTTTAAAGCAAGAGTTAAAAGGAGCCTGTGTATATTTTTTTTTATAATGTACCCGAAAGTTCTGTGCTGTAAGTGGCTAGCAGTGCCCATCGTAAAAAAAAAATATGCAGGTGGGAATATATCTAATAACTGGTACTATCTGCACACTAAGTATAGTTGCCATGACAACAATTACCAGAACTTAGGTGCAGCCTACCAGAATGTTTGGTGTATCCCACATGTCCCATGTGATGGATAAATCCGATCACTTTACCACTTGCATCCTTTGTAGTTAATGAATATGCTCCTTCTGGTGTTTGATGGGTCTGATGTAAATGTAGCTGTATTTATCATATGACACGACGTAAGCTGACTGGAATCAAGTTATTGACCAGATAAAAAGTTCTAATGGATAACAGATATCCGGTAGCTAAAACATTGTGGCACTTTTGTACCTTTTGCTCATGTTTGTTTTTAATCTTTAAAACAATGTAAAGTCTGTAGAATCACATTCTGGAGCAGACAAAATTAGTAGATAATAAGTATCCAGTAGGCAGAATTTGTTTTCCTTTAATACCTATTGCTTATGTTTGTTATTTTCGTAATATTACAGGCTATACGGACTGTGCCTGGCACAGTTGTGTTGCAAGGACAGCAGCCATTTTGCCAGGTGTGCAACCGGACTTTCTGCAACATCGACAACCTTAACGAGCACATCAAATCATTACACTGTTCCTACTGTGGAAAGGGTTTTAAAGCCAAGCGGGATTTGCAGGGGCATCTTGCAACTCACACTGGAATACGCGAGTTCAAGTGTCATGTATGCGGCAAGGAGTTCGCCTACAAACAGACCTTATACTCTCATATCTTACTTCATGAAATGATTTCAAAGAAACTGCAAGATTAAACATATACATGTATGCAAGTAGTAAGGACATGGATTATATGTTGTCCCTTTACAGAGAAGTCTTCACTGGCCGTGCACATGTATGAATAGCCATACTGAAGAAAGATCTTAGACAAGTGCTATAGAGACAGGAAGAATGCTTAGTCTTATTTTCAACTTTAGTGTCTGGACTATCTTTAGTTTCACATATCCTTGATACAGTATGAACTTTATGAAAACGTATTGCTCAATAGGTAATGGTATTATTAATAAATAACCAGAAGGTAAGAATTATCACAACTTCAAAACCAATTGCACATGTTTGTGTTTTAATTACAGTTCTTAGCAGCTGCATAAAGGAATTCGCCTACAAACATACGTCATCTCCTACTTCATAAAATTAATTTAAAAATACAGTAAGATTAGTGGTATACATTACATATACAATAGTTCCTCTCTAATACTGGTGTTGCCGGAATATATTGGATGCATGACTTGTATAGT
>JAAUYG010088719.1_pt1 | contig 15168 bp, 14 predicted proteins | sample 7278091 | NCBI WGS metagenome assembly JAAUYG01 (sample SAMN14350201, study PRJNA611818) | marine sediment metagenome | isolation source: surface marine sediment (0.6m) | place: French Polynesia: Moorea | collected 2018-08 | reverse complement strand
GCCTATTAGTAAAACTTGACCATACTGATTTTATTGTTCATCAAATTCTTGTAAAGTTTGTAATTTCCACTCGAGAATTATTTTAATAATAAACAGTATATAATAAATATTTCAACTTTCCTTTGACCTTCTGTAATTTGTTCTGGAACTCACGCCAAAATAACCCTTGATGTCAAATATCCACCGCAACACTTGGTTAGGGGCAAAACGGCAAGAGAAGTCCATACTTGGAGTCTACGTAGCAATGCATACGTATGTAGGTGAAAAAATGACGCGTCATGTTTTGCCATTTTACAACTTGTAGAATCTCACGTGAAAATTTTGCATATATAGTAGGATGACGTGGAAAATGAATAGAAAATTACATTCGATTTAGAACTGTTATTATAAAAGCTGACAAGAAGTAGCAAGATTGCAAAAAAGACTATGAAATGCCATAAAACCCTCTGTAACTCTTTGTAACACGGCAGTTTGACGCATCGGCATGGATATAAAGTTAGGCATTACAGTTTTGGAATTGACAGGTTTTAGCCTTGACCTATTGCTGAATAAATAGATTTGTTCATAATTCCATTGCAGTGATATAACCCGTTTAAAGCAAAAGCCTTATTATAGAAGTCTAAAAAGTGATGTGTGGCGCAAACCAAAGCTTTACAAATCTACGTCTCACACAGGTAAAATAATGTACAACCCATATGGAAGTGTAATACAACCTAGGCTAACGATAGAATAGCAGCCGACAGCAGGGAGTTAACTGCTAAAGGTGCTAGGGAAGCTAATGGACAGTAATGCATGCTGCGGAGTTTTTTGTTTTGTTAGTGATATAATCAATCAATATAGTCAATCTTTATTTGATTCACAGCATGTGTTACATGTGTCTTGTCATATAATACGGTTATAACTAGACAGGTTTAACCAGATATGTCCCATTTGATAGAGCGTGCGCATGAGATTACTGGCATTAATTTACACTAGCAACCATTCCATACAGGTAGGATGCCCCAAAACGATATTCCATAAATTGCCTATTTATCCCTAATCCATTCTCCATATGTTCAGTTACTTGCTCCTTACATGTGTACAAGACTGGAAATTCGAGGTCAGTAATTACCAATCCCCCTGCATAGGTGGCGTCGCCTCACTTACCGATTATCGGGTAGAGTACTGCCCACATTATGTACGCGCTCAGTGTTAGTAGCGCCAGTGGTATGGCTGCATAAGTCAACCTCCGCAACAAGCTAGGCTGAGCCATTGCTGTGTTGCTGCTATCCCCAACAATGCGATGTAGGACATTATGGCAATTAGTTTATAAGGTCATTATATGTTACGTAACTATACTGTAACTATCGACAAACACAACTCTATAACACGATCCAAATAGCATCCTTGCTGGACTATATGAAACACATCACATTCCGTTGGAAGCTACCATTAAACAGGCGTTTATTGATTTTCCATTGGTATTACCATAAAACAAGAGGCCCATGGACCTTGACATCCTGTTAGATAATAGCAGAAGATACTGTGTCATTGGACACTACAGAACTTTTTATACATTCCTTGAATTTGACGCTCCGAAGTCACTCAAGGTGAAATCTAATGACACATTTCGAATTCCAACGTATGACTTCCTATCAGTGTTTAAATAGTATTTAACATATCCCGAACTCTATTTCTTTCTGAGATACAAAGATTTTAATGATAAATAACTTTGAACTTGACTTTTGAGGGTCACTCCAGGTCAAATTTAATGGCACATTTAGAATGATTTGCCATTAGGGTTTTAAGCTTTATCAGTACCATATCACTTTAGTTCTTGAACTAGATACAAGCCTTAAAAATATAAATGAACTTGACGTTGTCCTTTCAAGGTCACTCAAGGCTGAATCTAATAGTGCTGTTGGACTCCCCGTTTATGACTTCCTATAAGTAATTAACTGTAGCATATATCCTGACCCTTTATGAAGATATAACCCTATAAGACATCTGCCATAGACGGCAATTGAAAATGTTAAAGTTTCATAAACTTTCAATTAGCAAACTTTCAAAATAGTACTTTTGTTTGCAATAATTCGGAAGCAATTTGTGGAAGGACGTAGCGTTTTGTAATTTGCACTCCCATAGGGTCCCATGTTAATGAAAGCGACAAAATATCGTCATCAAGCCTTTTAGTTCACAAAATTCCAAAAAAACTCCAAAACCAGTACATGTGTTAAGACTAACGAAATCAAAACGTCAGGAGAGGTTTTGAAATTATTCGGCAATGATATGTAGGGGTAGCGTTTAAATATTACACTCCCGTATGGTGCTGTACTGGCAAAAACGAAAGTAAAATTTAAAAAAAAAAACAAAAACAAAAACGATGAGCTAACAAAATGTTTTGGAGACATGACGGATAGCTAGCTTTCTATAAAAGGTGGCGTTGATCCGCTTGTCTTGACGGTTTCTCAGAAAGTATATTCTACATGATTTACGTAAGACGACGACAATGACATTCAGGTCTCAACATTCAATTTTCATTAAATTATCAAAATTTCAAAATCCGAAGCAATATGAGGATCATGGAGATAAAAGTTCAGGAGATCACCTGAGATGTTTGAACTTATTCGCCAGCGATTTTAGGAGGGAGTATTGTATCGATATTGTCGCTCACATAGTTCAAGAAAAAAATATATAAGTAAATAAATTTTTCATAAACAGGTAAAAGGCACTGATCCACTAGACGGATTCTAAGAAACCGCGCTTCATAGAAGACGACGACGGAAAACGGAAACCCGATCTTTATAACATTATCTCTGCCGACATAGTCAAGCAGAGCTAAATGGTTTGATGGTTTTAAAATGATAATTGATGCACAAATCATTAGCAGTAGTGCACGTGTGTTTTGGAGGCGGCGGCAGACTGCAGCGTGCTTTCTGCGCCGCTCAACTAAGTGTGATTCCCTTCAGCCCACTGCCGTCGGCATGCTGGGTAACCTTTCTCAAACAATCGCAATTTGTGCCCGAAATTATCGCGTGCCATCATCTTATATACAATGTATACATGGAATAATATAGTATATCAGAATGCAGTAGGGAGGGCCGGCTGTATATGGTTGTGTAAATGTAAAACTACCACAAACCGATTGATATTAAAAACGTTTAGTGTTCAATAGTTAGAAATTCGACATTTAAATAGCGTTAGCGCAAGCTGTGTTAGAACATATGATTTGTGAAAGCATGTCAAATACTAACACGTTTGTTAGTTTAATCTGTCGACAACAATGGTTGCAACCAAGGACAAGAACGTTGCATAAATGTAACTAAAGACATTTGACGCTTTAAATATGCTACTAAATAAGGAAATTTAATGCAAACAATTTATCTTTATGGAATATCAACCAAACACGACACCCGCACGGAAAGTTTAGCGGGCTGTTTTCTTGTAGAAAGTGATCTTATAAAACTAAGGCGTAAATCATATTGCTTGCATAATGTTTTGCTATGTCATTACGCCAGTCTTTTATCTAACAACACCGAGTAAACAGAGTTAAAAAAGGAAACTGAACTGCAAAAAAAAATTGGGGGGGGGGGCAAATTTCAAGATCTGCATGCTAGCGTTTTGTATAGAAGAGAGAAGGAAGTACAGGTGCTACTCCCTAAGTTGCACATGTTCTCTCTTTCTATCGCATGCAGGGGGGGGGGGGATAAGCCCACGTGTACTTTCATTTTGTGGGCCGCGGTTTCCGAAATACAGCCCAATATCCAAAATTTGCCATATTTGGACATGAAATCTGACCATCAGGAAAATTTCCCAAAGTTGCGTACGTTCATTTTCAACAAAGCTTATTTTCGTTTTACGGGCAGCGGTTTCCGAGATACCGGCCGATTTTCGAAATAGCGATATTTGGGCATGAAACTTGCCCACTGACAAAAGTTCCAGAAGTTGCACATATACTCTCTTCCTACCCCAAGTGGTCCAAATTGAGCTTATTGTCGCTGTACGGACAACGGCTATCAAGACAGAGAATTGTGTTTCCGATAGGGCTTTACCATCCTGGTAGGTTTGAAAGCGCTTCGACAATCCAATCTTGAGATATCTTGTTCAGAGGCCGGGTAACGAACAAAAATAAAACAATAATAAGAACCAAAAAGCAAAACAATAGATCTGCGTTTGTATGCAGATCTAAGGAGAATAGAAAGCAAAATGCAGATGTTTCTTAGATCTGCCTTTACAAGCAGATCTAAAAAAAATAAAATAAAACAAAATCCTATGCTGATGACAGAAAATAACGCGACCAAAAGACAATTAAGGATATAATAATATAGTCTTTCAAATTTACAAAATTTAGTGAGCAGGATTGAAAAGGAAAATGAACTACTGGTATATTGCATTTAGCGACCTACTGTAAAGCAGCGCGTAATATTACTAGTAACTCATTACCCAGGGGTGGAACTGGATTGAATCCCTTAATATTTACCTATGCTACCCCCCCCCCCCCCAATATTCCTGGCTACTAGCTTTACCCCGGCAATGCTGTCATAATGATGGGCCCCAACCAAAAGGAAGGGAGCGTCCCGTATAGCAGGACTTCTAACAGACCAGCTAGGTCGTTATCGACTCCGCTTTGTCCAGCCGGGACTTTGATTGAGGAACATTTTCCGTTCAAACTGGCTGGGGGAATATCTGTCCCACGGTTTATCCCAGTCGACGTTTCTCTTGCTGAAAGCCAGACACGGGTGGTTGGCGAGTCTGAATCGGACTTAATGGCTATAAACGACTGAGGGGTATAACTGCCCAATGTTGGAGCCTGGGTTAGCCGAGAGATTTAGAAAGAATCGTTCAACGGCCATATATTGTTCCATGGCTGGCTTGATCTATCCTCAGGCTGGCTTATGGCCTGTATTGTGCCTGTTGATGCAGTTTCCTTGCAGTTTTATGGTAAGGTAAGGTGAGGTTAGGAAGGATGCAAGCTTCAGTAGAACTACACACGACTTTTATCCACACTGTTGTACCGGGCTTGGACAGTGGGCCACAGTGTAATTGGAATTGTCAGCACAGGAGTATCAGAATTCTTTCTTGTGGACTTAAAACGGCCTGGTTACACTTTTCGATCCTATACAGTCTGCTGTCGGCTGTGTGTTCTCGGTAGCGTGCTGTCACGTTGGATTACAGAAGAATGTCAAGAGTCATTTCCTATTCCAGCCGCTAATTTGCCGTTAACAGATGATACACCTGGTCGGGGAGGATATATGTATAACCAGGTGTTCCCGTCAGAAGTGACACCAGGCTAAACATGGTAACGGCGTCGCGTGCTCTGACTGCTCCTAGGTGAATACGCTCCACGGAGTAGTCTCTAGGCATATTAGCTTAGACGAGGTGAAATCTTAATAGACGTACTATCGTACCAGATCTTTTACATATGCATGCCGTTAGAATGTAGCATTAGCCAGGCAAATGCCCTGTTCATGCCAGCTGTTGCAATTACACAAAATGGCACCCACCCGTGTGATTGGAATATTACCTTTTATCACTAGTTCAATGACTACTTCCAGACTATGGATCAACCTTGGTCAGGTGTGACATGGCGGTATTCTGGCACAAGACGATATCCCCTGCCTGATGTTCAACGCTAGAGGCAGCCTTACCTGGGTCCGGGCCTACCCCTTTAAGTGGCCAGCGTGCTGTATAACGGCCGGTCTCTGCTGTCTCTTCTGTGGTGGCGTGTTGCTACTCGTGTCTGCCGGGGCTGTGGAGAGCCTTTGGGTTGTGCTAGGATTCTCGTTCCTGTCTGCAGGGATCCTGATGTCCGTGGTGGGGAGTATATGCTGTGTCCTCAGTGTACGCAGGGCAGCCCGGAATGTAGAGGTGTACGGGAACGGCAGAGATCCAGAGGGCGACACTTGTGTCAGCGATCAGACAGAGGCTGTTCGTTAATGGCCAGACTTGTGTCAGCGAAGCAGACAAAGGCTGCTTGGTAATATCCAGATACAACAGTGACAGTCATCAGACAAAAGCTGCTCGTTAATGCCCAGAATTGTCAGGGATCAGGAGCCGCTCGTACATGGCCGGACTTGCGTCAGCGATCAGAGTTTGCTCGTTAATGGCGAGCTATGTATCAGTGTCAAGAGGCTGCCCGTTAATGTTCAGACGTGTGTCGGCGACCAGAAGCAGCTCCTTAATGGCGAGACTTAACTATACCAGTGATCGGAAAGACGCTGCTCGTTAAACACCAGGCGTGTGTTAGCAATGAAAGGCTGATCAACACAATGTGTCAACGATCAGCACTCTGCTCGTTAATTTACAGACACGTGTCAGCGGTAGATGGTCAGACAAATGATGTGTCGGCGATCAGACAGAGGGTTAATGTCCAGACTTATTTCAGCGACCATAGGTTGCTCATTAATGGATAGCACGTAATATCTTTCACTTGCGCACGTAATAACTTCACGTGCGCACGTAATAACTTCGCGTGCACACGACGTGATAACTTTACATGCTCACGTAATAACTTTACGTGCGCACGTAATAACTTCACGTGCTTATTTCGGCCTTTGATAGTCTTATATGACGTTATAGCAAACATAAAATGATGGTCGCTGAGGCCACATTCACTAACACCAGCCTTAGTATGTCTCTCATTAACCGTACTTGACATCGAGCAAGGTGGCAGTTTTGTGTTCCTCGACTTGTTGGTATGTCTGCGAGTTGCCTACAAGCAAACAATTGTTAGATATGGTTTACAGGATTTGAAGACAAGCTTTCATCGATAATATAATGATAATGTAGGTCACCTAATAAGACAAAATCCGTGCACTCATTGCTTGCAGATTATATAGAATCTAACATTATATTGTAGTATTCCTGAGTTGCATTTGGCGGTTTGTATACAGATCTGACAAGGAGTGTGTTTTGACTTTCGGGTTTGACTTTTATCCAACACACTTCAGCATCAGTCTGGGTACTTAAGCTTTCGCATGCGTCGTGTGGATGGTATGACCTTATGAACAATGCAACCTCTCCACCATGTATAGTATCCCTGTATAGCTCATAACCCCATATGTTTACCTTACCGTTACCACTGCTGTCCAAAAATTTTCATTTAGTGATATTATGTCAACGTTCCCTAATGGTGCTATTATTCTTAGCTGCTCGATTTTCTGCAAGAAACGCCTAATCTAAATATGAATAATCTTCAAACCTTCGTTATCAGAGAGGGCCTTTAACTTGGACCCCACCTCCCACCCCCATCCCTTGGGTCATCGTTAGCTCTGGAAAGAGGAGAGTCGGTAGCGAATGTCCGGGGGGGGGGGGGCACACTCTTCCTGGGCCGGTTCCCTAGTAGGCATCTACTCGGCGATAGTTTCTGATCGTCTCGGCTGATAGTCTCGATAGTCTGATAGTCGATCGTCCTATAGTCTCGGCGATAATCATAAGAGATAGCTCCTGGAGGAGATTTTTGAGCATCTAGAACAACTAAACCTTGAGAGATAGACATGCGGTTACTATTAGACACTGTTAGGCAGTCTTATAATGGCGAGTCCCACTGCACCGTTACATTTGATCTCGAGTTACATTTGAAAGTCAAGTTAAAGACCGCACAAATTTTGAGGGCTTACATCGAGAAAAGAGGCGAGTTAGGCCACGTTTTACCAATGAACACTAATAGAAAGCCATATATGGGGACACCTATGGAACCATCACATTTGACCTTGATTTCGAAGCCTTATATACTGTAAACATGGTAAATGAGCTGAGTTAGGTGATATGTTAAATATGTTATGTGATACACTAATAGGCAATCATATATGGCAAAGGCAGCTGTAACATAAGATTTGACTTTGAGTGACGGTCAGAGTCGAGGCCATTTAGGGTTTCAGTGGTAGAAAATCTGTGCATAGATGGGACCGTAGTATATTCTTCTAATTGTCACATTACTTAACTTTGGGCTGGGCAGGGTTTTCTGCCGCCCCAGCGCTTTTCTAAATAATGGCCAGATATGTGTCGGCGATTAGACAGCATGAGATGTATTATTAGGTGTTTTAGAGATATTTCACACTTTAGGATTTTCACTGACTCATATGCTAAAATGTTAATCCGCCATGGAATGTTTAAGATATATCAGATCGTCCAGAAGTGCAAGAAGTGTAACATCCCGTGTTCCTCAGTTAGCAGAATCTTTGTCGGACGCCTGCGCCATAACATTAGGTCTGCTGACACTGTCAATCACAGCTGAAAGCTACAGCAAAACGGGATTCAAACTCTCAAGCGTTGCATCATGAGATCAGCCTTCTCGGCTTTATATCATAGAGATATGTGCTACGGTGAATTTAAGATTGCCGTTATGGCATGGATATTCTGCACCAACAGTTATTACACAGCAGAAGTAAAGATGTAGTTTAGTATTGGGCCTCTTGGCCTTTCACAAACATATCATACTTGCAAAAAAGCTATGCAAATAGATATGTACCCTTCTCCTAGACTGGATTTCAACTCGCGGCCCATATTCGCTGTGAAGTCGAATGGCTCTATATTTCAAACTCTCCATCATGGGTCAAACAATGAAAGGGGCCGAAAGAAAGGTCAGACCTGCCCACCCATAGAACACAGTGTGAATTTAGCTTCGTCGGGTTTCACTTTTGGCCACATGAGTCTCAATTGCTCACTGGAAAGTCTACGCACTGTATTGATACTTCACTGTACTTTGTTTAATGCCAGTAATATTAAGGCAACGTAGCTGCGATACGACATACAATCCAGTTTGTGACGTCTATGACTGACCCTGACAACCAACTACCCTGATGTATTATTGATCAGGCAAGACTGTCTGCTTGAAAGGCGCATTTAGAAACCGGCGATATTAAATATGTGCAAACAAGATGATCCATTCAGACCGAAAATTAGGTAAATACGGAATTCTGTTCAAGCGGAAAGGCTGCCAATATTTAGTCAGACCCATTGCCGGATATTGTTCCATCAATTAAACCGTAAAGCTATCGAACCTAAAGGAAAACCTCCCTGCCAGTCAATGACAACATCAAATAAGGTGATCCATAGTCTCTGTCTATACAAGCTTGCAGGGGTGTGTATCTTGATTGAAAGTCCCAGCTTTGAGAACATCTGGAAAGTCTACCTGTATTGAGATCAAGCTATGGTAGTAAAATATCACACTGTAAGATCACCCAGACCGGGTGGCCAATATTTCCGATAACCCTGAAAAAAAAACTGGTAGATGAAGACCAATAATTTTGTGTTCGTTAAGGTTTCGGCAATCTTAATGCCGAAAGTGTCTTAAAGCGATCTTAATGCCGAGATAGACACACACACTTAATTTCGAGAATTCCTTAGGTTTGGTAAATTATGAAATCAACTGGTAATTACACTAGATCCTATTCCGCATTAAACTATTTTTTTTATCTGAGCAGCACCAATAGGGCCAAACTTAAAGTCTTTCTGCTACCAATCGTCTTGGAAGGAGATCACGTGAATTAGCATTCAGTTTAGAACTTTTACCCGAACAGTCCTTGTGTTCACTAGTCCTAGGGTCCACTAGTTCTAGGGTTAGCTAGTGCTAGGGTTCACTAGTCCTAGCTTGCATTAGTCCTAGAGTTTACTAGCCTTAGGGTCCACTAGTCCTAGGGTTCACTAGTCCTAGGGTTCACTAGTCCTAGGGTCCGCTAGTCCTATGGTCCACTAGTCCTAGGGTTTACTAGTCCTAGGGTTCACTAGTCCTAGGGTCCGCTAGTCCTAGGGTTCACTAGTCCTAGGGTTCATTAGCCCTAGGGTCCACTAATCATAGGGTTCACTAGTCCTAGGGTTCACTTGTCCTGGGGTCCACTTGTCTTGGGGTCCACTAGTCCTAGGCTTCAATAGCCCTAGGGTTCACTAGCCCTATGGTTCACTAGTCCTAAGGTCCACTTGTCTTGGGGTCCACTAACCCTAGGGTCCAATAGTCCTAGGGTCCAATAGTTCTGGGGTTCACTAGTCCTAGGGTCCACTAGTCCTACTTTATATCTGTGCTTGACTAAGCCTAATATGGTGTGGGCGTCTGTCGTCCATTGTCGTCTGTCCGTAAAAATCGTAAAAATGTCCGCCGTCCGTTAAAATTTAAGAATGTGGCATAATAGGAGATGAAATATTGCAAATGTCTCGGAAATAGGTAATCATCGAGCGAAAGGGAGTGAAAATTAGGATTATGGGGACTAGTAGAACATATATGTGGTGCTTTTGATGTCGTGGTGTTAAAGGTCATTATGAGGGTATTCAGTGCACTTTTGCTAATAAGGGTAGCCTTTGGGTGATCCAGTGAACTGACTTTGTATCACAGAACATCTTTGCAAATCTACAAGTATTATTTACTTTTGTGTACAAGCAGAGCGCCAAGGTCCTTGAACCTCTTGTTTTCGTTTTCGTTAACATGGAACCCAATTAGAGTAACAATTTCAATACGCTACCTAGGGCAAATGTTTTCAAATTTGTCCTGAATTCCTCCCAATAGTTCTTACCAAACTACATTAGGTTTTTTTTTTTTAATTTTGAGTTGCCGAGTTTTTCCCAAAATTTCAAATTCATCTTTGTACCCTATATGGACAAACAAAAACATGCAACTCGAAAATGGCCGGTCCTATGGCAAAACGGACTGGAATTTGGCACTCAGTAACACTAGTAATACATGTCTGTGGGTTATTCAGTGCACAGTATTTGTTTCCGAATTGGTATGATGTTTGTGTTGAACATTTGTGTTATGTTTCAATTTCCATAACTATCGCTCTGCTTTTTAACGATTACGCTTTCTTTTCATGCATACTTAAACTACTAATACTTTTCATTTTGCTTTCATTTTCGGTTTCTCAAGGATTTACATTCATACATTTATTCGTGTGGCTAGAAAACTATCAACACACGAACGAAAGTGATAATATTATTATGACACTGGAACTAATGAACCCTAGGATTATTAGTAAGTGGTGAAAAGCGAGCAACTGTGAAATTCAGCCTGAAAAGACGATATTAGTAAACATGGTACAGGTGATTTAACATGTACTGTACAAGATATCGATCTTGACTTTCCCAGAAAATGTTAATTGAGCATGCAGACAAGCCATAAGTGCCGCTCTGTGATCTAGTAGCAAATACCACCAATATTTACAAAGGAGTAAAGGGTGAGTTGCACTGTCATCTGGGTTAACAATTACCTGACAAACATGGACCGATTTATAAAGCCCGCATTGTTGACGTTCTTCAATCTGACAGCATACGTACGATGTAATCGGTAAACGCTTGCTGGCCTCAACTGCTTTTATTGCTTCAGATACCAATATACACAGCGCTGTCTCTGGGTGTTAGCTTTTCTGGTTCTGCATGGGTGAGTTTGGCAGCCCAAGCAGTGACTAGTTATCTACGACATATATCAAGACACCGACTTCTGTCATACAGATCGTCGGCGGCAGTGGGTCGCAGAAAAGTCTCATCGCCAGGTTATATCTCGAGACTCGTCCGTAAAGCCGAAGTTCCAAAAGTTTCGTGGAAAGCCGGTAAGTTAATATAGTTCCCGTATTTCTACCAACTAGTTCAATGTCAAATGTTACTGGTATTATTGTTTATTGTTTATTGATAAAAACAGACATGTACAATAAAATACATAAGGGGAGTAAGGAGTGTTAACAATATATACTCCCCCTACCATTGAGCGGCACATCTTGTAAAAGTTTTCTTAAACTGACATAGGCTAGAGGAACTTACAATAGAGCAATCTAAACTATTCCAAGGAGAGACTAATCTATTACACCCAAAATACTTTTTTAATTTCTGTTCGATAATAAAAAGTGTAAAGATTCAAGTTATAGCCCCCTAAAATGTGCTTATGTCTTATTGAATTAGCTGTATTTATCTGAATGAGGTTGTTAATTATCTTGTAGTACAATATCAAATCGGTTTTAATCCTTCTGACTTCCAAACTGTCAAGCTGAAGAAAATTTAACCTTTCCACATATTCTATACCACACCTATCAAGTGATCTTCTAGTAAAATAACCTTGTACAGACTCGACATGGTCTATGCTCCCTTTTAAATAAGGAGACCTAGGCAGGGGCTGCTTATTCTAGGATCGGTCTAATATAAGTACAGTACAAGGAGGTATAAAAATCACTATTATGCCCTTTGAAAGTGTTAAAAAGATTCCGAATACAAAAATGGGCTCTTTTAATAAGACTATTACAGTGAGTGGTAAATTTCAAGTCAGACAGGACAAGCACAACGACATCACACATGCTATTAACCTGTTCAATTGCACAACCATTTAATAGAAAGTATAATCTTATAATCGGCTGAGAAACACAGAAAAAGTAGTGGGCCAAAACAGCACCCTGTGGGGAACCGGATAACAATATGGTCTCATCTGACAATTCAGCATCTAATTTTAACAAGTTGCTTACGATCAACAAGAAAGTTTTTGATCCAGTCATATGCAGATCTCTCGAAACCTTATTTAATACTAAGTTTAAACATTAATTTGATGTGAACTACTAAGTCGAAACACTTCGAGTAACCCAGGTATATTACATCGGTCTGAATACCTTTATCGTAAATGTCAGTCCACGTATTAAAACATTCAATTAAATTTGTTGTAGTTGATTTTTTACCAATAAAACCATGTTGATTTTCAGGCAATATTTTGTTACTGACTAGGTACGACAGCATCTGTTCACGAGCTATTTTTTCAAGAACTTTGCAAAACATGGATGTGAGACTAATAGGTCTATAATTACTGGGTAGCTGAGGGTCCCCCTTCTTATGTATGTGAATTACATGTGCAGTTTTCCAGTCAGTGGGTATGTAACCATCTTCCAAACATACATTGTATAGCTTACACAAAGTACTAACAATGGTAACAATAACATTTTAAAGAAACATGGCGTAACCATATCTGGGCCAGGAGAAGCATTGGGTTTTAACTTCTTAACAATCTTAATCATCGTAAGGACGTTACATGTAAAATGGTTGATACATTGCACATGTAAAATGGTTGATACGGCCATTCCATCGAGGATTAAACTCTGGTAAAGATTGGTTATCTTCAACATATACAGTGGCAAAATAGTTTGCAAAGGCATTAGCTTCTCAGTATCAGTGGTAAGTAAATTATCATTTTCCAAAAGGGATGGAGTACCTGATTTACACTTGGTGTGGTAACGTACATACATGTACAAGAACAAGATCCAGGATATTCTGATTGCGTGTAGGGAAATTAACACACTGTGTGGCACCCAATTTAAGAATAAAGCTGAGAAATTCACGTGCTATGTTGCAGTTTGCAGTATAAGTAGACCAGTCAATACCAGGCAGGTTAAAATCCCCATATATAGTGAACCTTTTAGCAAGACCAATATCTTTAAAAATACAATCAAACAATGCTTTGAACTATCATATGATGCATTTGGAGGGCGATAAATAACTGCACACTTTAAATGGACAGACGGCTCAATTTCAATGTCAAAAAGACATTCACATCTATCAAAGTAAAAAAAATTGAGATGAGCTTACATGGGCTTTTGTTTTTGACAGCTAGGAGTACACCTCCGCCACTGCAGACGAGTCGATCTTGCCTAAAAACAGTATAGTCAGATACTCCAGTAGCATTACCAAATGCAGATACATGAGTGTCCTCTGTTAGCAATGTTCAGAGAATGAAATGGCATCTGGACTTTGACCAATTAATAACTGCTGTAGTTCAGCCTGCTTATTGCAGATACTTTGTGCTTTAAAACTAAAAAAGTTTATAGAGGGAGTGGGTTTGTCCTTGTGGTTGCGTTATTACCATATGTTCTTCTTGAAGTCGAAAATCATCGGACGTCTGTCATCTGTTCATCTTCCTTTCGTGGCGTCGATTATCTCTGAACATAATTTTATTGCGCGGCTCTCTGCCAAATTTTAACTGTGGGTTGGTATAGGCCAAAGTCCCTGACATTATTTTTTTAAATTTTGGAAAAAAGGCGCATTTCCATTTTGTTTCCTTTCTCGTCAATATGCAACCCTTTGGGAGCATGTTAACGAAAGCTCCACTATGTTAAAGAAAGTTAAGAGAGTTACAAAGAGTGTAAAAATAGAAATCAAAGAGTGTACTCTATTTGATAGTTCTGTGCATGCGCAAGTCTCAGAGGACACGTATCCATAACTTTCAGTCATCAACCCTTCCCCCTGCGGGGCCCAACATTGATTGGTGTATAAACATAACCATATCATACTGTAGTATTCAATCAAAAGCCATGACTGAAGACCGAATAATTAGATCTAAGGCCTATGCTGCCGATCAAGGACCCCATGGGGATGGCAGTAGCCCCGCGTGAATCTCTACCCTGACGTACTTTCTGTCTCGCGACATAAGCAAAAGGGTGATCCATAAACAAAAATTCAGTTATAGCTCAATTCAACCAAATTATTCAAATTGTCGCTCACGTTACCCTTCAATTAACCGATCCTTTTTCACAGAAAGTTTCATATTTCTGCTTGGTTGAGCTGACTGAATGTCCTTTAGCGTCATATCTTCATAGCTTCATATTTCTGCGATTTCTACATTGCCATAGTGATACAGAGACAACACTCGCTGAAAAGACCCATTTCCCTGCCACCACATTCGCGCGTTTCGTGCGAAAAGCCCAATTGCATCGCAACACCACCTACGTGACCACTGGGTTCCTTCTAGACTAAATACGGGGAAGCCAGATGTTTGCGTCAGTCCATGTCTAGGCCTCGGGGAGCTATACAGGCATCGAGTAGAATGCTGTGGATAGGCATTAATAGGCTTGATTGAATGATGCCGTATTTGGGACTGTATAACTGGAGACGAATTGACAGTGATGTGAAGTAAAGCCTAATTCGACTTCCGTGTCGTAATTGGAAATCAGCAGCAGATTGGACTATTGATAAAGAAGGCCAAATAGTTCCAGTAGCTATTCAAGGAACGCCTGTTAGCAAAGTGATGTGGCACTGCTGTCGTGATCTGGTAATGTGCGCAGGCATTGTGTAGCGGCCACAATACAGCGGTTGAGCTGAGTATTTGAAGCCAGATCTAAAGTGGTTTCCTTGCTTGTGGAAACCTGAAACAACCAAGACAAGTTGTAACCTTCCAGATGGTGTGACTCACTAGCTGCGATAGTGATTCTGTGCGTGTGTCAGCATGTGTGGCTTGTT
>JAAUYG010204345.1_pt1 | contig 15178 bp, 12 predicted proteins | sample 7278091 | NCBI WGS metagenome assembly JAAUYG01 (sample SAMN14350201, study PRJNA611818) | marine sediment metagenome | isolation source: surface marine sediment (0.6m) | place: French Polynesia: Moorea | collected 2018-08 | reverse complement strand
CCCCCCCCCCCCCCCCCCCCCCCCCCCCCCCCCCCCCCCCCCCCCCCCCCCCCCCCCCCCCCCCCCCCCCCCCCCCCCCCCCCCCCCCCCCCCCCCCCAAATTTGTGCTTTAAAGCCTGCAGCATATTCTTGCGACGTGCGTCAACTCGGTCAGGGGACAATAACCCTTAAGTTCTGCATCCCATGAATGCTTTCCAAAAGTATCACAGAAAGTGATTTCCATGTAGAAAACACCCTCCCCTGCAAGCATACGGTAATGGCAATGCTTTCAAATCCACGAAAGTCATTGATGTTTTTGGCAGTGAGTTTTAAGCAAAGAAATCTTCTTGACTTTTTAAGCTTGCATTTCTAAGCCTTCTTGACCATATCTGACGAGGCCTTGTCATAGTGATGCCCGCACAATCCAGTGACACTAAAAGCGTATCTACATGCTACATGTAGTTCTTTCAGTCACTATAAACGCGCCATCAAAGAAATCTCTTCCTATTATGATGAGACTATATATAACATATAGGCAGGTATCCCTGGCCAGCGATCGGTGACTCGGTAGTCCGGTTAGGCACCCCTGACCCCACCCCCGAACCCACCTCGCAGGCGCAGGACGGCCCCTCGCCGGGGAGGAGAAAGGGCCTCACGGAGCCCCCCAGGCCCTAATTGGCACAGATCGGCAATTATAGCCCGTCCCTCAACTGTACGGCACGACACTGGATGGTAGGGCTCTCTGGCCCAGTGAGGCACTGCTGGTCGCCTGCCGGACCTATTCACTGTGGGGTGCCGATTGCCTCAAAACAGATAGCCTCAGCTCGGCTAAGGAGCTGCATGTACCTATACTATATGGCATATCATTCATAAGGGTCTCACTCCGACTCATCAGTTGCTTACCCGGGTTGCTTACAATCGGTTTGGTTTGTATATGTCGTGAGGGCTATAATATCTTATTACGGAATTTGAGTCCGAGTCGCAGAGACTACATTATGTACATATGGAAGGACGCGGTATGTGGCTGAAGGACGTTGAAAACCTTTCTGGATAGTGGGAGGGTCCTCACGGCGAGCTAAGATTACTCACTGCTGATTGGCTAGAGTTGGCAGACGCGGGAAGGCCAGAAGAGAAGCCCCGAAGGGGGGCAGGAGAGAGAGAGAGAGGTCGTCTGCTGCTACTCCACATTATATATCAGCTTCCCTCTGGCTAGTGAGGGATAAAATGCCAGCAGAAAGCTGCTGACCAAGACCTCTGTGTACGGGATAGCCCTCCAGAGAGCCAGGACAGGATCCCAGACGCCCGTATCCAGGCACCGCTTGGCATTAAATCCAGATTGCGGCTTGTTTCTGGATGCATGGTCCGGGCTGCGTGTCTCTGATGGGGTACGTACGCGGGTGAGTGTGGCTGCAAGGGTCTGTACTTGTAAGCTGAAATAATCGCGAATTTCATCTTATATATGCTGACGGATCAAAAGTCTCTCTCTCTCTCTCTCTCTCTCTCTCCTGTACAATGAAGCTTTCTTGTACCCAGTTCCCTTTGATCAGCCCGACACGCGAGCCCTCGGCCTGCCGCTTTGTTTCGCCGGTTTATTTTGCTTCCCTGGAATGTCGCGCCGTCTCTGGGCAGAGGGAGCGAGGGACATCATCGGCCGCTAACGGGAGCAGGGGGAGCGAGCTGTTTTTGCTGAATTAAACAAATATCCGCCTTCGGTGGCAAAGGTTTTGTAAACCGTGCCCCTGCGTGCGGAGTAGAAGATGCTGTAGCTGTGGCAGTACTTAAACATTCCACCACTCACGATATATACTGCAAAATAGTTCTTTTTTCCCCATCTTTCAGTTCACCTGATGCAAGGCCTCCCTGGAGGGTCGTCTGCTGTTCAGAATCGGAATAGTCCTTCGGGATCAGTCGGGATCGTGGGACCACCATCCCCAGTGCTGGCAGCAGTCGCCACCATGACCAGATCGCGTACGACACTATAGCGACAGCGCGAACGCTACCGAAGCCATGGATACCCCTGAGCACGTGACCACGCCGACTTCCGCTCTCATACCGGAACCGGAAGTCGGAAACCGCGACCACCCCGGTCGCAACAACACCTCCGGAGAGGATAAATACAATCCCGAAGAGGTGAACCACAATCAGACTTCTCTGTCTAGTCCGATCAACCATGTTCACGACAACAGCCTTATTGATAAACCCGTGGATACAACGTCGCAGCACAGTACGCCGCAGCAGCAGTCGTTCTTGTTGCACAGTACGACAGGGAATTGCAGCAAGGTGTCGAACTCTGTGACTAACAAGGACGCCGAGGCTAACCCGGACGCCGTTCCGGCGGGCGTACCGGACGACGGTCGGGAGACTTGGGGCAAACAGCTGGATTTCTTGCTGTCAATCATCGGCTTCGCCGTGGATTTAGCCAATGTGTGGCGCTTCCCTTGCCTGTGCTACAAGAATGGAGGAGGTAAGTCCCCCCCCCCCTTCAAGCCCCCCGCCCCCCACCCCCACCGCCCCACACACTATTAAAGTTATTTATACAGTGGAACCTTCAGCGTAGAATAAGACAGATGAGACTGTCGTAAACTGGTCTTAGTCTTACCGGTATTTCTTAGTCTTACCGGTATTTCTGATATTAAAACATTGAAAAATAATGCCCTTTTTGTACTACTAGGAAGTGGTCTTTATTCTGAGGTGGTCTTAATTCTGGAGTGGTCGGTCGCAAATGAGGCTCTACTATACTGAGCAGACACTGTACCCTCATATAACTAATACTGTAATGCCTAAAGATCTCTAAATGCGCTGTTTGGCTCTGCAAAGCTCTTGTCTATTAAATCGCATATACACAATTTGTGTCGCATAAGTTTATAATACACAAATTATGCCTACATCATCGACCCTTAGGAGTCGAAACCCGTGATGCCATGCAGTATTCCATGATCGTATATGTCTCACGCCCATCGTTTCACCAGGTACCGCTAACCCCTCTACATGTATCACGTTATTGACGTGTGTATAGAAACGTCAATTTGCGTGTTTTGAGAACAACCTTATTATAGAAACTTACATTTGCCTATGTAACACAAGAGTTGTTATCGTTGCCACAAATATCTCGTCTTGGTTTATTTAGTCTGGTTATATCCAATTTCAGATGGGAGGTAGACATAAAGCATAAAGCGACTATTTCGGGGTTCCGTTTCGTTTTATCGAGACCGTAAAAATGTCAAGCAGATTTTATTGCACAATAGTATGGTCCCAGAGGCAAAGAAGCCGTTCTTCTCACAGATTCTTTTAGCATCCCTCCCCCCCCCCCCCCTCAAGTTACTGAAGCAGTACATTTACCGGTATATACGTACGCAAGCCGAACAAATTAGTGGTGATCAAATTAAACTCGTTCCCCTGAGGAAAGAAACCGAAATGTAAGCATTCAGTCATCCAAGTTGGATGGAGGGGGGGGGGGGGGTGATTCACGGTTAATAGTCGGCTTTCAACCACTCATGGTCATATCACCGACTGCAAGTTGGATTCGGTGGTGTATGCAGGTGTATGCGTGTGACTTAATGTGGACCTGTCTTGTTTGGCCCGAACGATCTACGCCCGACAGTTTTTAGGTGCCAAGCCACCGATTCAATTCCGCCACAGGTGAGCAGAAATGAATCACTCAGATGGAACCGAATCTCTTACGAGTTAGTGTTGAACTGCACTTACTAATATTCCGCGACCACGCTTGCTTGGGAAGAGATCTGTCTAACCATCCTGTCACCAATTTTGTGACGAGTAGTATCAAACTACAGACGCTAGTGTCCTGAACGTAGCCAGCCAGGTAACACAAGTTTAGCAAGGATAAATGCAAAAGATAAAATAAATGTAAAAGATAAAAAAAAAAAAAAAAAGAAGAAGAAGAAGAAAGAAAGAAAAAAGAGAATGGGGGTAAAATTTGAGAGACTTTCTCGGTGTGTTACGATCACTTTATGACCTTAACCGACGTTGTCTGGAATCTCGGCTCCCTGTCCGAAATTGGGCGACGCTCAACCTAGATACAGGCCAGAACTCGAGGCTCCTCCGGCAAGCCTGAAGCTAACATATCTTTCTGGATCAGACAACGCCGAATCGTGTTCTTCTCTGATAGGGGGATTTCTTTTGAAGTGATTCGGTGTACAAGGAAACAACAATGCCTGCGGCGATAGAGCGATATTATATCTACTTGATGTCTCTGAAAGCAGGGCGGGATTAGCCCTATCAGCGGCCTGCGTTGGCATCGAAAGACGGCGGTGTACCGACCGACTCGCTGACTGGCTTAAGCAAACATTATTAATATAATGGCCATTCTATTTTGAGCAAGATAACAGTTGTGAGCAGACTTTGCATCAGGAACGGATGAAAACGTATCCTGGCTATAATTGAATCCCAACTCCGAAGTTTATAGTACGGCTGAGCGGCCTTCTGAGATCATTGTTACATATCCGCTTATTTGTATTGTATTGTCGTTATTTATCACTTTACAGTTTATTTCCAAGCTGGTAGTACTAGTATAAAACATATATCTGGGAGTGGATCTTCTCGAGCGTACATGGTTGTAACTGCAGAGAGACATCGATAAATCCAGGAATGATTTTCTGTGTACATTCCCGGCACTAGCTACAGTAGCCGAGATCTACAGCCCGTCCGTGTGTTAAACCATCGGACTCCTCACCGAGGATAGAAAATCCCAATCACGCGGAATCCAGGTCGAGTTTCTTTAAGATCGATCTCCTCGAGACGTCTCACGATCTATCATCGCCGATAACCCTCTGAGCGGATCAGAGAGCGGTATTCTTCAATCCTAGTCAAGGAGTCGACCTTCGCCGACAGCCTCCCACCCCACCCCAACCCCCCCACCCCCAGAACTTCCTGGTGTGAAGAGAAATCCGAGTCTGTATTATGAATTGTTATAATAGTTGAACGACACATGTGTGTTTAGAGCCAAGGTCAGTGTTATTCAGGGATACTCTACTGTCTAGAAAACTTGAATTATTTATTATTTACTTGCGAATACTGTCGCCTATCGTAACATAGCACGATTTGGGGATTTTGAAGGCAAAAAGAAAAAAAAAGAATTAGGAATTGGAAGGGAAGAAACTACACCCAACGTCAAGAGAATTTAGGACGGCGATTGGTCCACAGGCCATCCCAGTACACTCTTCACATTATGTAGTTATTGCTCGTGTATTAGCCTTTATTCGGGTCTCGCTTAGCGTTTGACCACACAGAGGTTCTCATGGATGTCACATCAAACGTGGTCAAAAGCAGGGCCTTAGCTCTCTCGTCTTTTGACTGAAAGGCGCTGGATGCAAACCAGAAAACGGCGCTTGAAGAGCGGAAAAAATCTTGTAAACAGAAGACGTCAAGACATCACCCAGGTCCTCTTCTGTCCATCCTTCAAGTTCTGAAGTCTTGGCTCGTTTCCACAGTAACGGTTCAGTGCAGTAAACAGGGCAGTGACGCCAGAACACCCAGAGTGACTGACGCCCAGCCAGACAGAAGGATTGATAAGTAATCTGGTTCAGGGTTTTCGGGGTCTTCTCGCGACCGAATGTGCGGCATTGTGAGAACGTACGCATGCATTCCAGTGCAAAGATGTTTATAAACAAAAAATCAAAATCCAGACCCCTATACGCAAGCAGTCATACGCCCCGTTGAAGCTTAAAGGGCGATATTATCCAGAGCCCACAGTAGTAGTAGTAGTAGTAGTAGTAGTAGTAGTAGTAGTAGTAGTAGTAGCAGCAGTAGTAGTAACAGCAGCAGCAGCAGCAGACATGTGTAGCTGGAAAGTATATATTCGTTTAAACACAAACAAGCTCAAAATCCGTTGGACATACAAACATTTTTGGTATGTGAAACATTTTTTCAGTGAAATGAACGATATTTTAATCGTTTCACTGAGAGCTTCAAGAAGACAAAGTTTAATTGGAAATGTCCAGACGAACCAATTTTGTCTGCCATGACCTCAGATCGGTCCAATCGTAGACGAAGTCGGTCCAGTCAAAGATGGTACACATACATCTATATAGCACACAAATATTCAGGTGTACGGCGCTACACTACAGACACTAGACACTAATCTAATATTTATCACAGAGTGTTACAGAGTTAGTAAATGTAAACCAGGCTAAAATTCAGTGAATCATGCTTGAAAAACTGTTGAACACTGAAACGTTGGACAGCGTCCTATTAGAATGATACATGTACATGGATTACTAGTATTGCAAATTCCTATATGTCTCGCGGTACCACCGGTGGACATGCATACGCCAAATTGTTATTGATCTTATAGAGTTGTCCTAAATTTCTACTTCCCGAATTAATACTGTTTCACTGTCAGACTTGCGGGGGTGGGGGTGGAGGTGGCAGGGTGTGAGTGGGGGTGGGGCTAAAACATTACAAATGATGACGCCTGTGCGTATTTATGCTGCATCAGGTTCATCATTTCATGGCGCTCCTCAGAGAATGCATCATGGCATCTCTACCGTGTCAAAAAGATGGCAACAAGTGGCCAAAGCCGCCTGGCCTCCTTGTATAGCAGTCGGTCTACCCTTGTCTCCGGCCACCAAGGCTTAATTGGAGCTGGCACGAAACATGCCAACAAGCTTTTACGACGTTAGCGGGAGGGAGACTTTTTTTTTTTTTTTCGTCCTCGGCGACCGACTCCCGTGTCGTACTAAAAGGAGGAATGAATTTCCCTTGCCACCCGACTCTCTCACGCATTTTGATTGTCAGAAGTGGCTCCTACTGCTGCTGCTGTCAGCAGACCGACAACATCCCGGATGACCCCCCCACTCCCACCCCCACCCACTTCATCCCCCATACCAGGAGGAGACGAGCCGATTTGCAAGAAATCTCGAGAACATGCGCAAAATTTCTCGTATAACGAACGTTAAAAGGAAAATCTGTCTTTGCGCACGCAAAGAATGAATTCCCCCATCGTTGATGTGTTTTTCATGAAATTGTTCATGAAAGTTTTTCATGAAATGTTCATGAAATTTGGCCCTCGAGTCGCCTACATGTATGTATGTAGGCAGCTACCTTCCGGAACTTCTCGGTGGAAGTCTGGATTGTAAATATTTATATGACTGCCTACATACCCACCAAATACCGCCACCCCTACCTAACCTATGCTGTCTCTGGTATTGCTTGGACTTGAGCACACAGACACACACGGATAATCTATGCTTTGACAAATATATATATATATTCTCGTGATACCGTAGGTATCAGATGGTATCAGATTGCATGTAAAACATACGAATTCAAAGTTATATCGGTTTCTGGTATCAATTCCAATTTTGGGTCACCATCGGTAATCTGAGTTAAATTGTCTAATCGCCCCTCTGCTACTACCTTGTGTGATGTACATGTATGTGCATGTATTGCTCGGAGTGGGCCAAGGAGAATAAATAAATTAATTAAATAAATATCACCACATTTATATATATGTAAACTATCAAACACATGTTCATAACATTGTGCGTTTACTAGTATGTTAACACGATTTCTATGAATAATCCCCAACATACACGTAGACGGACACAGAAGTAATCGTGGTGAAAGACAACGTGCACACTTTTATAATGAGCGTCTTTATCCTGGGATGGAGTTCTCGAAAATACTTAAGTCTAAGTTTCTGATTGAAGTCATATTCTTTTCCAAACGTAAGACTTAAATTGGAAGTGTTTTCCTGTTGGCTAAGATTGAATCTGACTTGATTCCAAAGTTAGACTCAAGTATTTTGGGAGAACTCACAGCCAATCAAGTTGCTCAGATTGGTGATTTAAGTGGAAACTTGGACCTAAGTATTGTTGATAACTCACACACTGTTGTCTCACCCCCAGGCGCTTTCCTCGTGCCTTACTTCACCATCCTGGTGTTCGGCGCTGTCCCCATGTTCTTCTTGGAGCTCGTCCTGGGCCAGTACCACAGGAAAGGCGCCGTCACCGTCTGGCAGATAGCGCCTATATTCAAAGGTAAACCATGGGATTCCCCGAATGCAGTTTGGCCCTCGTTTGTGACGAGTCCTTTAAAGATAGATCAAGTCAAGGGTTATCTAGACTATTGCATAGTGCGCTTTTATATTCATTTAGATTTGGTTGGATTTGGTCTATATTTGGCATGTTGATTGATGTACATGTCTGCTTTTGTATGAGGTTACGAAGAGCTCATTATGGCTTTTCGTTCAACTTTGAAGACAATAATTTATCCTACAAAACTATAAGATAAAGTAGAATATAAGACCATAATTTACTTAAATTTGCATTTTATCCCGGTCGCTTTCTTTAAATTTTAAATGTACATATAGGCGTGGACTGGGACTGTGGATAAACCCAAAGTCCTGGATCATCATTCATACAAACTCCATTTAGTTTAGTGGTTATCGACATTTATCTAATGCATAGCAGCCGGAGGATGTAGAATTTTTCTTTTTGCTAACCCAAGACGGTTCATTGACCTGAATGTAAGGTAAGATCGTCAAAGCCTAAACATTGAACCCCGGCTAGCCTTCTCGGAATTTCTAAATTCTAAGGTTCGAGTTAAGTCACTAATCTTAGAAATGTCTAAGAATATGACTCGAGTCAAAACTTGGACTTAGTATTTTCGAGAATTCCGGTCCTAGATCTAGCCCTCAGCGAAACCAAGCTACATGTAAAACCGCACTTTCTGGGGGAAACCCAAACCTTGCATTCCATTCGCGCTTGATGTACATAACACCCGTCTGGGAATCAGACAACACCCCCTCTGGGATCAGTGAGATTCGGATTACGATTTCTCCCTTGTGCATCAACAATAACATTGGGCCTGTCTGCGTATGCAGAAGCACCATCCGGACATGCTGGAACAGGCTATGTGTGCATTACCCTGATGTGTAGTATTACTTTCCACCGTAATATTTACATTCGCAATAGCTATTTTAGCACAATTGAAAACAAAATAGATTTTAATTAGCAAATCAAACTTGTAATGCGTTGGTAGGAAACATGCAAATGTGCCGTTAGCATAAAACACAATGGCAACGACGTGGTGCTAGTGAGAAGCATTTTGCTCCACAAATGACAAAATAAGCTGTTTCATCTCCTGAAGGTGAACTTCCCTTGGTCATCATGCGCCCCATCCAATCATAGAAGCGCTGCGTTAACTTTGACCAATCAGAAGTAGGCAGTTTTCGCGACTTTTTTTTCGGGACATATTTGGATTTAAAATAGTATTTCCTATTGTTAAATCTCTAAATTCATTACACGTGTAAATTTATGAAAGACAAGCAATCTGGATAGGTGTATGGTAATGTATCTTTTTTGCACGCAAGATACATGTATCTTGTATCCGACAAACCCCCCCGCTCCTCTTCTCCTCTATGGTATATAACTGCCGTATTTTTGTGGTATTAATTCCTCTTCCGGTTTGCAGGTGTGGGCCTGTGTCAGGTCGTCATCGCCTATTACGTCGCTTTCTACTACAACGTCATCATCGCCTGGTCAGTGTATTTCCTCATTGCATCGTTCACCCGCAAGTTGCCATGGACCACGTGTGACCATGACTACAATACGGCCTACTGCAGCACGAGCTACGGCAACGGCTCGTGGTCGAATCTGACAAATTCCACTTCCTCAGACTTCAACTCCAACAATTCCGTGTCGGCTGCCGCCGAATACTTTGAGTACGTGTTGACAACCGGGAATTGAGTCTGCCGTTTGTCGAAGAGATTCATTCGCGAAGTTATGTTCGTTTCGTAGTCAAATAGAAACTTCAAATGATCCTGCCCCACGGGGGTTATTGTGTTGGTTTGATGTGTAGGGATCGAAACTGAGAACCTTGCAAATTTAGTCCACCTAGCTTACAGAATATGCGTTGAATTCTGTAAAATTGCAAAATGAGGCTTAGCGCAATTGTACTTTGATGAGTTTAGTAAAGTATCCACAGCGATCGAGAAGTACAAGACACTTTGCTAATGTTTTACAGTCAAAATAGTGAAATATATTGCGGGTATGGCGATTAAACGGAAGCCGCATGCACAGGTTGCAAGATCAGAATGTATAACAATGCGAACCAATGTAATGTTAAAGAAAGACATGTAAATACTATCCTTTCTAACGCTTGATTTGACGAACACGTGACTGGTTGGTTCTGTTTGCGCAGGCGCGGCGTCCTTGGCCTTCCTTACAGTAGCGGTCTGACCGACCTGGGCGCCCCCCGCTGGCAGCTTGTCCTGTGCCTGATGTTGGTGTTCACCTTGCTGTTCCTTATACTGTTCAAAGGGGTGAAATCCGTGGGAAAGGTAGGCTGGAATCACATACGAGATACAGAGAAAAAAACTTTTGAATATTTGAAAAAAAAACAAACACACAGAAAAAAACACACCATAACATCTCCCATACACCGGGCTGAATATGAATACTGCACCGATTGTTTACGTTTATTTATATTTTTCGAGTGAATTTCAATATCTGTGTCATGTTGTATTAAAGAGTGCGAATGGTTTAAGGTTTAAGAGTGCGAATGCTTTAAGTTCCCTTGTGAATAGAAACCACGCTTAAGATCACATCCGTGTATGCGGGAAAGCGGGGAAATGTGGGAAGTCACAAGTCGTAGAGACAGTAATGGCCGACAATTACCCCAGGCATTTGTTGTGGATTGGACTTTTCGAAAATACTTAAGTGTACGTTTCGATTTGAGTTTATCACAGAGCATAAATTGCTGACTTCAGTACTTTTTGATAACACCGGCACTGGTAAAACACACTGGACTGGACAAGAAAAACCAGACAATGTTCCAGAGGTGAGGATGCATGTACGTGTACTAGTTTCCAGTCCATCGAATAACATTAAAAAATCGGGAATTCTACGGATTCGTTTATTCCAGGGCATCGTAGCCTATGCTCAATATCATAAAAAGCTGAAAAAGGTGGGCAGGAATACGTATTCCTATATTCCACAGCCTGAGTTTGCCTCGAGTCGCATTCTGTGCCAGTCACATAGCTCAGATCATTGTAACTTTTGGAAAAAAAATCGGACTTAAGAATTTCTGAAAATCCCAACCCCGATCAGACCTCCACGACAAGAATATATCTAAAAATCAAATGTTATTATGGGTTTATCAGTTTTACTTTTTAAATTCAAGAGTTCCGTTGGTTTAATGCAACCATCGCTGTTCCCAAGTTTTCATCTGTCATAGTGTGTATTATTTCTGTGTTGTTCGAGGGTCATTGCTCAAAAGTAATGGCCCTCGGGACTAAAAGCAAGTCTCAAAAGCTACCTTACATAAATTTAAGGTAGCTTTTGTTAATTGTACACGGCCAAAGACCCACGGTCGTATCAGGTTCTCACTGCCTTCCAGTGACCCTTTTCAATGTGATGTCCGATAATAGTCACTATAGTTTATCCATAGATGTTACCATTCCATCAGCTGATGCTTGTATGCGGAACTCGCGTTTGAACTAATAGACGGTCTTGCCCTCACTGATCTTGTATCTAATGCCTCCTTTGATATTTCCCTCTGCCAGGCAGTCCCCGTACCTAGTGTTAACCCTGGTGTTAACCATCCTCTTTTAATTTCCTCCGCCAGGCAGTATGGGTGACTGCCACCATGCCGTACCTGGTGCTAACCACTGGTGTTAACCATTCTCTCTCAATTTCCTCCGCCAGGCAGTATGGGTGACAGCCACCATGCCGTACCTGGTGCTAACCATCCTCCTGATCCGTGGGGTCATGTTACCCGGAGCCAAGGACGGTATCCTGTATTACATCACACCGAAACTGGATCGGCTGGGGGATTCCCAGGTACACCTCAGCAAACCGTCGGGTGCATCAAAAGCGCTGACTGGTAGAGAATGCCTCTGTCAATTTTCGCACCAGCGGTGGAGTGATCGAAAAGATTGGTCTTTGATATAACTATAAGTCAGACCATAAATCATAGTCTCACATTTGTTGGATAGATAAGGATCAAGAGATTTACGATGGCTGATTATACGCATGGGGAATATACTGGTTTTCAGCCATGTCAACTGTTGCTGTAAATTGGAAAAAAAACCCACTGCTACAGGGCCCTGCTTTCTTGATCGAGCGAATCCGGGCGGGTAGAGGGGACCATACAGATTATCACTACTGACATGTATTTGTAATCAAAATTGGCGTAGCTGGAGAAGCCTTTCCGTTTGAAATTTTATGGTAATACAGGCATTAGAAAATTCAACATTCATTTCTATATACCAATGTGTGATTTTGTGTTAACAATACCTTTGCTATTCTCTTCCGGATCAGGTATGGATCGACGCATCAATCCAGATCTTCTACTCCTGCGGGGCAGGGTTCGGGGTTCACATCGCCTATGCAAGTTACAACAAGTTCCATAACAATATTTACAGGTATGAGATAATGTCACTACAAAAAAAAGTCACCCGAGAATATCGTGAATGAGACTTATCGGTATTGAACGATATTACTCGCAGATAAGGTCCACTTGGTCACGTTACCATGGCTACATGGAAGTCTATACCGATCTAAGGCAGGAGAGACACTAGGGCACAGGGGCAGTAAACCCTTTACAACTCTTAACGGCTGAAATGCGAATATACAGACTTCGCTTAAGTCTTTCTTAAAATATTTTGTCACGTGGTTGAGGAAGAGACCATTCAGAACTTCTGCATCCATGGAGTCCATGCCGTGTGTGCAAGTGCGACGCTGTATCGTGTGCTGGGTAGCAATCGTGTTAGTGCTGCACGGAAGGCATGGCATCCCTGATCGGAACGCTTGCCCTTGTGCTATGACAAAAAGACCAATCGGATGGGAGAAGCTTGCCGAGAGATCACGATTCTTTCTGCCTCTCTTGCTTTTCCTTTTGTAAAAACACGGGACGAGGCTCGAGATTAAACTTTGCGTCACAACTAATTTAGTCCGATCCTTCCCAATACCAGACCTCCGATTATTAACGTTAAGTCCAAAGTTTGGTTTACGCTTGTTTTGAGAACTCTTCCTCTGCCCAAGGCTGAATCGATATCTGTTCAACCCAGGGGTTGCCAACCGCGCAACCCCTGGGTTGAACAGATATCGATACTTGGAACAGCGGGTATCGATTCAGATACAGATATCGATACAGTAAATCTGTGTATGTTTTGTATCATGTTTTGTATTGCAGGGACTGCCTGACCACGGTCGGGGTGAACTGTTTCACCAGCCTGTTCTCTGGCTTCGTCATCTTTAGCTATCTGGGCTACATGGCGCAGCGGCAAAACCAGGCCATAGACACCGTGGCTACCGAAGGTTGGGACTGCTGCTACTACTACTACTACTACTACTACTACTACTACTACTACTACTACTGGTCCCCAGTACCTTCATTTAGCATACACTATGTCTAAGAGACGATTTAAATTCGACAATGCAGTGTGCAAGATATGTAACATTTAGAGCTTAAAATCTAAGAGTTTATTCTAAATCTATTTACAGAGGTAATCACAATTGTTATTTGGCCATTGTTATTCTTCGTGATTTCACAGCAGACGTATATATTCTGGCTCTGTTTGGCGGTGTTTCCCTTGCCCAGGTCCCGGTCTAGTGTTTGTGGTGTACCCCGAGGCCATAGCTACCCTGCCTGGCTCCGTAGTCTGGGCGATTCTCTTCTTCTTCATGCTCATCACACTGGGTCTGGACAGCGCGGTAAGTCGAGACCGAAGGTCCCAAGATTTGCAGTATGCAACTGCAGTGAAACCCAAGACTTGAGACCAACCACGGCCGAGACTGACATGGTCTTACTCGTGGGGTGGTTCTGAAACAAAATGGCATTGGTTTATAAGTTTTTGTCACCCGGCGATAGGTGGTCCTAATTCTGGGGTATGGGTGGTCGTGGGGCTGGGGTCGGGGGTGTTTGTATCACTGGCTACGGTACGGGAAACTAAATGCAAGTATGCTGTGAACACTTGGTGCTACCATTTACCCATACTGATCCGGCTTTAAAGACATGACGACCATATATCTGCCTTTAACGGCATGTTCAAGCCTCCCATAGTCATGTATAGGCACTGAAGATATCTGGCGACCGTTGACGATATAATTATGTCGTGGGACATGTTGAAGGACTATTATGGTTCGGTAATTTGAACTTTTACTCCATTACCTTTACACATGAGGCGTGCTTCATTGGAGGCAACATTTAGTGATTTCATATACTTTAGTAGACGCCAAAATGACTGATTGGATATTGATGTGATGCCAACTTGCAGATGGGTGGTTTGGAAGCTGTTCTGACGGCGGTTCGAGACGAGCTGCACACAACTCTCGTCAAGTATCGCTATGGCCGCGAGGTCGTGACGTTTATCGTCTGCGCCTCTGCGTTCCTGTTTGCCCTGCAGAACGTCACTAATGTGAGTAACTTGGTTACGAGCTTTCCGCGTTTCCATGGCAACGTGTTCGAGCGCTTCCAACAGAGAAGGAAATCGTGTGTAAAGGCCAAAATAATAGCTTGCTATATTATAGACATAAATAGATCAATGTAGGTCGATGAAAAGTAAATTTTATGGTGAAAAAAAAAGCAATAAAAATGCGACACATTAAAGAAGTCGTTAATTTTTAAATGTTCTTTACACATGTACACATAAAATCTGAATAAAGAATATAAAGATGTTCTTTTCCTTAGGGCGGAATGTACCTCTTCGCGTTGTGGGACACGTTTGCCGCGGGGACGTCTATTCTGTTTGGCGTGTTTGGCTTGGCGGTGGGGGCAGCCTGGGTCTACGGTAGGTCCTGGATGCTGGGCATTTGGCAAGCACACCGACACGTATTAACTCCTTCTGGATGATGAAGTATTGTACTAAACTGAATGCTGTCATATTTATCATGTGCTAGAAGATGACGAAGGGATTGAAAAAGTGTTCATAAGGGCTACCAAAAGTGTGGAGTAAGTACAGAAAAAAAGTTACCAACTTGTCTTTTCTGTACTTTACTGGTTTGGTCGAATCTAGACACGACCCTTATTAACCCATTTATCTCCACTACAACTTGCACTGTAACTTGGTAGGAAATTGCAGAATATTGAGTCTCTGACTGGCAGAATATTGAGTCATTGACTGGCAGATACCGCGGCCGGGTAGTGTAGTGGTTGAGCGTTCGCCTGGCATGCGGGAGGTTGGTGGTTCGATCCCCGGCCGCGTCAAACAAAAGACGTTAAAATTTGAGGTTCTGCT
>JAAUYG010250318.1_pt1 | contig 15183 bp, 7 predicted proteins | sample 7278091 | NCBI WGS metagenome assembly JAAUYG01 (sample SAMN14350201, study PRJNA611818) | marine sediment metagenome | isolation source: surface marine sediment (0.6m) | place: French Polynesia: Moorea | collected 2018-08 | reverse complement strand
TTTGTTAACAAAATGGTATTATACAGTTGTGCTTCAGGAGGTTTGGGAATACAAAACGTGATAGTGTAACACTCGAAATTTGTTTCCCAAAGACAAAACAATGACACTTTGGCTGTCCCAGGCCACTGTACCTTGTTTGTGTATACAGTAAACTGTCTGCCTGGCCCGACTAGTTACGTGTGGTAAGGCTGTGATCACATGTTCATCAGTAACTATTGTTGTAATCATTGTTGTTCCATTCTTCATTTAACCAAAATATTTGGTTCTAACATTAGTCTTGTATCTGTGTTCTGTGTACATATATATCGGATAAAAAATTCCATGGACGGAAAATCCCGGGTTTTTTTTATAAATAATATGTATTGGTACACTGGGAACAAGTGGTTAAATTTGTATAAAGTTGGTCGCAGAAACTATTTTAAATTACCTTATCATCGGTTTCCAAGGAAGATTCTGTTGTGGTTGAGGAGGTTTCCTCCTTATCCAGGTCCAGAACCTTTTGTCTTTTGTAGTCGATCTTTGACTTGCGTCCCTTGGTTCTCTTCACTGCAAATTTAAATATGCTAATTTGAATCTCTAATGCCCAATGGCCAGCTTTTGTCTTTGTTTCTACATGTTCTACTGCAAATTGCAAATCTTTTGTGATCCTGCAGTTTTAAGAGGAAAAAGAAATCTAAAGCAGGAATGTGAAGATTTAGTATCTTAATACACGTCATACATATTATGTTAAATATTAATACTTTACGTATTTATCCCCCACCTTCAATGTGGACATCTTATGTATTTGCCAATGAAATAGGAATTTGTCACAGTAGAAGTCCTCATTATACGAGTATTACTCCTCTGTAGTTGGTAGCAACCCTGCTTTTTACTACATATTCATGCAAAGGGCGGAACAGGTGAAATGCATGCACAACAGCCGACATTGCCAGCAGCTGCAGTGGCAAAAGCAGCAGCAGCACTGGACTCATGTGCTGTATAACATTTAGATATTTTTCTTTAACAGAAAAGGTCCAGGTTCGTTTCGCACTGGTTCCCTTCTTTACTGAAAAATATTTTGCGAAGGCTTTACATGCAGGATGAATATCAGTAAGAAATATGGCCGTGTTAGATACGAGGGATTTGCCGAAAGGTAGAACTAAATGGATCCAAGTATGTGTTAGTAAAATAAACTGAGAACTATTTTACCAACCAGAATCATTGTGACTGAGAACTGGTACATCTTCGATGTCATCTTCTGTTGCAATTGCTCGAGTATTGCCGGTAATTTCTGCTTCTGTCGGTGTGTTACGGCGATCGCGCTTGCCTGATCGTGATCGCTCGTTCTGCTTGGTACCTTTCCCAGTAATGGTCATCCTATGGTGATGGTGGCTGTAGTCGGGATAGGCTGACCCATTGCTGAGAGCAACTGCCTCCGAGGGTTTCCCGTCCTGTGTCGGTGTGGAGTGGCTTAAAGGCGTCAAAGGCTGGCTCGAGGCCCATAAAAAACCAAGGAGGCCGGAAAGACGGTTGTAAAAAGACCATCTCCCGGCTTTCTTGGTTGAGTCAATGGCATGCTGTCGCCGGGGTTGCTCAGTGTTAGGTGTATCCAGTTTGGTAGCACTAGTTTGGTGAAGTCTATTGGAGTGATCACCTTGGGAGCTGCCCCGAGGGGGAGGAGTGGGAGGGGACAAATCCCGATGTGCGGCTGTGGTAGATTTGCTGCCGGAAGTAGAACTGCCAGACCATAATAAACTGAGAAGTGATCCGGCGTAAGACAGCCAGGAACCCTGCTCGACTTTGTTGTGCTTCCTCATGTGGGATATTCCGACCCGTAACGGAACGGATCCATGATCGATGTGGCCATTGGATACCCCGTTCCCCGAATGTTTATTCAACATCTCCGGTGGTCTGGTATGATTCGATGTTGCTGAATTAGTAAGCTCAGTGTTACGGATCCCCGCCACAGATTTTAAATCAAATACTTTTGCCTTGTCGAACGTCTGGGTGCTGCTGCTGACTTTGGGGCGTCTTTTTATCAGATCAGTTCGGAAAATCCTTTCGGCGTCAAGGTAGGCTGCTCCCAGGATGCATAGGAGCAGGAAGACCATGAAACACACAGCAGAATAATAAAGGAAGGGCTCCCACCACGGTCGCGGGAGGGCCGAGGAGCAGCGTCCCAGCATGCTGCTGGGTATGCTGGCCTGCAACGTATAGTTTATTGTTGGACCCAAACTGGTGTGAATGGAGAGTATTCGCCTGACTCGGGACATGGTAAAATCGGGGGTAAAACTGAAAAGACACAAAATGCAAGTGTTTATCACCAGGAAGTCTACACACAAATCATTCACTCATTAACGCTCTCTCTTCAGCCAGAAAATATATGCTATCACCAGTGCTACTTAGCAGTTTTGTAGATTCGCATGTGAAACAATTTCTGCTGCTGAATACTTCCATGATACCACCACTGATTGAAATTCAAATGTATGACTGTGTATTCTTAGTCTTTGAACATATTTCTGATTTTTCAATTTGCATATTTCAAATGTTAAACCTGGTCAGCCAAAGAGCTAAATTACTGTCACAGTGGTTTGGAGCCAGATGTGTGATAAGTAAACCTGAAATAATGTAAGTTCCAAAGTAAACCTGAAATAATGTAAGTCCCAAAGAGGCCAAATGACTGGCAAGATCCAGTACATATTCTAAACTGATTGCATGGCTATTGAAGATACATACATACTAGTCTCCCCAAATAGGGACACCCTTTCTGTCAAATCTGTCTATATTAGAAGTCTTTTTTAGCAAGAGGAGCAGCAAACTGTATTGAAAGCACTTGCTGCCAAGATCGGTCTCCTCTCTAAGAGACGCTGTATTCTCCAGAGATGGACTCCTGTATTATTCTTAGTTGTCACTTTTGACTTTCAAAGTTACTATGTACAGTTTGGCCATATGTCTTGCTTAATTTACATTCACTTAATCTTACACAATGTCTATCTTGCGGGAGGAGTTGGGTGCAAGCTCAAACCCATGGCAATCCATGACTTTAAACCCGTAGCCTTCACAGGACAGACGGTTAATGCTGAAGCTGTTAACGAAAAACGGAAGCTGTCCCACGTTGCGTGCGGTGAAGGTGCGTCTCACGGTAAAATTGGGGTTTGACGACTTCTGTTTCTTTTCTGAAATAAGAACCAAAGAAAAAAAAGGTTATGTATCTGTAAACTTCTCAATTTCAGCCGATTCTAAAAAGACAGCAAGCTTCCTTGACAGCATAAATGCTGTCATGCTGCTATTGTCACAATTAACTAATGTTCAGTAACCATCCGCCGAACTAACTCGGAAAGATCCAAATGATCATAAATACTTTTCTTTTCAAATAAATTGCGATGCAAAATAAAAAGATTTAAAAATTCAAGACCGGCTGATTAATAGAAAGCAAAATTTTATTAGAAACCAACGTTACCGCTTCCAACAAAACCACAAATCAACTTACAAAGCAGAGGTAGCTCTTATTATGTTGACGCAACATTCACCTGGCTACAGCTACCACAACAATGACTATAAACTCACTATCACAGTTTTTGAGGTGTTTTTCGTTCAGCTCAAAGCCCAATGGTGGAGTAGCACCACTCATCTTGCGGTTGCTGAAGCGTAATTCACCACGCCCACCACTCCCCTGCACCGCCACTACATCAAGCACCGTAAGGTTGTTTCTGCAGTAACCATGGTAACACCAGCACCGATTAAGAAATACGGACACAGACGACAACATTAAGGGAACATTTAACATGCAGACTGGCCTTTTTATAACTGGTGTGAATCTCCTTTTCTTTGTTGTTGGTCTTTCCTTTTCTTTTATTAACTGTTCTATTACATTTCCGTAGGAAGATGAGTCATGGACTAAATCTCAGAGCAAACTCATCAATCTCATCAGAAATTTTGTTCGATTATATTCTTCAGTAAATGAAATGGAGCAAATTGGAAGCAACCACTGATAATATCACTACAATGTTTACGATCATACTAGTAGGCAACAACAGAAAACCGACATCAATACCACACAGCCTGGTAATACTGAAATGACTCCTTCAAACATTTCTTTTGATGCACATGAGAAGCGAATTCAGACTTGGTGGTGTTTTTTTCCTTTTTTTTTTTTCATTTTAACTTCCAGTATATGATTAAAGTTATTTGCTATATATCTGTACTTTCAGTTTTATGACAAAAACTGTTTTTTTTTTCTTCAATTTAACTACCAGCGTATGATAAGTTGGTTGCTATATGTTCTTCTAGTTTTATGACATGCACATATCTAAAACACAGACCATTGTTAGTCAAAAATAGTTTCAGCGGAATTTTAATTATTGTAAAGTTGGAATTTTAATTTGCTCAGTTCAGATACCAATTTTGCCGAGAAGTTTTTCTACTCCAGTCTGCCCCTTCCAGGAATGAAGTAAGTCATAAAGTATATACAGTGAGTCTGACAGAAAATTAACAAACCGCTTGAAAAACATTTTGGCCATTCCAATAGGGTAAGAGTTCTCGAGTACACTGAGGTATAAAATTTAACCCCAGTAAAAAAATCTCTGTGTGCTAGTATTGCCTTTGTTTTCAGAACTCTGGCCCTAGAAAAATAGGACACCTCACAGTTTAACTGATGAGCGTTTTGTACAAAAATAACCGGAATGATTAATCACCTTATAAGTATGAGCGAGTTCTTGTTAATATCATCGGTGGGCCTGAAGCCTACGCGGATCCTCTCGGAGGCCCCGGGAGGAAGAATAAGGGTAATGCTGTGGCGATGCGGCCTCACCCCCAACATAGATTCTACTAGCTGCCTATGCTGCGTGATTTCCGGGGTCGGAAATTTCTGCAAACCATTAAGAAGGACAGTCACTGTAAGTTTGTTCTATAGATTTCATCCCAGGTAAACAAACAAAATTAATGCTACTGATTGACAAGGGATGTTGGTGTTGTGTACCTGAACTCGCCCTAGGAAAAGATAAGCCACAAATAAACAAAGAATGCAAGTGTGTATGCCTCCTTGAAGAATTTTTTTGGGGCAACGTTGCACCAAGAGGAGCAATCCATTCACAATTTAAAGTGGAGAGCCCTTATATAAGTTTTTTTTTTTTTTTACATTTTTCTATTCTGTGCAATTGTACAAAAAGTCCCTGGAAGAGCCCTATTCTTTCGATGGTGTTATTATAACAAACATAAAAGTGCTATTTCGTTTACAGCGGTCATATATAAGACATTCCGTTGAAGTCCTTTAGGAAGCTGGTATGCACATGTCCATATGCTGAGAAGTGAGAACAAGTACTGTACAATGCACATTATAGGATATACTACCCCAGACTGTTGTACTCACCTTGTGTTGTGCTACCAGGTCTGGTAAAGTAAAAACACCTGTGGCTTCCGATTCTAGGAATTCACTGAGATCACTGAAACCAAGTGTAACATAATCACATTTTAAATACATTTTCTGCGCAATGATGAATTATTGAAACGAGGAATCAATTACTGTATTCGTTATTGCCAATTTTACATAAACAAATTTTACGAGTGGCAAGTCAAGGCCCGGAGAAACTCAACCAGATGATGATGCTTAGAGATGTAAAGAATGTAACTTATCAGGTCTGAGAATTCAAGCAGTGATCCAGTTATGCATATTATTATAATTAATATTTATTAAATGTGAGACATTATTATTACAATGTGGCAAAGCCACTACAACATAAAGGACATCAGATGTCTATAATAACCTGCAACAAAGATCTTCTTGGGCAAGAAAACAAAGAGGCCCAGAGATCTTGATACTCTGCTTGACAACTTGTCAATCAAACCAAGTTAGGTTTATACCTTAAAAGGCTATATAGTTGACTCGGAGGTGACTATCAAAAAGTTAACTTTGACATTAGATGGTCAAAATGATCTTGGCTAGATCAGGTTCAAAGTACCCGACCCTTTATACTACTTACCAAACCCTGAAGCAGAGTAACAGGCAGAGTCAAACAGAGCTAAAAGCTTTGTGTTTGCGAATACAATGTAAAACTGTCAAAAGGTTCTCCGTACCTGTCCCCAGGCATAATGATGTCCAGGACGGTGTGTGGACTGGGGTAGAGGGACAACGGTAAAATCTGGACCACAACCGTGACATCCGCAGGATTCTCCACCATAAACTCCGACAGCTGCAGGGAGAAACAGGGAGTGTATTATTAGCCACAAAAGAATACGGAAGCGATTAGGGACTGCAGTGAAACGCAGCATTAAACCCAGCCTGGAAATACGATCGTAACAGCATTAAGACCACTAAACACAAGTGCTATATCCAGACTTAAAGACTCCCCCTCAGAATTAAGACCACTTTGGTCTAAACTGTATGTGGTTTTTGCTCTGGATTTTATTGTATTCTACTACAATTATTCTACTACAATAAATATGCTGCAAACCACCAGACGAACTCGACACATATACTTGCATGTCATAAGCACTCTCAATATATGAAGTGTCTTTTTTTCCGAGAATTATGCTGCAGCAGGTTTTGATGGTTTATAAGGTATTTACGCTGATGATAAATTAATAAAAGGCGTTTTCAAGAATTGTATTCTGCGCTCTTGCCACAACCCTGACACAGAGATTACAATTACTTTCATTGGAGTATACCAAATTTGTCAACATGTATTACATATTTTAGCATCATTTCGCTATTATAATCAAGGATCAGCAAGTAGAAGATTAAACAAATTCTCATCAGTCATTTTAGCTGGATTTCCAACGAAACAAATCATCAAACGCAGCAGTAACTCACAGAAATGTTCCCTATCTGAGTGAGAGGGAACTTGATGGATTTCTGTCGGGTGAGGCTGGGCCAGTGAAGATGGGCGTGTACGGGGAACAAAAAACCCAGCACTTCGTTTGTATCCAGCTGCATGGTTACATTTATCCTGGAATAGGGGGAAACATTGCAAGTAGCGTAATCATGAACAACATGTCAGTAACCTGGTCGGAAGCTTTGGGCCAGAATTAGCCTGTAATTTTAGATGTCCAAGAAAGATATCTTCTATAGGAAATGTACCAGCTATGCAAACGTACATGTCATGTGGAGACACAAGACACAGAGAGATGTAAATTTTTTTATAGTGACAATGAATTTCTTGTTATTATTGTCTCTGTTTTATATTCATCTGGTGCCATTTCTCCCAATTTCTCCAGTTAAATATCAACAAGGTTTCCACTTTCCAGCATGTATAAGCAATACCATAGCCCTACGTGATGCTAAAGCAACCGTTCTTGATTAACAGCTCAGTATTAACTGTCCTGTGAAGAACTTGGGTTGAAAGGCATAGATTACTATGGATTACCCTGAAAGTCATAGATTACCATGGATTACCCTGTAAGTCATAGACTACCATGGATTACTCTGTTTAGGCAGCAAATAAGACCTACCCATGAGATTGTGAATGTATGGCATCTTCCCACGCTCGACGGAATCGCGAATACAGAAATTGGTCTGTATCCGCGACCTCCTTGTCCAGAGTGGCCCCTAGTAGCCACTGATGACCCGCTATAAAACAAAGCAATTTGATTATAAACTAGTTTTCTTTTCCACCACTGCCCCCAGTATCCTTATTTCCTCAGACGTCAAATATTATTGGTTCAAAATCAATTAATACAGTCATGTATCTACCATTGCAGAATTACTATCGCAAGTCGATTTCTTCATGCACCAAAGATTCTTTTGAAAGTATGTTAACTGGACCATTACACAAAGTTTTGATCAGACCTACGATACAAGTTTTATCTTAAATTGGAGACAAGCAAACGTCAAAGCATTAGAATGGTATAAGTATGACAGAAAAACAGATAGCTCTAGATATAATAAAAGTTTTAGCTTGGACCAAGAAGAATACATTTATATAATAAAGAGTTGTTTAGCAAAAACCTTGAAAATATTCCAATTTACAGGTCTCTATCTGGACTGACCTCTAACATGAGCAAAACTCTGGGATACTGCACTTAAAGATTGCTAAAGGCCAGCTAAGGTCCTTTGCAATTGTTATGGTCCTCTCAATATGGACATTATATTTTTCCATGTCTCAAGTGCCGTTTGGCTGTGAAGAGGTACTGCTAAGACTCGCACACATGCTGTAACCATTGCTGATATGTTATCAACATGATCAATGCTCTGTTTTTTTTTAGAAGTAATTCTTACCTGGTATATGTGTTGGTAACCCCAAGTAACAGTTGTCGGCACATTCTCTCTTTGGGTCAAACTCGACCTTTCCAATCTGCAAGATTCATCAAGACATGCAGTGTCTTTGCTACTCATCATCTAGATATTAATTAGCATCTCCATCCCCATACAGTACTATCCATCTAATACCTATTTCTCCCGAAATTGTTTGCCACATTAGAGGGAGGCGAACTTTGCTGAGAGGTAGAACTAAATGGATCCCCCACATTAATAGCCGCAAAGATTTTGGCCATGTTTTGTGGAGGATATCCTCTATTGAGAGTGGTCACCGAGGTACTGCTGTGAGAAAAAGGTTGGAGGATTTAACCTTATACAATAGTGAGACAATTTATGTTAAAGCTAATCGCAGAGAATGCGCTACCATCTACACCAAGCCTGTACAGCCTCCTTATGAGCTGGGACTTTATTCTGCTTTGGTTATCAATAGTCTGGTGGTGATCAATTTTGCAGTTGGATTTCTATGCATTTTTGCCTAATAGTACGACATTGTGTAGCTGCCAATTTGTACTTACATAGTTGTCTCCTCTCCTTGGGTCTACGGAGAGAGGCCTGTCCTTTTTCGGTACAAAATAAAAGCGCTCGTCATTCGGACTGAAGGTGACGATGTGTACTTCCATGTATTTGTTAAATGTGCTGACAAGGTGGAGGTCTTGACTGCACACTTTACCCTGAAACAAGTTTTCACTTTACATTACATTTTTTTTTAAACTTTGATTTATTTTATGAGGTTCTCGACAAGCAAGCAATTGCATATCAACGATCACCTCAAGGCACATTTGGGGTACAAATCTTGCCCAAGGACTTTAGGCACAGAAGACCTAGTGTATGGCGGGACTTGAACCCACGATCTCATGGTTGAGAGTCCAGTACCTTAACTGCACGGCCATCTGCCCCCTCCCCATTACAACATATGGTTGCATAGGTCAGTTCTCTAGTGTATAGTACTATATCCATCGGGGCTATCAAATGACTGTAGCCCAAATTCTGATTTTTCTTCCAATGTACTCACTGTACAAAGAAGCTATGTGTTTAACTCTACTGCTTTGCGATGCAAGGTCTGAAATTGCTACAAAGTAAGATTGCCAATTTAAATACTACTGTAACAGCAAATCAATGAAAGCTACAGCAGGGAAACCCTACCTAATGACAGGTCTGGAAATAACCTCCGAGTAACGACCACTTAAAGGGTGACAAAAGTTACACAGTACACACCAATGCGATACATTTCAGAATTAAGCCTTAACCATGAGTGGTCTTAACTTCACAGAGAGTTCTACTATGAAGTTAAGAATGTAGTGATTACATGTGCTTGTGTGCTCTCTGTGTGCTTTCCAATCACATCACATTTTTTTAGGGGTAAGTCTGACTACTTACAGGAAAACACTGCTCCAAGAGAATCCTCTCTGGGACTGAAGTGAGGCTACCCGCTGCTGTTGTCAAGGAGACAGGGATGTATAAATTCTGGAACAGTTCCAGGAAGGTCTTTACAGCAGAGAATTTTTACAAAGTAAAAGTTAAACATTTACACACACCAGGGGTTTAATGCAGTATTTTTTTTAAAACAAGTTTTATGCAAAGGAGGACTCCGGTGTGCAATACACCTTAATTGTTTTTACCGAAGTGGACAGGTATGACTACATTGTTAATCCGGGGTTGGAGTTTATCTCTAACGGTTCTTTCTACGGAGGGGATGCCTAACAAAGAAACTTTAGTATTGTAACGCGTTAGATATAATGTAACGCACAACAGGACTAAATTATCTCTTTATGAAAATATACTTTGATCCTTACTGCATTTTTCGGTTGTCTCTGTGGTAAGATGTCATACTTGGTCCACAGAATCACCTCAGGGCGGAACTGCCCCTCGTAATCTGGTGCCACCAAGTTGACCATGAACACAGCAAAATGGTTTGGTGGTAGCACCAGCTGAAAAGATTTAAAGTGCCACAACTATATTAGGTATATCCAGTGAAAACTTGTGTTCGGACCACCTCACAATAAACACCACCCCAGAATTAAGACCACCTCCCAGAATCAAGGCCACTTATTATAGGACCAAAATCTCACACACCAGTACTACCTAATATTGTTTCAGAAGTGTGACCACTTCAGAATTAAGCCCATCTTGGCCTTGAAAGTGGATGATTTTAATTCAGGGACTCTGCTATATACACCAGCTATACATTATGATGAAACTGTTTTCCGCTAAACATATATGCAATTTATCAATAAGTATTACTTTACCAGCTACCAGACCTTACAATCTGAAACAAACTGTAATTTACATACCTTGCAGGAAAGCTATCAGTTGTACAATAGAGCAATGGTTGCTACTTTCTTAATAGGGTAAAAGAATAATTTTGTTTCGAGTTTCATAGTTGTTGCTTATTTTCCAAGTTGTAACACACGACGAGCCGACACCATATAATTGTATTTTCATGATGTACAATTCATGGTTGTTTCGTCTGAGCTATGGTCTGATTAAAAATTTTCAGTACATAGCTAGCTGGTAGAAGCCTTTTTTGTCCCATGTTAATAGGAAGGCGAAACTTTCCACTCACCGGGTGTATGTCAATATCGGAGACATTATGTGTATGAGACAACGCAGGTCCGCTACCTTCCTCCATCCCTAGGAGCTGTATGCTGGTCTGACCGATGTTAGACACTCGGAACTCTGTAACTGCCACCTGGGGGGGGAGGAAGAAAACAAGATGCTGACAATGCCGGTGGCCAAGGGAGGAAGTTCTTGAAAATTCTTAACATCTTTACGCTTGGATTAGTGTCAAATTGACCCAAGTTTTAAAATGACTGGAATAACGCCTTTGAATACAGTGAAACCTGTCTTGAGAGACCACTGCCATGAGAGACCACCTGTCTTGACAGACCACACATTTTTGGCAGAAGGACCTACATATTTCTGAACCTGTCACCAGAGACCACCTGTCTTGACAGACCACATTTTTGTGGCCAATGGGGTGGTCTTTCAAGACAGGTTCTACTGTATAAATGTTTCGAAATCTTAATCTGACCTTTACAAGCTGTTGTGGTTAGTCATTGGAATGTTCCATTTAGGTTTATACATCCTACTTTTGGAAGGTAATGAAATTTCAGAATACAGTGGTTTCTCTCTTAGTGGCCACTCTCACCTGAGGCCACCCTCTCTAATATGGACATAAATCATTCGAACTAGTACTATAAATGCGTTTAATTCTCCCCATTGCCAAAGGCCACCTCTCTAATGTGGTCACAATTTCCAGGCAAACAGGGTGCCTTATCAGAGGGGGACTACTGTATATATAATCATTGTAATGTCAGCAATATAGATACCGGTATCAGATTTCTTCAAGTGCTGAACAGCAAAAGCTGCATTATACTGCATGGATTGTTTAGTCAGATGCTATCCACATTGTTCACGTTCAACTGAGAGATGAAGTATTCTACCTAACGATAGCAAGCTAGCTTATTTAACAGCAGTTTAGTTCTTATACGGTGTCTTCAGACCACCTACATCTATCGGGTTGATGTTGCGTACAGTGAAGGCCATGCTTCGCTGTTCTTTGATCCCTAAGGTGCCAAAGTCCAGCTGCACTTTGGACACCTCGGGCCGGTGTGGGATGACCTGAGAGAAAGATATGACACAGAAAAGTAGAGCAGTATTCTTTTTTTTAAATGCTCAATATAGCCTTGCATGAAAAGTACCGGTACCATTAAACATCTCTATAAATTCTGGACTTTCTGATATTCTAAAATACTTGCAAAGTTGATGAAACTCTACAAGATATTCCTATAACATGTAGTGTCTGCAGTGGTCATATAATGTTCCAAATCGCATGTCTAACTCTGCTTTTATAAAGCCCCAAAACAAAACTTGTTCCTGTATAAAAAACACCTAGACAGATATGGAACCCACTCCAGAATTAAGACCACCCCAGAATTAAGACCACCTCAGAATTAAGACCATCCCAAAATTAAGACCACCCCATAAATAAGATCACCCCATAAATAAGATCACCTCAGAATTAAGACCACCCCCGAATTAAGACCACCTCAGAATTAAGACCATCCCAAAATTAAGACCACCCCATAAATAAGATCACCCCAGAATTAAGACCACGTCAGTATTAAGACCACCTCAGAATTAAGACAACATCAGAATTAAGACCAACTCTGAGTTAAGACATCTAACTGGATGACCAAGAATTACACACCAGTGCTATGCTGTTTCAGAATTATTAAGTCTACCATCATAGGCGGTCTTAACTCTGGGGTTCTAATACGCGCTTTAGATTTCCCACATTGCAATCCAGCAAGTGTTGTCCCCCTGACTGCGGCCCCTACCTTCAGCCTCCCGTTGTAGACGTGTACGGGGAAGTGGAATGTGGAGGCGTTGGTGTGGAGGGTTAGGGTGGAGGTAAACTGGAGGTGTGCCCCTAAAGGGTAAAAACAAAGGCTGAGAGGCTGAACTGTCTGTCTCGGTGGGAGGTAGGCTGGCGCCGAGAAGTTTTGGACCTTGGGAAAAACGAAAAAAAAAAAAAAAGAATTAGAAGCTTTCACTTTTAGTAGCAATACATGTAATGATTTTTACGAAATCATAATTCAATGGTGGGTTAAACAATTGAACTTGGACATTTGTTTTTGTTACAGTATGGAGTATATTATGTATCTTTTGGATATGTTACATTTTGCAAATTTTTTTCCTATTTGATTATAATGTTCACTTCTTTCTTAGTCGTAACCAAATTTCAAGCTTCAAAATGCAACATAAATAGTGGCGTTACGATGTGACTAATAACCCTATATACGTAGTCATCCTCTACCATCAATATTTAACAGAAAGTTTTAATTCTTTTCACTAAAGGACTTATGATATTTTAAAGCCTAATCTTGCCTAAGTATCTTTTTTTAAGTACAGAGTATTTCATGTACACTTTATTTTTTTTATTAAATCTTAGGTATTTATCGTATTATTTTTACGGAACTACTTTCACACCACCATGTCGTCTGCACTTACAGAAAAATAGTTCAGCATCTCAAACCCAAGAGAAACATTGAAGAGAACCAGGCTGAAGTTGAAGAGATTGGTCAGGGGAATTTCCCTCGTGTCATTCTGGGGCCGCGAATCTCCGGTATAAAACAACGTGCTGTTTTGGTCATAGGAGAGGGACCTGAAATCAAAGCAGTAAAAGTTTAGTACATCATATAATAACTGTGTGTGTATGTACAGTAGTTGTCTTCTCTCTTGAAAACGGACACCACTCCTGCCAAATAATCCTGTCTTTATTAGAGGTGTCCTTTGGTGAGAGGGACCAGAAAGTGAACTTGTTGGCAAGATGTGTCCTCTCCGAGTGTTTTTTAAGTTCTTTAAGAGAGGGACAACTCTTATATCGACACTGTGATCTAAAGCCCACCTCTGTACAAAGATGACCTGCTTATGAGGAGCATGTTTGGTTCCCAATCCCTAGGGCCATACTTTCTGCGTTATTGCACCTGTATATACAAACCGTCTGTACGTAAGGAGCACATTTTGAGGGTCACTGGCATGGTCCTTGCCTACAAGTTTTACTGCTGCATGTTATGAATCCAGTTATTTACATGTTGCAGGTTTATATATATAGATATATGACAAGATGTTGATTTGAGCTGAAAATGGGCCTGAAATGTTTGTTGTTGCACAATAAAGTTCAGTCCTGCAGTCTGCCTTCTATAATGAAAGTAAAAAGTCCGCAAACTATTCTTATTTTATTTCCCCATCATAAGTCCGCCTACTCTAAATTGAATAAACCTACCTAAACTTGTCAGTTTTACGTTTGTGGTAAAAGTGATGTGTAGAAACGCATGCGTCAGTTTTACGTTTGTGGTAAAAGTGATGTGTAGAAACGCATGCGCTTAATGACTTTTTTTTAATCTAGTGAGAGCAAAATGGTACACATGACCGCAACTTTAACACTACATACAGAAAACAATGGCATTTAGTGTTTTAATAGATTAAAGGATACCACATGTACCAAAAGACAATGGTGTTCGCAATCGGAGACAAAATGTGTCTGATTGTCCTATGATTACCCTTTCAGATGCAATTATTTTGGCACTGTTGCAGCTTTTGAAACTTTTGACTTACCCCGCCATGACCATCCCCTGGTATGGTATCTGTATACTGAGCTGGCTATTCTTGGTGGATACCTGGAGATGCCCCGACCACTGTTTGCTGCTCTGTGCCCGAGAAGCTATAACGGGAAGTATACAAATCCATGCCGAATCATGTTTGTGATCAATACAAAAAGGTGTTTTTATCTTTTGCAAAGTCCACATGGCAGGCTTAATGGGGTTTTTATCATCCACTTCAGTTGCAAAAACTCACACATAAGCTCAAACAGAGAATGTCAGTACAAATACCGAAAGAATGAGTACCAATATGGAGAATGAGTCCCAATGCAGAAGCTTAGAGAGGCTGTCCAACAGGACATTGTGACTATAGATAAGCATGATGTTATAAGTTAGACTAACTTCAAGACACTAACAAAGTATCTACAGGAAAATCATACATATTATTTACTGAGGATATGCCGCAGCATCAAAATTTGTTTATGCAAGCATATCAGACTTCTAGATGCCTCTTTTCAAACTGCATTTTTGTTGTTAGTTCTTGCTATTGATAAAGACAGCCAGTCACTCATTACTGTTACTAAAGCCCACGTAAGAAATTTTATGCATCATTACCGTTAAAAGATATATATGCCACGGCAGATGGGTGAAGAACATCTGGACGCAGTTTTGTCGGTTTGAAATCCACCGTGACTGCCGGGTTGGGAGGGTGTACAGTAATATTCTGTAATGGACGTGGAATTAATTATTAACCAAGTATATATAGATAAAGTTTGCATTTTAATAGTCTTTCTTGCCGTGCATATGTACCTGCTACAGCTTTCTAACAATGCTAGTTCTATATACATA
>JAAUYG010194465.1_pt1 | contig 15187 bp, 10 predicted proteins | sample 7278091 | NCBI WGS metagenome assembly JAAUYG01 (sample SAMN14350201, study PRJNA611818) | marine sediment metagenome | isolation source: surface marine sediment (0.6m) | place: French Polynesia: Moorea | collected 2018-08 | reverse complement strand
GTTGTTATTATTATTATTATTAGTAGTAGTAGTAGTAGTAGTAGTGGTGGTGGTGGTGATTTGAGTAAATGTGCATATGTTTCATTCACGTAAGCACCCAGGTGAAGTATAAGCTCTTGGAAACTGAGGAGTTGCTCTCACTAGCAATAGACATCAGTAGCCTATTTAGGATACTGTTACTGTTTACAGCTTCAACCAAAAATTTGTACAGGCGACATGGGGGGGGGGGGGGCTCTTCAGATATTGGAAAATATAGTTTGCAACAATGAGAAACAGTTTACAATGTGACCTTGATAGCAATTTAAAAATCTTCCGAAGCGATTTCCTCCATGCAACATAGAGCTGTTCAATCTTAGTCTTCTAGGCTCCAGATAAGCTATCATATAATATGAGGTGCAGTAGATCTAAAAAGTTTATTCCAGACATGTAATTTACACTGAATACAATTTGATAAACCACCATCCACCCTTCGCACAAGATCGTGCGCTGCGTCTCGGTATAAGGTATATCTGGCACCTGGACCAATAAAATGTCCTAAATGTTTGCAGCAATCAACAACAGGTACACAGGTACACAAAAAGGTACATGTTTCTTTTGTAAGAAATTTAGCAATTCACGTCTGGATGCGTTGAACCATATATTCTGCAGGGGAACATTAACTGCTTTGAAATTTGTAAGTCCTTGATCCTGTAGTGAGGCCGTTTGCTGGCGCAGTAGATCTAGATTTCATCTTAACGCAAGATGCTGCCAGACCACACACAGCTTCAGTTGCTATGGATTATCTGGATCAGGCTAAGATGATAGAAGTCATGGAATTGTCAGCTTGATCACCCGACCAGGCCGACCGTAATCCCTTTTGAAAACCTTTGGGATATCTGCTGGCGCAATAGATCCAGATTTCATCTTAATGCAGGATAATGGCAGACCACACACAGCTCGATTTGCTATGGATCATCTGGATCAGGCTAAGATGATAGAAGTCATGGAATTGTCAGCTTGATCACCCAACCAGGTCGACCGTAATCCCTTTTGAAAATCGTTGGGACATCTGCTGGCGCAGTAGATCCAGATTTCATCTTAATGCAGGATAATGGCAGACCACACACAGCTCGAGTTGCTATGGATTATCTGGATCAGGCTAAGATATAGAAGTCATGGAATTGTCAGCTTGATCACCCGACATCAATCCCATTGAAAACCTCTGGGACATCCAGACTTGTTCCAGCCAGACGAAATCCTCCACATCCTGTTCTGGATCTCACACAGGCAGTTGCGGAGGAATGGCAGGGAATCACTCAAACCATCCGCAGACTTATCCGGAGCATGCCACGTCGAGGTCGGGAGTTTATTCTAGCTCGAGGAGGTCACACCTTTCACTGAAAATCCAGGCACTTCTTCACACGCAGCACTTTTAATTTTTGGTGAACCGTCCAGAATGTAATTTATTTATTTTATTTTTTTTTTTTGTGTAGTAGTCTTTGAACTCTGCCATGTGACATTTTTACAAGAATTGTTTTTGCTGAAGTCAGCACTGGATTAAGTAATGAATAAATCTACTTTCTGCTGATTTCTCAGCTTTTATTTTGCTTTTATTTGATCGAATATCATATGGAAATGTTGACTTTCAAAACATACTCCCGTTATTGTTTTGAGCAGTGTACGTTAGAGATATAAAAGATAAATTACACATAAATTCAACGTCCAGTGCATATTGCCAGCATACTGTTTGTATTTTGTTTTAGTGCATATGCCTTTGACGACCTATGGTTTATGTAGTGGGTCGTCTTTTAATATATTTACGTATTTCCATGTATGCGCCCCCCCCTCTTTTTTTTTTTTTTTGATAAATTATTTGTAGCTCTCGGAGCATAAATGACTAATTTTAATTACGTCAAAAATATCGACCTATCTGTAATTTAACTTATTAAAGACATATTATACGATTGTTGACTATAAGCAAGGATGGTATAGACAGGCTATTGTAACATCCTTGCTATTAGACTCCCAGTGCTCATCGTATGTGTTGTGCCCTCCCCCCCATTTTGGAGCTTCCGTTATTTAATAACTTTTCTTTTTTTATTTGCTATCTTGTTCCTGATTTTCTGCATGACCCATTTTCTGACAATATCCATGTTCTGACAATGAACAATATTCCACTCCCTAGAACGCCGTCCAACCTTTTGCACTTCGTGAGTGGCTCATTCCAGAAAAAAAAAACGTTTATGAGAAACCGACCGAAGATTTAGCACTGTATGATCGTAGAGAATGGGATCTCATTCTTACATGGAACGCCATATATGGACCAAGAATCTGCAACATATTGAATGTCAGAAAATACGTCCCTCTTTTGCCACGCCGGAAATGAGGTCAACGGCAAATCCGTCCAATCTTGCTTCGAGATACAATGGGGTCCTCGAGCTTTGATTTCCCGCCAAATATTTTATCTGAACAAGGCTCAAAAGAGTGGGCAATTCAGCCTCGATTATCTGGGCCGGAGCTCCAGAGAAACCACGTAAGCTTTTAGCTTACTTAAGTTAAAAAATTGTCTAATTTCCATTAGCCCAGAAGCTAGAGGAATCGGAATGTGAAAGTACACGCAGCCTACAGAAAAGAACACAGTGAAAGGCGGCCTTTTATTGGATAGTTTTGTAGCTCATGCTCCCCAAAGCTGCTGGGATGACATAATTTTGCAGAGAGCGGACAATTTGCTTACGAAGGTCATGCTGCATCATTCCAGATATCATAAGAATGACGCTGTGGTAAGACTGAAACTGTACAGGGACCTTCTACACACCACTCTCTACATAAAATCTGTTAATACTCCATCCAGCTTAGGCACTAAACGCAAGTCTCAGGCGTCCAATTTTGTTTCAGATATTCTGTCCTCAATATATCGGGTTTCACAAAGAATGAAGACCTCGACCACTGCGGGATATCGTAAATCGAAAGCCATTAAATCCCGATTGTAAATTGGCTCATTTCATTAAACCTACAGCCGTGTACGTCTAATTGAAATAAGAGTTTGGACATAAAAAGGGTACCAGACCCGAATGAATACTTAGCAGAACTTTCTTCTCTTTGCTATTGTCTTTTGTTTTGTTTTTTTTTTTTTTGTTTCCTCTTTCTGGCGTTGTCTGAAACTTATGCCTCTTATCGCCGCCCCTTTGTTTCGTTTACTCCTGATGTCGAAGGTACACATGTATGTCGATTTCATTGAAATAGTGTAAACAGAAGCGTTAGCAAAAAGAAGGCGGTTTTTTACCATGGTCATTTTTAACAGGACAGACTGTTTTGCCCAACCTGTAACAATATTTACACATCAGTAGACTAATAACGCTCATACCTATCGATTACGCAGACAGCCTCTTCTGACAGTTATCTTCTTAGAGGACCATCAATATAAAATCTCATACGTTTTCTCGTCATCCAATTATACCCCGTGACGTGATTTTTACACCCGAGGACACGGGCGGCCTTTTCTTATTGGCTCACAATGCCAAAGCATACCACACGACGGAAAGGACGCGCAAGAACCTTGTTTCCCGGATTTAACGGAGAACGCCAGACCGTTGGCCTCGATTTGGAGAGGCAAAACCAATAACAGCCGTTGTTGCCCAGGAAACGTTTTAGCGTTGTTGCAGCTGCATCAGTCTTTGCCTCGGCAAAGCCCCGGAACTTCCCATGTGGCCAAAGGTTTCTCTTTACATGCGGCCTTAATCTGTTTGTCCAGGCAGCAATTTTGGTCCTAGGTTTGATATGGTTTCTTTCCAGATTTCCACACGAGGAGGAAGGCAAGCCCCTCAACGGAAAGTCCCGTAGCACCCTCACAAACGCGCACTGACCAGTCGCACCGCTGGATTAATTAGACGAAGTAGAGACAACTAGAAACTGTGATTTAGGAACCCTCTAGAGTCACGACCTCCTATTGGAAGTGATAAAAAGTTTGTGTAACTCAGCCTTCAAATTCTCTGTTCTCTTTGTGTGTATTTAATTAGTCGAGTCTGCAACGAGCAAACCCACGAGCGTGCACCGCAGTCTTTTAATTAAACCCCGCAGCAGCTTTGTTGGCCGGGGTTTATTAAACCCACTCTAACTTCGTTACTATTAAACACTAATGGGAAATCATATATGAGGATTCCAACTTGACCTTGAATGACCTTTGAGAGGTCAAATTCAAGGTTGTTCAGATTTTGAAGACATCAGACTCGTAAAGTAGCCGACTTGGACCCTATGCTACTATTAAACATATAGGAAGTCATATTACGAGAACCACTGCACCATCATATTTGACCTTAAGTAGCCTTGAAAGGTCAAAGTCAGCACCACTAAAGTTTTGAAAAACTTGTGTCTCGTATTGGAGCCGAATTAGGCCATAATACTACTAAACACTATTTTGGAAACCTTACATGAGGAGTCCAGCTGCACCATCAGATTTTTTTTTACCTTGGGTGACCTTAAAACGTCAAAGTCAAGGCCACTTAGATTCTGAGGACTTGTATCTCGTAAAAGAGCCTAGTTAAACCATACGTTTGTGTTGAACATTGATAGAAAGTCATATAAGGCGAATCCACCTGCACCATTAGATTTGACCTTGAGTAACTTGGAAAGGTCAGAATCAAGATTACTTAGTTTTTGAGTGTATGTTATACATATACTTGCCTGTGGTATGTCAATCTGGATGTCATACAAGGAAATTCGTGGGCGGGCGGGTGGGATTTTTCGCTGCCCCAGCGGCTTTTTTATTGTAACTTACACCTGTATAAATTTATACTTTTGTATATGGTAGATATTGGTTAATATTACATTATCAGATCCAAAGCTTTCTGGACAAAATATGTCCTTAATATACATGTCCTTAGCGAGAGTTTACATTGTATTATCACCACATGCACCTTTTGAGAAAAAAAAGACTATAATAGAGCTAACGGATATTTGATAATCCTTGCATGCAATGGCCTGATTTGCATGGACATTGAACGATTTTTTGTCTTTTTGGAGTGGTATGCCTGAAGAGTACAGACTGTTTTTTTCTGTTTACAAATGTCATAGAAATAAGCACTGGATTAAATATTTCCACCAACTTATCAAAACTTCCATTGTCGTATTTATCAAGGTGTGGTTTAAGTAGAGCATAAGTAAACTGTCCCTTTTCCATCGAAGTAATTTCCGAGCCACTTCTGATAAAATATATTTTCCCAGTGATATGTAACCTAAGAATTCGCTAATCTTGCATTATCGCGTCTCTTTAAAGCCCCATGTTTTGCGTTGTTACTCTTGCGTTATATGGTGCGGACTGATATACATTATAATGCCCATGTAAGTTTAAAGTGTGAACTTCACAACCGAAAAAGCACAGGAGTTATCAATTAAAAACAAATACAGGACACCACAGGTTTACATTTAATATATTTTGGAGTGATTAAGATGAGAGGGGTGCATTTAGCCATAACAGAAACCTTAGGCTGGTGAAATACACTACACAAAAAAGTTAAGGATATTTCTCAATATCTGGATTTAAATACTAAAATTAAGGCCATTTCACGAAACCGCACAAAACATCTAGAAAATTCAAAATATCTTTAACTTTTTGTGTAGTGTAGCTGTTCTTCGAATAAATCTGAACCGTGGCCTTGATCTTAAACTGAGATCTTAAAACTGGTTATGAAGACATCATTCGTAGCACAACCGACAGGCATACGTTGACTAACAAGTATTTATTGTGCGAGAGGTGGCTTGCAAATCTATTGACGCATTGCTGTACAAGGATCGTATACAAACTAGAACATACAACAGCAAACAGCAACCGACACAATGCTACCTCAATGTAAACTTAAAAACATGTTAAAATCCCTTTGGTCTTATAGAGGGGAATTAAAGTGAACCTTTGCATCCCATAATATGGTTCGGTGGTCTAACACAGTCGTGTCTCAAATAAAATGGATATAATAATGATATGATGTAGATGGGAACCAACTGAGTAAATATAGTAAACTGCATAATTGTGTTTAACATGAGCAGCTTTTCATTGTAACTTCACAATTTTCTCATTCATGTATGTACAAAGGACAGGCAGTTTTATTATTTCCTGTACTGAAGCAAAGCAAATAGCTGTTGTTCCAACATGGGGACTTTCTAGTAATGCTATAGGCGAATCGGCGTCTGTAAACCATGTGTTAACACACTGTTTGCTGGCAGTTATATTAAGATGGTAATCCGTAGGCATGTCCTTCACAGAGGTTTCCTTAAATCTATCGTAAGATAAGACATTAATCTTCACAGTGTATTTGTGCTTCTATCTACTACTGCCAATACCATATACGAAAAGATCAAAAACACCAAAATGGAGTGGGACTTTAAAAAGTCCGTTTGCAATTAAAATGTTAAACATACTTCTAAAATTTGTCCGAACTATATTACCATTTAAGACATGTATATGTACAAGAGGAAAATCGTGTACGATCTAAATACGGTGCTGTCATTTCGACTCGGAGATGTGCCTCCCGTCGTCTGCTCTCCGATCACGTGATATCTGCGTCAGACTATTCACCGAAAAGCGAGGCTCATTTACGTAACGCTGGTTCCTTGGTTCATTTTGTGGGTGGAGTGTGAAGATTCTGCCCGCCAGGCAAATCCCCAGAAAGTATATAGTCCCAATGGCGTGATCAGTCATGGTCCAGCTCACTACAACACCGTACACGAACTTTTCTCCACGAAGGGGTTAATTTTCTTGTCCACCCCTATAATGAGGTAGTCCTGGCCCTTATTGCTCTCCGTGAAGGCGATCAGGTCTTTAATGCTCTGTGACATGGGCACCCTTTGCATGTTGCACTCCACACGCAGCTGCTCTACCACTTTCCGTTGCTCTTGTACCGTCGACATTGCCTCACGTGGGCTGCCTCTTCTCTAACACGTGACTGTGGAGCTGCAAATAAACGGGGAGAAAATCTTTTAATAGGGTCACTAAGGTGCAGTGTCATCACATTTTGCCCCCGGGTAACCCCCCTCCCCCTCCCTAATGCTTGCCGTAAAATAAAATCCATATTATATTACGTATTGAAATGGGGCGGCATTTACTCATATTTATTTCACATTGTATGTCGTTAATGATCATCATAAAAATTTCGTTTTTCTCTACCAGCTCTGTCCATAACCAAAAGTATGCCAAACTCTGTGCATCTCCTTTTATTAGATAAAAAAAAAACAAGATTTGGGGGGATTAAGAAAAACACGTTCGTGTGTTCTTTGTAAGCCTTCTTTTCGGCTGCGTGCGTGTGATAATGAAGCCAAGATGCATTGCTTCGTACGACACCGCACGATGATTAAATTTGAAGTTTTTGTGATCAATCACGCGCTTTGGCGTTTTTGAGTATTTCCGCTCAGCCATTTTCGGGAAGATGTCGAGCGAGCGTCACTTCCGGCGATTCGCGAACACGTTTCTCGCGAGACAAGCGCGAGGTTTGCGGAAGCGAGGGCAAGCAAATCTTCGACCATCGAAGCGTACTTGTTAGCACGTGTCCATATGTCGCTGTTCTGAATACACCGGTAGACGCCCAAATGACGCAGTATCTACAAATGCAAAACCCCAAATGAACTCAAATTATTAACTATAAAAGGCCAATGTGAAGAAACCTATTAAAAGTAACGTTTCAGCTTAAAGTAAGGGCTAAATCACGGCGCAAAACATGGAAATCTACCGAAATGGCTAATTTAAAAAGTTCAGTAAGATATTACTATTTTGGCTCTGTTTTTGCGGGGGTGCTGTTACTAAAAAAAAAAAAAACACAAGATGGCGTTTGTGCGTGTTGAAAGTTCGTTTTCGTCAGTGCGGTCAAAGAAAGGTATCTGCAAGGGAGAGAACACTTTCTTTCAGCCGCCCCAGGCCTTTTGAAGACACAGCAGCAACCGGCAATTTCTGGCTGTATACTCTGATGGTAAACGATGCTATTCCCCCCACCCCCTCACCTCGTCTCTTCCCCTTGTGTCTCCAGTGGACTGGAATCTGATCATGCAGGTATAGTGTGCCCCTCGGATAATGAACACCGGTTGAAAGAGAACAGCAAGGGCATGCACGCCATCTGGCTATCTGCTAGTCGGGGTTAAGTTTTTTCTCTTGCAGAGGTTGCGTTGACCTCGAAGTCGTCTCGTCTGGGTTCGGCGCGTGCTTATTTTCAACTCCAAGGCAGTCGCCAGTAGGCGTCCCAAAGACGATCTCAGACTCTCTCAATCGCTCGGGTCCTGCAAGACTGCGCCATTAAGGCGTGTCCATTGTCCATTTACTTTGGCTGGACAACTTTGAATTGCCCATTGACTTTCTAGTTCAACCTGTGATGGATTTCCATTTACATGCACTTCTACCCAATGGCCAACTATTCCTCAATTACCATTCGAGTCTTTTTAACTCCATGACTGCAGGCACTTGACTTAGGGGTGAAATCCCTCTCCCCACACGAGCACGTAGGAATGGACATGACTGACCAATACCTACTGCATTGGTACAGTGCGGCAATAAATAAATAAATCGAATCATATTCAGTGCAGATCGAGTTTCGGAACCACGTTTCAGGTCCTAGGGAAAGGCATATGCAGTTGTATAGTTTTTATCTTGAAAGGAAAATATTTTTAAACGTTGTTCAAGCGGGAAACAGAAACCCATGTCGGTCATTCTGAAGGCCTTGGAAACTGTCAGGCGCCGCGCATTGATACAACCGAGGAAGTCGCTTCCGTATAGCCCGGGGCGGAATGGCTGTCTGTCTGATTTGCATTTACTCAAGGTATATAAGACCATACAGATCATGGTGTATCGTTTATGTCCAAAAATCGATATAGCCTGGTAAACCGTTTCCTATTGAATGATCTTAATTTTAAGCTACTTGCTGCTGTTATTCGAATTACACGTCCTGTTAAATGGTTGTCCTATACGATCTGGTATCAGTACCCCGGGATCAGTACCAATGTCTTCGAAATACTTTTATCTGTGTAACATGCAGTACGCAGGTATAAGGCAATAAATGTACATTTGTATCTGGTACGCTGAAATGCATGTCATGCGCATTCAAGCCCAAAACAACTGGGTGGAATCCAAAATCAGTCATGACAGAACTGAGGAGTTCCAAAACGTGCGTCCCTTATCAATTATGCATGGCCTGGATATTGCCTGCTAATCAATAAATATCCGATACAGTTGCGACTGCAAAGCGTCTGCGAGTCTGCACTGTGTCTACATGGCTAGACCAAACAATGCCCTGAGTTTTGTCCAAATTCAGTCCAGCTCGTAATAGTCTGCAAGGTAATATCCGCTACCGGTAATAGGTTTCGCCCACAGAATCCAAGCGAGCTAGAGAATTAAGGAAAGGGTTATGCGAACGACCAGCCAATGAGCCGTGGCCACCGGAAGTTCCAGAAAAGCGCGAGCTCATATTGAGCTACATCGGTGGTAGCAGGAAATTTCACACGAACGGGTTTTGCGATTAGCAGGTGGAGGTTTGGTCATTTATATTTTTACGCCTTTTGCCCGTGTACGCGGTAATAATTTTATGCAAACCCCGGTAACCAAAGCATTCGTGTCGACATGCGAACTACATGGATTGGTATCCGGGGATTCGTGGCTTTCCTGGTTCCTCGTGACGGAAGGAACTGGAATAGGGAATGTCGGACAAATCCATAATGGCAAACATTTCAGCAGGCTGGCAAGGGTCTCGGGTAACAAAGGCCATCGACAGAGCCGAACAACGGTGGAACAAAAGGAACCTTTACTTCACAGAACGCCGGAAATGGTCCAAATCAATGCGCGTGGCGCTACGAGCCAACTCGAGTATATAGCACGCTCATACGTGCCTATTGTTGCGCTACGTAGCCTGTACATGAGGATTACGGCCGTCTGGCATCAAAGAGGGCACAAATTAATCCGGGCCCTTAAATTTGTGGCGGCAGCCTAGGGCACACCGAAAATTGGCCAAATGGACCTCAATGTAGGACCGACTGTTTCAGGATTATTTTCCGCAACAGAAGTCTGACCAGAACTTGAAGTCTTCCATAAATAGAGCCAGCAGCGACGAGAAAAAGAGCACAACGACAAAATCCTGCATATAGTCGTATTTTAGACAATCGAACTTACTCTTCGACAGGTTAGCCCAAATTAATGCGTTTCTTTGGGGGTACAAAATTTTCTACTCTAAGAGACAATAACATCACGGATTGCCCAAATGCTGAATCGTAAAACGAAAAGACACGCTATTATAGGCCTAGATCGTCATTCTCCTCTTGTGCAGGGGTCATGTGGAACTCAGGCCGTCGGTCCGCCGTCTGCCATATATTGGGACTACCCAAGGTCCGTGGTTGTCGCATCGACCGTTCACACAGGCCAGTTCCCGGGCACCGAATCTCGAGGGGGAAAGAACCCTAATTAAGTCGGAATCCGCCACTAGCCACACCCTGATTTAATGAGCTTTTCCTCTGATCGGGGATTTGACAGTTGGAGCGAATTGAGCCGACCCACCGTTATCCTAATATAGCACCAGGTATAACGCCCATTTCCAGGTAATATTGGGGCGGGGATATAGGCGGAGGGAAATGGAAGCTTTCAAGGTTCTGCCCTTGAGGGCAGAAACAGGGTTTATTGCGCGTTAAGACAGGATGCTGATCCCGCTGCCAATCTGTTAGCGATACATACCGGTAGTGCCGATTATACACGTACCCTCGGGGGAAAAAGGAAAGCCGCTTTTTTAAACCCTTTTTCCCCTTGAGAAACAATCACAAATAGAGAAACTGCATTTTTGGGACGCCGAACGATATTTTGCCGAGCCGTCTGCGTTTCAGATATCTCGTGCAAGCAGTCGACATTGGCAACAGACGTATATGTACATGCCGCGTCTGCGTGTGTGGGTTCCAGCTATTTCCAGCACTATCATAACCTGCATGAAGAGGTGGAGCTCCAGACAAGAGCGCATAACAGGGAAAAGGCCGCATGGGTTATCACGCACCCCCAAATCCTGTGATAATGCACTAATGGAAATCGTAATGGGTTTCCCCATAGGTTCCGCGTGCGACTATCTGCACGACTGCGTTGCATGTCCGGTTGGCATCGGTTGAAGTCGGTCCCCGGCCGTGCGCATAGCCCTCGGGATCTGTTCTACATGAAGGCCAAAAGCAGAACTAGATCCTAGATCCACAGAAGCAATTCTGTTTACAGCTGGTTTTATGGACCATCTCTCTCTCTCTCTCTCTCTCTCTCTCTCTCTCTCTCTCCACCCCTTTTTACAAGGGTAACGATGCCTTTTCTCATGTGTATTGTCGATGCAGCCGACACTATTTTGGGATACGGCACGCTCGGGGCAGAGTAGGCAATAACAAAGTCTGGATTGGGGGTATTGTGTCGATAAAGTTCAGCCCGATAACAAACAGCCGTATGCTGAGCTTGAACCTGTCAGTAGGGCTGCAGTTTAATTACAAAAACACACTCCTCTTGTGAAGGTGGCTTGTGCCAACATACACGCAGAACCACTTCCGGGGGTTCTAAAAAATCTGCGCAGCCTTCTAGGGTCTCTTATTTAAGATTATTTATCGCTAAAAGCACAGTCTGCATAATGCCAAGAAGTGGTGGTGCTGCGGAAGTCGTCTCTATATGTGGGGTCCTCTTCGTGAAAAATAGTCCAAGCTGGAGGTGGTCTAAAAACCCACAACTTACATCCATAGCCAGGCCCCATAACCCATTTCGATTAAACAGGTTTAAGAGAAGGGGAGTAACTTGCTTATTGTGGGCTAGGTGGAACAGTAGTTCTCTCTATTGTCAGTCTCTGTACCGTTTCTACAAGTTGCATATGTCCAGACCAGCCCATATAAGGAACAGACACAGGTGCACAAATAAAACAGGTATGAACTATAAACGAAGACGCGAAAAACGCCAATGCAAAATTTCAATTCAATCACAAGTCAATTAAAATCAATTTACAACACACATCGTTGGCGTAATTTTAATTTAATCACAATTCAACTGAAATCAAACTACAACACATCTCGTTGGCGTAATAATTGTGAAACCCTTCCCACCTGTGTGATATATAGAATCGCCCACTCAAGCCCATGTGCAAGGTGGACCTGGGTTTGTTCATCTGGTTGGCGTGCACGTGGCCGTATCAAATACCTCGACCAGAGATTAAATGGGGTAATATTAGAAGCAGATGGAAATGGCTGGCAAACGTGAAAACCTTTTCCATTGACGAGGTTATAGGCGGCTATATTAGAGCTGTACAACGACTCTCCCTAAAGCTTCCCTGTTATGCCATATTGTCTAACAGGTGTAACAGATCTGCATTCTGATAGTCGTATGAAGTTTATTTCACATCTGCAGGAACTGGTGATTCAGAACTCTGGCAGCAAGCACTTAGAAACGGACGTAGTCTCTCGCTCTTTGAAACACACACGATCACTACTGAAGCCCAGGTTTTGGAGCCCTTTCTTACCGTTTACGAAGAGCCCGTTCACACTAGTAAACACGTCAAATGTGTGCACCGGTCTTCTTGCACCTCGGGATCCGGCTTTGTTTGTGAAACTCTTGAACGGCAATGTAAAAGACAATGCCGAGCTTGCCAAAATAATTTACCGATTTCAAGTCCCTTTTCCTTCTCCATTATGATTTTCGTTATCGAGAAACTGGGGTCTGCAGATAAATCAGCTGTGACGAGAGAAGGTACCACAGCACTAGGGGCGCAGAAGCGTGTATAAGTACATGTACACGTATGTGCAAACAGCCAACCAAGCCGTGCGGTCAGAAAACCACCTGAGTGTGGAAGCTGCAAGAGATTGAATTAGCAACGCAATGCAGAATCAAAGGATTTCCATCTTTAGGCCAAAACCCCTCATTATAATCAAGGAGTCCCTCTAATATCGACCTTATCCGGCTTTGGGATCTGGCGATGCCGTGGCCGAAAATGCCAATGAACGTATCATCGCCATTCAGCTGTCACCTAAGGTGCCTGGTTAGTCACGCTGACGTACATGTATAGCTTATTGTGCTGGCCAGGAACAAACCGAGGAATGGGCTTCCAAATGTGACCTGCGTCTCACGAGTTTGGCATTGGAACAAGGAACATGCCATTGTCGCTCAACGTGCCATGACTTCTGGGTGCAATGGGGCGCCTGTCCTCAGCTGCATGAGAAGGCGAATATCGACTGCACAAAGTAATACTTGATCAGTTACGATGGGACCAAGGCGAGGGTGACATTCAGTAACCCCCCCCCCCCCCGCTTTTAATATGAGGACACCTAACATCTGCATTGCATCTCGTATGTAAGGAAGCATTTGGTGGTTTGCAGCGACTTTTGCAGAGAGGGAGAACACAGTAAGTCTTAGGATCAATTGCAATAGCACAAGCGATCTTTTTTATCGTCTTCCGGCTCTCCGAGATAGACCGAAATGGCTCAAATTCCCTCTCAAGCAATTCGCTTCCTTGCCTGATAGCGAGGTATAAAGTGTTACAGATCAACCGCTATGCACTATATCGGTACCTGGAATTACCTGTAGCGTAGCTACACCTATGACACATGCCTGGAAGATACGACATCCAGCGGATTACAGGACCCCAACAGACGACGATCGGCGCATTAACGCCGATTAAGGGCATCGCTAATATGGCCGCAGGGGCTGTCAGTTGGTGAGTTAATGCTTTATGACGCACACGGAGACTAATTAGGAACGCATTGATATAAGCTCTTACCAGGCAACCGCCACAAGCCATACACACTGCAAATCAATGACCTGCGCATGTTGGATGTAATTTCATACCTCGGGCTGCAGAAATTGGCTGGCTCTATTGTATTGCCATGATTAGTATAGGCGCTATAGTGGTGTTAGCGTAGAATGCATCAGATGCTTGTTTATATACATAAACACATGAGTCATGCGAGTATCGCGGATGTAATAACAGCTGTTTGCAAAAGCGAAAGGACACTCATCTACACGGTTCTGAGTCGCCCAGCATTCCAAATGTGCAGTGGTACCAGGGGTGCCAGGCACAAGAATGATGCCGAGATAGCCACCCTATCTACTTGGTAGCTCAGTTTCCAGGCCTGCAATCAATCATTTTGGGAGAGTAGTCCATATAACTGGCCGAGGCCGGACGGTACGGCCCCGTCAAAATCCTTACGACGGCCGCTAAGTGGCGGAAGCAGAACGAAAAACGGCGGAACAGCGCAAGCCCGACTTCAGACATGGGGGCTTGACGCGAAATAATTAGTGTCGGACGATGCCGGAAGAGGAAGCGAGCATAGACGACACGGAAACAATAGCTAGCAATTGTCCAAATGAGGAGTACAGAGTACAGGCTACATTGCGTGCAGCTCGGTGGCTTCGTTGGCGCAGTGTACATGTAACTACGAAATACAGTTGTGTGCACATGGTATTGGAGGTAACCATAGCGGAAGGTCACCCTAGGCCCCTATATGAACCAGCCAATGGTGTGATCAGACAGCGATAAACAGGTCTTTTAAAACATCTGACGGCCATGATAGTGTTGCGATCGTGACATGATTCAAGATCCCCCCAGATCAATCTGAGTGTCTCAAATCTTCACGTTCCTCAAATCTACTGTTTTCGACCACAGGGCACACAGTACATGTACCTCATAGCACATAACGAAAACACCCCGAGGAAAACAAGCCTTACCTTTGCAGAGAGAAGCGACAGAACGATCCGCCTGGGCTGACCTCTTTCGCCACAACTAAAAGCGACAATGACAAACACTGCACAGGCGCCCTGCCCACCGCACCAACGCACACAAGACTCTGGACTTGTCAAACACTCCACTCGAAAGACACACAGCGTAAAATCCGACAGCGTAGCGTCGGCTCGGGCCAGCAGCGTCAACAGGGCTCTGCGCCGCGCCTGGCTCGCCCTTTATTCGGCGCGAAGGGGGAGGGGAGCCCCGTTGGTCAATGCCGCACCGAGGCTATTAATTTCTAGGCAGACGCGGAGAGCCTTTCTAGGGGGCGGGCACGCTAGAGCCGAGACTATGGTAGTCAAGGCCGAAAGGTACGCGGAGAAACGCGGCAGTGGCGGGAGGTGCTGGAGGGAGGTCGATAGGCTGCGGCGGCGCCCCCCCCCCCCCCCCCACCCCCCACCCCCCCCGCACAAGAGAGCCGCAAGGGCGAGGGGGGCGGGCGGGGGGGGGGGGGGGGGGGGGGGGGGGGGGGG
>JAAUYG010035492.1_pt1 | contig 15189 bp, 9 predicted proteins | sample 7278091 | NCBI WGS metagenome assembly JAAUYG01 (sample SAMN14350201, study PRJNA611818) | marine sediment metagenome | isolation source: surface marine sediment (0.6m) | place: French Polynesia: Moorea | collected 2018-08 | reverse complement strand
GCCGGTTATTAGCTGGTGCTGCATTCTCTGCTACGATCATGCAAAAGTTAGGACCTGATGTTCGCTACGTTAAAACAATATAAGGACTCGTCCGAGTCCATAAATTTTCTGCAACATTTAACTTGGGTCCTAATGACAAAAAGTGTATTTGTCTATGGGCTTAATATCAAATTTGACTTGGATTCTATAAACATTAATTTATACTGTAAGCTTTAAATGAAAATCAGAGGAAGTTGTCAACCATAAAGTATTTGGTTGAAGAATAAGCATGCGGAATTAAAACCAGGTAGTTCATATATACCACATTTTAGGTAAAGTTTCATCTACTGTTAGTGTCTACTGTAAGTACTGGCAATGTTTGCAAATGGCTAAGGTCTCTAATAAATATGTAGCTAGCAGCATTCCTCTGTTGGTTAACAGTTATTTTGCGTGTTCTTACAGGGTTCAGGGGAGCAGATTGCTACTTCTACCGCCATCTCGAGTTCCATGCCCACAGCAACCCCCACCACTACCACCAATAACTCGAGTCCAAACCCAACATCCAGTGCCACCTCGACGACCTCCAGCTCCGACAACAAATCTCAGCCATCATCTACGGACAAGACCGAAGACAAGGACAAGGACCAAAGACTTCTTTCCAACCTCCCAGCATTGTACAAAGCATCGGCCAGGGCAATGGCCGAGTGTTCAGATTCGACTGCTAATCTCCCTTCACGCTTACCTCAACCTGGCATTGTCCCCGCCATGAAGAAACCCTAGTAAAACATCTTCCATGCCTGCATTGGAAGGGGATGTTTTCACACAGTCCTTCATTCTAATTAAGCTGCTTTTAAATGTTCAGTTGTATTTGACCGTGGGACACTATTTGAACATCGCTTGTCAACTTGTGTGCTGCACACACACACACAAAAAAAAAATCAGCGCAGTGGTCTCTGCAATTTAAGACCCATCTATTCTAAGATTTTGCTCTGTTTGAAGATACTTGTCAATGTTTAATAAGAGTTTGTAAAAAAGACCTCCAAATTAAAACAACCTAACATTGAAGACCATAGGAGGGACCACAGCGGTACATAACAGCTCGTCTAGACATATACAATTGGGAGATGCTTAATAAATAATGACTTTAGCGCCGTGTGGCTGAGATCGATATATAACTCACATGGGTAAGCTCTGTAGACAAAGTCATACGACGTATACCAGGTCTTCTGGATAATTTTGATTGAACGAGGAGGTGCTTTGAATCTTAATGCTTTATGCTGCCCCTAAAATATAAGCACTAATTTGCTGTTGCTATAATCATGTTGTTTTGGTTCCTTGTTTTTGCTCCTTCATGTAGCATGTGGGAGCATGTATATATTCGAGATCCTTTGCATTCTCCTCGTATTTGTTTTGGTCTTATTTAGCCGCATATGTACCCAGTATATATCCTTTCATGCACTGTGCTTATTGGAAATGCTTCCATCTTTTCTTTACTATTATTGAAAAGCTAACAAAGTATTCCAAATTGAAAAGTGAGCATGTGTATGCTTGATTTGAAGTTCCTTACAATATAAAGATTCATCAACAAAATATTTGAGTGCAAAACTTGTCCCGTAGGTATGCTTTTTACCGTAACCCTTGTTGACATTGTAAGCAAAATTTCTGTTTTCTTTGTTGCAGCTTGAATCTACCCTTTAATATGGTAGTTTTAAGTACCTCCATATAAAGTAGTTCAAGAAGAATAAATTTTTGTTACTCAAGATACCAATCTATTACAGTATTTTTATCATGCAGTGGTATGCAGTCGGTATGAAAATGGTTTGCTCAAGACATGTCACTAGATGTTTGAAGCTTTGTAAAGAAGTTGAAAGAATCTTAAAGAAGTCGGTTGTATCTCATGTTTTTACAAGAAACTGAAGATTGCTTCACAGAATGGTCCCATGGTACCCGCTTATGTACAAATGTGTAAAAAACATGTTTTCATATTTATTGGTACCTGTAAATAATAAAAAGAAATATATATATTTTAATCTGGCAGTGGAACCCACAGTGGTGTATTTATGTAGAGAAGGTGATGTACTTTGTGTTCTTTAGAAGATTTGTGTGGTATGGCAAGGCATTAGTGTGAATGTAAGATATAGATATAGATACATTGTATCCTATAATAAAGCATTTAAATTTGGAATTTCTGTCTTAATTTTGAATCCGAGTCATTGGGTAAACTATGGGCTGATTGGAATTTTATGAGGTAAATTTAAGCATAAGGCTTCCTCTGACTTTAACTCATCATGAGGCTGATTGTTACCGTATAGCAGTGTTCCATATTTATCATATTGAGTTTGTCATCTTGGGGTAAGTCTGGGGTGTATGCCTGGGATACCGGTTTATTATACAGTTGTAAAGTTATAATTTTCAACAGCTCCTAAAAGCACATCTGTCTGGCCAGAACCTCGCTTCAACCAAAGCTGAAACTTACAAGCCCGGGCTTTCAACCAACTGTTGCTGGATACTCATTTACACATTGCGGGAGTGGACCTGTCCGTTGGCCACTTTATCCATATTGTTTTTGTGATGCCTCTATGCTGCCTGAATAATAGTACATGTAATAATAAAACGACACAATGATACACCACTACTTTCAAACAAATTAATCCCCCCTCCCCCCCAAAAAAAAAACAAAAAAATAAATGAAAATAATATCCTTAACTGTAGGAACATGCTACTTGCATTGCTGCCAATTCCTAGCAGACTCAAGAAGTCTGATTTTGAAGTTCTAAAGCAGACTAAGTTTATACTGTAAGGTCACCATATGGAATAGGTTCCTACAAAGCTATGCCAGGTCTTGAGGGTACACACAATTGCTGTGTTATCATGAGTGGTATGTCATGCTGTTGATGATGACTGGGGAACTATACTGATAGATTTATCCTGCAATGCATACACTTCCAACACAACAAGTCAGGATCGAGGTCTGGATTTCACTGTGAGTCAGGCACTTGCATTGAACAGCCTGGCAAGCCCAGGAATCAAACAAACAAACAAACAAACAAAAAAAAAAAAAAGGTTGGGGGATATACATACCATACCAGGGGAGGCCAGCTGTAAATAGTCTGTAATGTATGCTATATGTGGAATGAGTCCCAACTAGGCCAATACAATTGTAGGGCTTGAAATTCTGAAAACGATTCCAGAGTATAATATATATATACTGTCCCCAAAGTCAAAATTTCTCTCCCCAAATGGTAATATTGCACAGAAAGTTGTTTTATTGTGGCCTTTGATTATGGCCCGACAACAGATTTCAGCCATCCCAAGGTAAATGCCCGGGGTAAATGTCTAGTCACCAGGAAGGTGGAATTTGTTTAAAATTTTGGACTGCGACATATCAAGTATCATCAAGATTACGGAGCCCTGGTGTATAAAAACTAGTACCATGGATTATATGACATGCACAGACATTAATCCGAAGATTGTAAGATTAGTTTACAGCTATATACTTATATCCCTGTGACTTGCTATATTTACTCACGCAATTTGGAAACAAATTACTACTGTATATACATGTGTGCCTAGAATTCACATAGCTTTGAAATATTGAAATGAATCAGTCATAGCCAATACTACATGCGCTATTGTAGTCTCAGCTACGTAGCAGCATGAGATTAACCGCCTCACATGACTAAAATATATGTTTAATGCATATTTTCGTCTCGACTTAAAGCACTACGAGCGTAACCCGTGTGTGTTTTTCCGGACGCTTCTAAGTGCAATATAGGCAAAATGATACGCGCTCTGGACGGAAGTTGTGCAGAAGCGTTGCGCTGTGGCTTCAGTAGTTCAGCCAAGGTGTGATTGCATTGCAAGCAATTTCTTTGCCGTTTGATTGTAATGGTCATGGAAACTTCGTCCGATTCTAGAAAAAGACCATTAGATGGAGATTGTGAAGAAGGTGCAATTAAAAAGTCAAACCAAGGGATAGGAGAGGACTATACTTTAAAATCCCATGGTAAGATCATTTGGTCAGTCATTCGGCAATGCAAGTTTTGCCGAAAATTCGCGAAATATGGTAAATTATACTAAATTATAAATACTATTACTGGTAAACACTAGACTAACAAATTTGTAAATAGCGCTCTAGCATATTCTGAAAGTTCCATCGCCCGTGGTAATATCAGCTGGTCAGTAACCTGTCATCAGCAGTGATCAGTTAGCAGAATTAATAATAATTACCTGGTTACCACTGCTGTGTTTATGTCACTGATGCCAGCTGGGTCAAGGGGATCGGGGTCCAGCCTCCAGGGAACTGGGGAACATGGGCAAGTTGGGGGGAACATCCCCCAAATAGACATATCTTCTACAATCAGCAGACCCATTACCCGGTGCGAGTAGATATTAAATTAAAATACCACAACAGACTGCATCGCCATCAGACAATAGGGAGTATTTTCAACGAATACATGTGGACTCGCTCACAAGGACGACCCGCTCCTAGATTCTGCAGGACGACCCGCTCCAATGATTTAATTTATTCTATGCACTTTGTGCCTGCCCTTTCAGTCGCGATATAGCTGCAGGCTTCATATAAGAACTAACTGGGCCGTCACAAAGAGTATTATATTCACACGGATTTGGTTTCGGCAGTGAATTCAGGAAAATGCATATAAATATAGGTTTTGACAATCAAAAGTCACAACTACGTACATTTAAGGAAAAATGGCGTATAAAGTATTGGCAAAATCATACTTGGGATACTGCAAAAAAGAATAATACAGATGATACATATGATAATAATACACATATATACTATAATCTGATGTTTTACACAGCTCATGGGGCTTATAGTGGGAGCGGGTCGTCCTACAGAAACTTGGAGCGGGTCGTCCTTGCGAGCGAATCGACCATATACCTTTTCAACCCCTTGGCGGAAAAGTTTTCCAGACATACCCGACAAAAACTTAAAAGGCATGAAAGGTCTCGAAATATGTGCACGTTACTGATTGGTCAAAATATCTCGGACCAATCAGAGCCGTGCAGATCTGATCTGAAGACAACATGGTGGCAACGACTTGACGGCAAACATGCAGTGTTAATGGATATGAAACTGTACAAGTGGCTAGTAATGGTGTAACAATACGTGGGGATATCGTACCATTCTCTGGCAATGGATTATAGCTTTAAATTTCAAGGAGCAGGCACACCCAGGAAAAAAGTGGCCAGGGCGTCTCGCGTTTGCATGACTCACTCTGAAGAGCCGAGAGTGGTCTTTGGCTTCCAAATGAAATCGAGTATTCATTTGGTGATTTTATGGCGCGAAATACTCCCTATTGCATGATTCGGCACTCATACTACAACTGCAGTGCTGATCTGCTGCTGCTGGCCCTTCTCTCTCCTCCCCCATCTCCTCGTCTTCAGAACATAATATAACTATGGAACCCTCTCCCAGAACAAGTAGTCCTTGCATCCACCATTAATCAATTTCAATCTGAACTAAATAAATTTGGCGTGACCACCCGACAAATAATATGACTAGCACTATTCAGTGATGTATAGAGCATAGTCCCTATATGGTTTTCTTCATTCATGCTATCATCTATGATCTTTCTGCTATTTTTAACAGCATGTAAGAAGCCCATCAATAACATGTTCATGTAGATGTAGGTGAAGAGGTACCTCGGCATAGTAACAATAAATGAACACTCTTATTCATGTTATTGGTAGCTGGCAACCTTCCTGCATGCATAATATTTTGGTTATGATTTTTGGGAAAAGCTTATTATATAGGCATACAATCCTGAGGCTGATACTAGTAATATAGTGTTGACATTTTTTCTCGATTTTGTTTCCCAGTAGACAATGTGAGCCTGAAGGTGCTGGTTCCCTCTGTGGCCGCTGGCGCCATCATTGGGAAAGGCGGGGAAACCATCACTCAGATACAAAAGGAGACAGGGACCAGCATTAAGATGTCAAAAGCCACAGACTACTATCCAGGTAGATAATAATGGTTCAGACCAGCAGCTTGTGCAGCTAGTGATACTGACATTGCCAAAATCTAATGAAAAATGTACATGTTTAACAATATGTTGACTTATAACATAAAAGAGTCATATGTATGATGTTTTTTTTCTGCATCCTTTAAATTAGGCCTTAGAACAGTGTAATTCACAACTATGGATTTAGTATCATTAGCAACTATTAACATGATTAAGTAGAGGGTAGGTAGGAAGTAGGAATTGTATATGTATTTCCTTGACGTGATTTGCTGCTTCTTGGCAATAGGCTGGTATTTTACATATAGATTAACCTTGACTGTAATATTCAGTAGTATGTTTACCAGTAGCACCGAATGACCATGGCCTGTTAAAAATTAGGGCTGAGAAAGTTGGTAATTGTCATGTGTGCGTGGCATTCCAATCCATAATCGCCATTGAATGTGACAAAATTTGGCTCTTCATCTTCAGGCACGACAGAACGGGTTTGCTTCGTCTCAGGCACCTTGGAAAATGTCAAGAAAGTTCACAGTTTTGTCATGACAAAAATTCAGGAAAAACCTGAATCAATGACAAAGCCAGTAGATGGGGAACTCAAGGTGAAAAATTCAGAAAGTTTGGTGGTTTCTTTCCAAATGATGTTAAAATATTTACTGCATGTCTGATTCACTAAATAAATTGTGTCATTTATGGTAGTTTCTATGAACAATGATGAAGAAATTGCTTTGTGTGCATTTTTTGGCAAACGGTGTACATTCTACATGATTCTAGCACAAAGTAACATTATCCTTGTGGAATTATAATGGGCGAATTGTGTGAATACATCATGACATACCTGCTTTCTAGTGACCACCATCCTCAGACTGAAGGACATTAGTGTAGTTAAATGAGTTTGTCTCACAAATAAACTAACTTAGCTAAACATCCAAACCCCAATGTTGCTTAGCGGCATGATGGTGTCAAATTTCAAAGTGTTAGTGATGTTTTACGAAAAAATGGGTGGAGGATCAAGTTATTCTGCCATCCGATTGTTATGCGATAAAGTCTACAATAGAAGGATTACAGGGAGATTTCGTTTACAGGTAAAGGTATTGGTCCCTAACACAACAGCCGGGATGATTATCGGAAAAGGTGGAAACTACATCAGACAAATAAAGGAACACACCGGGGCTTACGTTCAGATTTCACAAAAGTCTAAAGATTTGAATCTACCTGAGAGATGCATAACGATTGCAGGTGAGCGAATGTTGGTAAAGTGGTCCCTGCGTCCGCCCATTTAGCCAGCAAAATATGGTCTTAAATTGAAGGTGGTCTTAAAATCGAGTGATGTTATACTGAAAATATACAAGTGGTGTCACTGATATCTGGCCTTAAAATGCAGGGAATTGTTAAAAAGAGGGGTCTTAAATCACAGGGACCACTGGATTGCAGGTACCGGTAATACTGGTATTAGCAAATGCTGGTTTCTGTTTATTGTTTCGGATTTTAAAGCACCTTGTAGGGGTATAGCTTCTACAGTGAGTTCTATATGATGCAGATTGCCAATTCACTGTTTTCTTGAATTCTTTGATTTAGCTGTCAAACTCCTTTATTAGCTGTGAAATAAATTAACACATTGACTGCGCATAACTTTTGTAGCTATAAAATTTGGATATGTTTCAGCATCTTAAATGAGGAATGACTCCAATCATTGTTTGAAGATGATGTATAATATGTATAAGCAAGATATACGATGATATCTGTTAAATGTTTGTTATACCGCGTATACCATTCTAGCTGCAACAGATTCAGGAATTAAAATTGGATTTTTGTGGTTAAAATTTTAAGATACCGAAAAATTACCATAACAAAAAGTGTATTCTACTTAAGAGGTACCTAACATGTGAATATAATAGCCCTAATTAACCTGCCAGCAACGTGCTAACTTGGTTGCTGTTTCCTATGTAGGCAACCTTGAGCAGAATAGTCAGGCCATGGATATGATTCTACAGAAGATTGCTGAGGATCCTCAAAGCGGGAGCTGCCCCAACATCAGCTATGCCGACATCAAGGGTCCGGTTGCAAGTTCCAATCCCACAGGATCGCCTTTTGCCCAGGCTCCAACCAGAATGGACATGGGAGGGGGCGGTCAAGGGGGCGGCCAGGGACAAGGAGGTGGCCAAGGCGTCTTTAGCAATATCGGCAACAGCATGAACAACTTGAACCTGAACAGCGGCGGCAACAGCGGTTGCCTGAACCCAGCACTTGAAAATCTGAAAGCCACTCTGAGAGGTAGCGGTTATTCTGATGTTGCCGTGGAAGAAATCAGCGGGGCTATGTACACTTTAGCTAACTATGGCTTCCTTGGGTTGGGACTTGGGCTCGCTGGACTGGGGTTAGGTATGGGGGCAGGGCTTGGGGGTGGGGGACAAGGAGGAGGAGGGCAAATGAACCCCGGTATGAACCAAGCAAATGCGACCCTTGCCAATTTGGCTAATCTGTTAGGTGGGGGAGGAGGGGGTGGGAGTGGGGGTGGCGGTGGGCCCAATGGTGGCGGGATGATGAACAGTCATTCTAACGGTGGCGATGGTTCAACGGTGTTTGGTCCAGCAGGAAGCACCACCACCACCCTGGCTGGCGGTGACACAGGCGAAGGCGCTGGGAGCTACTACACGTCCAGCAGTCTCAGCGGCAACGACCCAGGGCGGCAGTTCCGAGGTCCTGAATTATTTACAGACAGCTTCAACCAGACTGCAAACAACTATGCTGCTGGCGGCTCCGGGTTTGCTACATCGGCCAATCAGAATTCGTTCGGGTTGGGAATGGGCTCTTTTTCAGGTATGGGTTCTGGCAGTAACCAAGGCGATGAAGGGAGTCCCGTCGGGGATGGCGGCACCAGCAAGAAAGAAGTGGAAGTTGGGGAGCACATCGTCGGAGCTATCCTGGGTCCAGGTGGGAAAGGAATCGTGGAGCTCCAGAAGATGACGGGAGCAAATATCCAGATATCCAAGAAGGGAGTTTTTGCCCCGGGGACCAGGAACCGGGTGGTTACAATAACGGGGACCCCCAGTGCAGTCCAGCGTGCCCAGTTTCTGATTCAACAGCGCATCAGCAGCGAAGAGGCAAAGAGAGCTCGCCAAGGTCAAAACCTTCGGCAGTAATCTTCATACTCCTTGCTGAAAATGTGCTGAGTCATGTTCCTCTCCCGAATTAACATCTTCATTTTCTCTTGTGTTAATATTCTCCTCGACGACTCAAATATTCATAGCCATTTTAAATCTTCCACTCGGCACACTTCACCGCTGGATACCCCAAACCTCTGCGAGGATTGTGGGATTCGTGTTGACATCTTCCATGGAACGTTCCTCTCATGACTTCTGCGCAACACTGTTCGTCTCTCTCTCCATGTCAGTTCAGAATTCACCATCCCCATGGCATGAACTCAAAAACTCGATGCTGCATTCATGGACTCGCGACTCAAAAAATCACCAGTTTTATAACATGTCATTTCGGACCATTCTTCTGTTTTACATCAAGCATTGGTCAACATCACTCAGTCAGAACATCATCCATATCTATACAGTTTATTCATGTCATTTATCCGAGAGATACTCTAGTCAGTTCTCCATTAGTACAACAGGTGGCAGTCCGATAGACGGTTGTTGTCATTTTTATCACCTGATCAGGTCTTGGTGTTTTAATCCAGTAATGAAAAACGTATCCCTAGTGGCACTGGTGCTAGTTTGAAAAGTAAGGTGTAGCTGTATGCCACAATCTAAAAAGCTTTGAATCAATTTTCTCAATATCTATCTGTAGCCCAAACAACATCCGTATAGCTATGGCTGGTTAACGTACCGGTATGTTTATTAAACAAAGTTATCCCTATGGGATATTTGATGATTTTAGTTAAGGAGTGGGAATCGTATTTGTAGCTTTTAATATAGTGTTGGGAGGAGTTGTCCAAATATTGGAATTGTTATTGCAACAATTATTTGCGTGTTTGTGTTGTTATATTAATGTTTATGGTTGATATGCAGTGGTTGTATGGATTCTAGTGTTTATAACACAACTCTCTGGATGTGTGGTAAATGGGGTTTATCATGTAATGTTGGCAGTTATTTACCGCGATTGTGTATAAATTCAGGTGTATAAGCACAAATATCACCCTAAGTTTTGTTAATAGTAATGGAAGGAATGGTGAAATATCGGTAAGAAAGTTTTCGAGAAGATTGAATTTCACTCGCCACCTGTGTGAACCATGTTCACATCCTGTAGACTCAGTTTATGTTCAAGTATTTAAGCAGAGTGTTGATCACATGCATTGAACTGTGCATAAATGGACTCTGTTCTTCCACATAACATGCTTTGTTCCTGAGTCATTTCTTAAGTTGCTTCAAGGCAAAGTCACCTGAAATACTTCTTATGTCGAGTATCTCAACATTGACCATTGAACATCCAGACATCATGGGTCATGATCATATTCACACCACTACATCTCAGATTCCTTATAGTCGCTCTTTTATGTCCATGCATGCTTTCGCACAACTGAAAAAATCCACCATCTAACATGGGAATCACGGTCATTAATTATTAATTTAAAAATCATGGTCACAAGAACCTTAAGATTTTGGAGACAATTTGGCTAATAAGGTGAAAGATAATTGTCATTTCAGTCATCAATCTTATATTGTGATTATAACCTTTGGTTAAAATCCTATTTTTCTGACTGAATTTACCAATCGAATATTAAACAGAGATTAGATTCTGACAAACGCCCTCGTATTGGTGTTTGCAATTTGTGATGTTCATATGGCATTTGTGTGTTCGTTTAGTAAAAGAATTGCAATTGATATCCAACAACCGGTCCTATCTTGACCCTAACATTGCTAAAATATATATCGGTCAAATTTTGGTGTGAAAGTAAAGTACTAATATTCATAAAATCGTGCAATTAGTAACGTCTCTTTTTGAGTTGTCACCTAACATTGCTGCATGCCATCTTATCATTTGATTGCGCAACGTGGCTATGAGCGGTCCTCTCAAAATGGACCTCTTAGCCATCTTCCCCCATTTCTGCCGTGGGTTCCATATCACTTTTTCATCGTCGCAATTCATCCGTGGGTTGATTGAAATCGTCTCAGGTAGGACTCCATCATATTCTATCTTTGTCATGTCATGGCACTGGCTGCGACATCTATCATAAGATGCATTTCATTAACATTTTTTTACCAGTGCCCAATAATATCATCTGAAAGAAAATATGTTAAATTTGCTATGTTATTGTTTTCAAATAGTTTTTGTTTTCTGTTTGTAGCTTGTAATGAAGTAGGCATATAAAGGTTATTCTGACAATCATTGCATGCTAAGTTGCTAACAAGACATTTTCTGGTACATCCTGAAGAATTTTTAGGTAAGATGTGAAATAGCCAGTTTTAGTATGTTTACCCATTACCCTACGCTTGTACTTCGCATCAAAGGCAAATTGGTTAGAACCATGTGTAAAATGGTATCTTTCCTTGCAAAGAGTTTTTACATAGAGTGTAAACTGTGCTTTTAGAGCTGTAAAGGTTATATCCCATATTTGTTATCCAACTGGACAATATTCTTGTAGATCACTGTAATTTGAAATTGCACGTGAGCCTAGTGTTATTCACGGTTGTGTTTCAATCTTTCAGGTTTGACTTTCTTTTCAGCATCCTGCCATAATTTCCATCTTCTGATGCAAGCACGATCACTGCATTTCCTGGACTTCCCAACATGACATGCCTGAAAGCCTTGAGGTGTGTGTGCGTGTTTGTACTTGAACAGAATAATATGCCAGTGTGCTGAACAGCTTAGTTTTGGTTACAATTGCATGGTAATGCTAAAAATGACACGGTAAGGTGAAAACTAAATACATATCTATAGATGAATAATACGTCTTTAACAGGGAGCACTTTTGACCCTTTGGTGGGAACATTTTCTTGAAACACTCAAAAGAAGGGAAAGGGCATGAAAACGAAGAATGCTCATGCTTGACTATAGCTTCATTAAGTAACAATGTAAGAGGCTAAAAAGTCACATGACAATGGTAGTTTGGCATCCAAATGAAAATGGCTATTCATGCTGGGATTTTGTGACACAAAATACTCCATTTATCTCAATGGGAGACAATCTCATCAGCTTGTATAATGGCAATGTTGGAAACATTTATGCTTATGTGAAATAAACAATGACGGTGGATAGAAGTGGTGTTTTTGTGGGACAGGTTGTGATATGTCTGAGGCCAACGTAACACACTTGTTTGTTATTTCTGTAGATCCATGTCCATGGGCATCACATTCCTGCCAGCGTCTAGTCCCGGACAAAATGTCTGTGCATAACAAATGATCCTATCAATGGTAAGTATATGTGGCTGTTACAACATTCATCAGTAAAAATGACCTAAAAGCAACAGAATCGGATAATTACTTTCACTTAGACAATGGTAAGCAAAAAACAAAGTAATTTTGAATTATAAGTACATTATAGTTTTGTTCCCAACTGTTAGTTGTAATAGAAATATAAATAAAAGAAATGCCAGGTGCTTTGCTATTTTCAAACGTTTTTGCTCAGTAAAAAATGCTCACTTAGCTTGTGATTCTGAAATGTGTGGAATTTATAGCTCTGCTTGATATACTCAACAGAGCTACCTATGCCATTATTTTTGCTTGAGCTGCAATGCATGCCTGTAGATACGGTTCCTCAGACACTAATATTTTAAAGCAGATGAAAGCAATTTTTTTGCAGGAAATATGCCAACCACCACAGCAGTAGTGTTTTTTTATATTTCAGATTTTAATTTTAATGATTTTGTTTTCATTAACATGGGACCCCATGGCAGCCAAAGTCACAAAACACTTCTATAGATTGCTTTTCAAATTTTTAGCTCAGCTAGTATGCTGTTATGTCAGAATTTAATGTCGGCTTTTTGACAATTCAGTGTACTTATCTGTTTCAAAATTGGTCCTGTAACTTGAAAAAAAATAGGAGATTGTAGAGCAAAACTGGGTGAAATGTGGGACTGTGTGACTCTAGTAAAGGTACACATGGGGTATCTTGGGCACCTGTAGTGATCAAGGGAATTTTGGGTTCTGTGTATTTGTCTCAAAATTGACCTGTAACTTCAAAACGGATTGTGGTAGAGTGTTGACTGACTGTAATTCCAGACTCGAGGACACTGGTAAATAGAAAATATCGTATTAGGGCCATTTGGTGCATTTGTCTCAAAATTGGTATGCGTTCGGTCATCATATTGCTATTGTTAAGCAAAGCGTCAAGGTCCATGGGCCTCTTAATTTATACCTGGTGTTTCAGAGGGGTGGCTGTCTGCCATCTTTCAGTGCAGGTGGAAAGGCAGGATGTACTGAGGAGCAATCAACTTTTCCAAGAAGACATATATGAAAATTTAAGGAATATATATATACAATGTATATATATCTGCTGGGTCATGTATAATAATTATTTATGTGGACTGCCAGCTTCGTGCTGCACGCCACGTGATTGTCTAACCAATTTGCTGTTAACTTTGAAAATTTAGTTTGTGGCTATATACAGGTAGCTAGTAGCTACTAGCTGGTAAACCTAGCACAAACTTCAAAACTGTAATGTACTACATGTAGTTTTAGACTGTCAGTTCTGCTGAGCCACCGGGGATAGTACTTTTGGCTACAGGCCAAAGTAACAGAATTGTTAGAAGGAGAGTTATCTCTTAGCATGCTTACATTTAATTCAAATAATAAAAGCTGAAGAGATGTACAATGAAGTTTGATAGTTCTTTTGCACAGTTTGTCTGTCATTGACGATATTTAAGCCGAGTGGGTAAATTATGCAGGTTGTGACATAAGACCTATGAATTACCGCACCACTACATTGACTAATAGAAAGTTTCTAGTTGGTAACTTAATTCCTCTCCGTGTATAGTCTACAAATAACGTTTAAGGCCCAGCATGTGGTGAACAAGTGGATAAATGAAGTGGAGAATATTCGATATTACTGTTAAGAGAGTACCAAATAGTAACTTGAGCTTGTAAAAATTCTCGTACATTGTATCTCTTGTGGAAAATGAAATAAATTGGACTCACTTTGTATGATTCTAGCCTTTATTCGGTAAATTTAAAAGCCAGAGGGGACAGACCTGGTGACTGGGCATAGTCCAGCAGCTTTACTGCACACCATAGTTTTTGGATTATTATCACAGCTATGATTTGGGATGGGAGAGTTGTCTCAGAAAAAAATTAAAATACAAGGTATCATTATGCAGTTCTTATCCTGATATAGCACTTAATTTTGTCTGCAAAGAGCTTCAAATGAGCTGCAAGTGCTTAGCATAATATTACTCGAGGTTGACTTTCATGCATCGCTTGCTTAACTCCCGGGGGAACATGCACTTGCATACACAGATGTATGCAACAAGGCACTATGGGTAAACATTAATTGTGCAATGGCTTTCTATCTTAACACCTGGTTCTCAGTTACTGGAGGGTAAATGTGAGCACATTCAAGGTAATGAAATATTGCTCAGGGACCTCATTTGAAGCTAGTTGATGCAACAGTGACCTCAGACAACTAGGATAGAAAGGAAGTGAATCGTCTCTTTCCTACAGTCAACATTCCAAAATTGATACCTGTCATTGCATCAATTGAAGCTAAAACTGATCTGCATTTCGGCAAGTGACACCCATTGGTAACAAGCAAATCCTTTGTAACAAACAATAAGCACCAACCAGCCGTGTCATGTGCAAGTTGTACCCGCCCCCTCCCACTCTTCGCTGCAGATGGCTCCATTATATAGGCCTAGGCCAGAAGAGGGACTGTCTAAGCATGCTAAGAGTGTACATGGGTATTACCTTTGTGGCAACAAATTAAAAATGTGATGGCATGGCTAAGCAATACTTGAATAAGTTACGGTGTACGGTGTTGCAAAAACAATTAAAAACAAATTGAAGTGGGAGTTCTTGGTGGCTAAATTACTGGAACGTGCAAGTGCCATAACCGCTACCGGTAGTAACCCCCCTATTGCTTTTAACTACGCTCACATCAGGTTCTAACTTTTGCATGATCGCAGCAGAGAATGCAGCACCAGCTAATAACCGGCGTTAAACCCCCTAAAACACCGTAATCCCACTTTAATACACGGTAAAACCGAACCAATCCTCCTGAGATCGGATTTATACCGTGGTCCAGTGTTTTCCCGCGTCCCTGACAAAGGCTGACCGCCAGCCGT
>JAAUYG010202088.1_pt1 | contig 15193 bp, 14 predicted proteins | sample 7278091 | NCBI WGS metagenome assembly JAAUYG01 (sample SAMN14350201, study PRJNA611818) | marine sediment metagenome | isolation source: surface marine sediment (0.6m) | place: French Polynesia: Moorea | collected 2018-08 | reverse complement strand
CTGGCCCATGGCCGCCTGGAGAAGCTGCTGCGAACCGGCCAGATCCGGGTCGACGGCCGCCGCGCCAAGGCCGGGTTGCGGCTCGCGCCGGGTCAGGCGATCCGGATACCGCCGGCCGTCGAGGCGGCGCCGGCCCCGCCCCGGACCGCTGCGCCGGAAGTCAGCCGGCAGGACCGGGCGGCCCTGGAGGCCGCGGTCCTCTACCGGGACGACTGGGTCATCGCCCTCGACAAGCCGCCGGGCCTGGCGGTCCAGGGCGGGACCGGACAGAGCCGCCACCTGGACGCCATGCTGGAGGCCCTGCGCTTCGAGGCGCCCGAGCCGCCGCGCCTGGTGCATCGGCTCGACAAGGACACCAGCGGCGTGCTGCTCCTGGGCCGTAGCCGCGAGGCGGCCAAGCGGCTGGCCGAGGCCTTTCGGTCGCGGGAAGCGCGCAAGGTCTACTGGGCGGCGGTGGCCGGGGTGCCGGAAAGGCCCGAGGGCCGCATCGACCTGGCCCTGGCCAAGGGCGGCGGCGCCGGCCGCGAGAAGGTACGCGAGGATCCGGCCGAGGGCCGGCGGGCGGTGACCCGCTACAAGGTCGTCGACAGCCTGGGCAAGACCGCGGCCTGGCTGTCCCTGATGCCGCTCACCGGCCGGACCCACCAGATCAGAGCCCATTGCGCCGCGCTGGGGACGCCGATCCTGGGCGACGGCAAGTACGGCGGCCGCAAGGCCTTCGCCGCCGGCTTGCCCAAGCGGTTGCAGCTCCACGCCCGGGCGATCAGCCTGCCGCATCCCTCCGGCAAGGGTCTGCTCGAGGTCACCGCGCCCTTGCCGCCGCACATGGCCGAGACCTGGGCCTTTCTCGGCTTCGACGAGGCGGCGGAAGAGGGCTTCGACTAGGCCGGCCCGGCGCTGCAAGCTTCCCTTGCCAAGGCATGGTGGAGAGGCTGGAATGGCTGCCATAGGACTTCGCAACTTTCTCATGCAGCAAGCCTCCGGCCGTCCAGGACGGGGCCGGAGCCTCGGGAACAGGGGATAACGCCGTGCCGGGCCCAGCGCCGAGGCTGATCGTCTTCGATCTCGATGGGACCCTGGTGGACAGCCAGCGCACCATCGTCGAGGCCATGTCCGCGGCCTTCTCGGGCAGCGGCTTCGCGCCGCCCGACGCCCGCTCGATCCGGCGGGTGGTGGGCCTGAGCCTGGAGCAGGCGGTCGCCCGCCTGCTGCCGGAGTCGGCCTGTTGCACGGCGGACTCCGTGGCCGACCGCTACCGCGACGCCTTCCTCGACCTGCACGCCGACCCGGCGCATGAAGAGCCGCTCTATCCCGGGGCGCGGGAGGCCATCCTCGCCCTCGACCGGCCGGAGACCCTGCTCGGGATCGCCACCGGCAAGGGGCGGCGCGGCCTGCGCATGGTGCTGCGGCGCCATGACTTGCTGGAGCGTTTCGTGACCCTGCAGACGGCGGACGACGGCCCCGGCAAGCCGGACCCGGCCATGCTGTCCCGGGCCATGGCCGAGGCCGGCGTCGGGCGGCAGGCGACCCTGATGGTCGGGGACACGACCTTCGACATGGAGATGGCGCAGCGGGCCGGGGTGCCGGGGATCGGGGTCGGCTGGGGCTACCACGAGCCCGAGGAGCTGCTGGCCGCGGGCGCCAGCCACATCGTCGAGGCCTTCGACGAGCTGCTGGCGGTCCTGGCCGAGATCGCCCCCGAGCCGGGCCAGGAGAGGGATGGATGATCGCTGAACCCGGCCTGCGCAGGCGCTTCTACAAGGAGGCGAGGGCAGAGGCGGCCGAGGACGGCTTCGAGGTCCGGCTCGACGGCCGGGCCCTGAGCACCCCGGCGGGCAGCCGCCTGGCCCTGCCCGGAGAGCCCCTTGCGGCGGCCATCGCCGCGGAATGGCAGGCCCAGGGCGACAAGATCAGCCCCGAGACCATGCCCATGATGTCCCTGGCCTGCACCGCGATCGACCGGGTCGCGGCCCGGCGCGGCGAGATCCTGGAGGAGATCCTGCGCTTCGCGGAGACCGACCTCCTGTGCCACCGCGCCGATGCTCCCGCCGAGCTGGCCGGGCGGCAGGCGAAGATCTGGCAGCCCCTGCTGGACTGGGCCGCGCAGGACCTGGAGGCGCCCCTGAAGACGACCACGGGCATCCTCGCCGTGGCGCAGCCGCCGGAAAGCCTGGCGGCCCTGCGCCGCGCGGTGGAGGCCCTGGACGACCTGGCCCTGGCCGCCCTCTCGGTGGCCGTGGGCGCGGCCGGCTCCCTGGTGATCGGCCTGGCGCTGCTGCGCGGCCGCCTGGACCCGGAGGCGGCCTTCGAGGCCGCCGAGCTGGATGCCAGCTACCAGATCGAGCTCTGGGGCGAGGACCCGGAGGCGACCCGCCGGCGGGCGGTCTGCCGCGCCGACCTCTTCGCCGCCGCCCGCTTCGCCGGGCTGCTCGCGGCTTAGGGGCGTGCGGAGTCGGCTGACAGCGTCGAGGAAATCCCCTCACCCTCCCGTCGCTGACGCGCCGGGCCCCTCCCTCTCCCCGTGGGAGAGGGATGTGGAGGCTTGGCGAAGCGATAGCTGAGCCTTAGCCGGAGCTGGGTGAGGGGGAGAGCTGATGACATTTCACCGCGTCCTGCTCTAGGCTTGCCGCCATGACGGAGCAAAGCTACCCGCCGGGCATCGCCTACGTCGACGGCCGCTACGTCCCCATGTCGGAGGCCAAGATCTCGGTGCTCGACTGGGGCTTCCTGCGCTCGGACGCGACCTACGACGTGGTCCATGCCTGGCGCGGACGCTTCTTTCGCCTGGACCGGCACCTGGAGCGTTTCGAGCGCTCGGTGGCGCGGCTCAAGATGACCTTGCCCTTCTGCCGCGACGAGCTGGTCGAGGTCCTGAGGCAGTGCGTGATCCGCGCCGGACTCGAGGCGGCCTACGTCGAGATGATCTGCACCCGCGGGGTCTCGCCGAGCTTCAGCCGCGATCCGCGCGACGCCGTGAACCGCTTCATCGCCTTCGCCATTCCCTTCGGCTGGATCCTGCGGCCCGAGGAGCGGGAGCGCGGCCTGAACGTGGCGGTCAGCCGGGTGCAGCGCATCCCGCCGCAGTCGGTCGACCCGACGGTCAAGAACTACCACTGGCTCGACCTCGTCGCCGGCCTCTTCGAGGCCTACGAGCGCGGGGCCGAGAACGTCATCCTGACCGACGGCGAGGGCAATGCCGCCGAGGGGCCGGGCTTCAACGTCTTCGCCGTCGCGCAAGGCCGGGTCGCGACCCCGGACCGCGGCGTGCTGGAAGGCATCACCCGGATGACCGCGATCGAGCTCTGCGCCGAGCTGGGCCTGCCGGTCGATGTCACGGCGCTGCCGGTCGAGGCCCTGCGCGGCGCCGAGGAGGTCTTCGTCACCTCCACCGCCGGCGGCATCATGCCCCTGACCCGGCTCGACGGCCGGCCGATCGGCGACGGCCGCCCCGGCCCGGTGACCCGGGCGCTGATCGAGCTCTACTGGGCCAAGCACGAGGACCCGGCCTGGACGACGCCGGTGCGGGTTTGAGGCCCGGCGGCCGTCACCCCTCGTGAAGCCGGCGCAGCAGCGTCCATAGCGCCTCGCGGTCACGCTCCCAGCGGGGCCGGATCGGCACGGTCTCATTGCTGTCCAGCACCATCCGATGTTCGGGCCGCGTCTTCGTGACGGCGACCGCCCAGACCGCCTCGCCGAAGCGGCGCGGGCCGTCCCACTGCGGGTCAACGAGGAACAACAGGTAGGCGACACGGCCCCGGGGGCTCCAGACCGATTCGAGCGTCCAAAGCTCGTCCATCCACCAATCGTCCGGGGCTTGCCGCTGTGCCAGGCACCAGCCGGTCTCCGGCAGGGCGGCCAGAACTTCGTTCCTCTGGGTGGAGCTGAAGTCCATCGAAAGCGCGGTTTCCAATTGCCGTAGGCTGCGGCCAAGATAGCCCGAGTGCACCGAGGCAGGGACTGGGAAAGCGAGGTCATAATGCCGGCAGCCTTCGAGAGACTGACCCCGATGCTCAACGTCGCCGATGCGGCCGCGACGGTCGCGTGGTATGTGAGCATCGGCTTCGAAGTAGTTAATACTTATGAGGAAGAGGGCGAGCTCAACTGGGCCTGGCTGCAACGCGGCGGGGTCAACATCATGATCAACCAGCGCGCCCTGCCGCGCGAGGCGGCCACCGGCGTGAACCTCTACATCGACGTCGACGACGTGGACGCGCTCTGGGCCGACCTCAAGGACCGGGTGACCGTCTCGGAGGCGATCACCGACCAGTTCTACGGCATGCGGGACTTCTGGATCGAGGACCCCAACGGCACCGTCCTCGGATTCGGCCAGCGGATCGCCAAGTCCGGCGGATCCGAGGATTCCGGCTGAGCGCGCCCTGCCATGGCGGCAGGCGTCCGCGCGTCACTCTTCGGGCGGTCGCGCGCAGACCTGGGCTTGCCATTCGGTTCCAGGGCCCCACCAGCGGACCTTGTCGGCGCCCCAGAAGGCAGGGCACCAGAAGCGGGCCTCGTCGTCGTTGAAGCCGCTGTGCGTGGTCGGCGGGCGAAAGCGGACCGGCGGGGGCGCGGCCGCGCCGCCGGCATCGCCGTCGGGGCAGCTTGGAGGGTGCAGTCGCTCCCGCTCCCAGTCGCTGGCCCAGTTGAAGACGCGGAGCAGCATGTTGCGCCGTGCGTCCTTCGGGAAGACGTGCCGGGTTGCCCGCAGGTTGCGCCACTTTCCCATGGTGCGGTCGATGGCCGTCTTCGGGTTCTCGTACATCTCGTCGACCCAGGCCAGCAGGCTGCCCGAGGGCGCGGCGCCGAGCGCAACCAGCTCGTTGGCATCGTTCTCGGGGTGGAGCATCAGGTTGTAGAAGCGCAGGGGCGCCGTCTTCTCCCTGCCGTTGTTGGCCTCGATGACGACCGGCGACATGGCACGGGTGGTGTCGCGCACGCTCGCCGCCGCGGCCATGAAGACCAGGTTCCGGTAGGGCAGGTCGGGATGCAGCGGGATCAGCTCGTTCATCACGATCGTGCCCATGCTGTGCCCGATCACCGTCAGATCGATGTCGCGCCAGCTTTCCCGGGCGGGACCGACCAGCTTGTCCGGACAGATGTCCTCGGCCGCGGCCTCGCTGCCGGCGGGTGGCGTCTTCGCGGCCGCGCAGGACTGCAGCATGGTGAAGAACTTGGCAAAGGCGCCGAGGCCGTTGGGAAAGTCCTGCTTCTCCCGCTCTATGTGCGCGATCTTCTCATCGCGGGTCAGACCATTGGAGTCGCTCTCCAGGACGTCCACGAGATTGATGTCGTACTCGATGGGGCGGCGGATGGTGGTCCGGGTGCGCCGCACCATGTTCTCCCACATCGTGGTTCCGAAGGCGTCGACCAGGGGCGCGGAAACGAAGCGGGTCGCGAAGAGCCCGTAGTAGGGCAGGTCCTTCAACGTCAGCCCGGGCCTGGTGTCCGGGTCCTTGCCGGTGACGAGGTTCTTGTCCGCCGTGACCTCGCAGTTCTCGATGCCGAACCTGTCGACGTCGGTCTGCTCTTTCTTGCAAGGTTCGGCGGCGGGTGCCGCTTGCTCGTCCAGGCAGATGTCCGGGGTCAGCAGGAACTCGCGCTTGTCCTCGTTGTCGAAGGGGTTCCTGGCCGCGACCGCGCGGACCAGGCGGTCCAGGTAGGTAACCGGCGCCCTGGAGAGGCCCTGGCCGATGTCGCCGGCGAGGTAGAGCGGGGCCCGAAGGAGCTGCGGGTTGCTGCGCCGGACGCCGTTGCGCACGAAGGTGATCTGCTCCAGGTAGGTGTCGATGGGCCCGGTCGGCCAGACCAGGAAGACCGGGTAGTAGCCGTCCTGGAGCATCTGCGGCACCTGGGATCTGGCCTGCGCACGGACCACGCTGGCCGGGTTGAGGCCGCCGTTGAAGTAGATCAGGACCTGCTTGAACGCCTGCCTGGGCGGCTCGGTCGTTCGAGGAGGCGGCCCGGCCCAGTCCCGGAACTTCCGATAGCAGTTGAAGATCCGCCCGAAGTTGAGGTTGAAGTCGTCTTCCGCGTCGCCCGGCACCCCGTAGTTCACGCCGCCCTGCTCGCTCGCTTCCAGGATGTGGTTCCCGACGTCGTACTCGGGATAGAGGCCCTTGGCGAGGTTGGCCTGGCGCCCTTGCTCATCCACGAAGGCGCAGTCCTTCACGGCTGTCTCGTGATCCAAGTAGGCCTGATCGGGCTTCTCGACCGGGAACTTGTAGTCGTGAGGGCTCGCGCAGGCGGCCATCAGGCCCAGGACGAAGCAAGCCGAGGCAGCTTTCCGGCCGGCACACGACCCGCGGCGGCCGGTCGACCGGCCGCGCCCGACCTGTGGCATCGCTTCCCCCTCCGCTAGCACAGATCCCGATCAGACGCCTTCGCGTCTGGCCGGGAATCGTGCGCCAACACCTAGAAGTCAGGGCGTCACACCCGGCCAGATGGATCGCGAAGCGAGTCCATCCGATCGGACAATGCCCTCGCCGGCCGCAAGCCGTCGCGAATCCGGCACGCGGCGAAAAGGTTAAGGCAGGATTCGATCCTTTGTCCAATTGCGCCGAGCAGCAGGCCTTTCGGCCTCTCCGCTGGCTTGGCCGGCGCCCGCATGCTATCTCGTTGCACCGCAACAACGAGAACAAGACCCGGGACCTGGGCTCGGGGGGCAAGGGGACCATCATGCAGGAGATCATCCGCAAGCTCGACGACATGCGGGCCGGCGCCCGGCTGGGCGGCGGCGAGCGGCGCATCGCGGCGCAGCACAAGAAGGGCAAGCTCTCGGCGCGCGAGCGCATCGAGGTGCTGCTCGACGAGGGCTCCTTCGAGGAGTGGGACATGTTCGTCGAGCACCGCTGCGGCGACTTCGGCATGGCCGAGAACCGCATCCCGGGCGACGGCGTAGTCACCGGCTACGGCACCATCAACGGCCGCCTGGTCTTCGTCTTCAGCCAGGACTTCACGGTCTTCGGCGGCTCGCTGTCCGAGGCCCACGCCGAGAAGATCTGCAAGATCATGGACAAGGCCCTGCAGGTCGGGGCGCCGGTCATCGGGATCAACGATTCCGGCGGCGCGCGGATCCAGGAGGGCGTCGCCTCCCTGGCCGGCTATGCCGAGGTCTTCCAGCGCAACGTCCTGGCCTCGGGCGTGGTGCCGCAGATCTCCATGATCATGGGCCCCTGCGCCGGCGGCGCGGTCTACTCGCCGGCCATGACCGACTTCATCTTCATGGTCAAGGACAGCGCCTACATGTTCGTTACCGGCCCCGACGTGGTGAAGACCGTGACCCACGAGGAGGTCACTCACGAGGAACTGGGCGGCGCGGTCACCCACACCACCAAGTCGGGGGTCGCCGACCTGGCCTTCGAGAACGACATCGAGGCCCTCTTGGAGCTGCGCCGCTTCGTCGACTTCCTGCCGGCCTCCAACCGCGAGCCGGCGCCGATCCGCAGCACCGAGGACGCGGCCGACCGCCAGGAGTTCTCGCTCGACACCCTGGTCCCGCCGGACCCGCAGAAGCCCTACGACATGAAGGAGCTGATCACCAAGGTCCTGGACGAGGGCGACTTCTTCGAGCTGCAGCCGGCCCACGCCGGCAACATCATCATCGGCCTGGGGCGCATGGAGGGCCAGACCGTCGGCATCGTCGCCAACCAGCCCATGGTCCTGGCCGGCTGCCTGGACATCGCCTCCTCGATCAAGGCGGCGCGCTTCGTGCGCTTCTGCGACTGCTTCAACATCCCGATCGTGACCTTCGTCGACGTCCCCGGCTTCCTGCCCGGCACCGCCCAGGAGTACGGCGGCATCATCAAGCACGGCGCCAAGCTGCTCTTCGCCTTCGCCGAGGCGACGGTGCCCAAGGTCACCCTGATCACCCGCAAGGCCTACGGCGGCGCCTACGACGTCATGAGCTCCAAGCACATCCGCGGCGACGTCAACTACGCCTGGCCGACCGCCGAGATCGCGGTCATGGGCCCCAAGGGCGCGGTCGAGATCATCTTCCGCGGCGACGCCGATGACGAGGCCAAGATCGAGGCCCGCACCGAGGAATACCGCCAGAAGTTCGCCAACCCCTTCGTCGCCGCCAGCCGCGGCTTCATCGACGACGTGATCATGCCGCACAATAGCCGCCGGCGGATCTGCCGGGCGCTGGCCATGCTGCGCGACAAGGAGCTGGAGAACCCCTGGAAGAAACACGACAATCTGCCGCTGTAGGGGAGGGCGGGAGCGTTGTTCAAGAAGATCCTGATCGCCAATCGGGGCGAGATCGCCTGCCGGGTCATGCGGAGCTGCCGCCGCCTGGGCATCGCGACCGTGGCCGTCTACTCCGAGGCCGACGCCGGGGCGCCGCACGTCGAGATGGCCGACGAGGCGGTGCTGCTGGGTCCGGCCGCGGCGGCCGAGAGCTATCTGGTCATCCACCGGATCCTTGAGGCCTGCGCGGACACCGGCGCCGAGGCGGTGCATCCGGGCTACGGCTTCCTGTCCGAGAACACCGCCTTCGCCGAGGCGCTGGACGAGGCCGGGGTGACCTTCATCGGGCCGCCGCCCAAGGCGATCGCCGCCATGGGCGACAAGATCGAGTCCAAGAAGATCGCGGCCGAGGCCGGGGTCTCGACGGTGCCGGGCCACATGGGCCTGATCGAGGATGCGGACGAGGCCGCGCGCATCGCCGCCGAGATCGGCTTTCCGGTGATGATCAAGGCCTCGGCCGGCGGCGGCGGCAAGGGCATGCGCATCGCCCGCGACGACCAGGAGGCGCGCGAAGGCTTCCGCTCGGCGCGCAGCGAGGCCAAGTCGAGCTTCGCCGACGACCGGGTCTTCGTCGAGAAGTTCGTCGAGGAGCCGCGCCACATCGAGATCCAGGTCCTGGCCGACGGCCAGGGCAACTGCGTCTACCTGGGCGAGCGCGAGTGCTCGATCCAGCGCCGCCACCAGAAGGTCCTGGAGGAGGCGCCTTCGCCCTTCCTGGACGAGGCGACCCGCAAGGCCATGGGCGAGCAGGCGGTGGCCCTGGCCCGGGCGGTCGGCTACCGCTCGGCGGGCACGGTCGAGTTCATCGTCGACAAGGACCGCAACTTCTACTTCCTGGAGATGAACACCCGCCTGCAGGTCGAGCATCCGGTGACCGAGCAGGTGACCGGCCTCGACCTGGTCGAGCTGATGATCCGGGTCGCCGCCGGGGAGGCGCTGCCCTTCACCCAGGACGAGGTCAGGCTGGAGGGCTGGTCGCTGGAGGCGCGGGTCTACGCCGAGGATCCGGCGCGCAACTTCCTGCCTTCGATCGGCCGCCTGGTGCGCTACCGCGAGCCGGCGGCGAGCGAGACCGTGCGCATCGACACCGGCGTGGTCGAGGGCGCCGAGATCTCGATGTTCTACGACCCGATGATCGCCAAGCTGGTGACCACCGGGGCGACCCGTGAGGCCGCGATCGCCGAGATGCGCCGGGCGCTGGACGCCTACTATATCCGCGGCATCGCCCACAACATGGCCTTCCTCTCGGCCCTGCTGGCGCATCCGCGCTTCCAGGCCGGGGACATGACCACCAACTTCATCGCCGAGGAGTTCCCGGAGGGCTATCGGGGCAGCGAGGTCGCGGAGGACCTGCTGCATCGGCTGCTCGCAGTCGCCGCCCTGGCGCAGCGCACCCTGGCGCAGCGCGACGCCGGCGGACGGGGCGGGCTGGAGCACTACGGCGAGTGGATCGTCGTGGTCAACGACGAGCACCACCCGGTCACCATCGAGGAGCGGGAGGACCATCACCTGGTCACCGCCGACGGCGAGGAGATCGAGATCGAGGGCGACTGGCACCCCGGCGCACCGCTGTTCCAGGGCCGGATCGCAGGCGATGCGGTGACGGTCCAGATCGACCGCAGCGGCCCGCGCTTGCGACTGACCCACGGCGGCTTCTCGGTCGAGGCGCTGGTGCTGCGGCCGCACACCGCGGAACTGGCCCGGCGCATGCCCAAGAAGCAGCCGCCGGACCTCTCCAAGTATCTGCTGTCGCCCATGCCGGGCCTGCTGGTCTCGCTGGCGGTGGCCGAAGGCCAGGAGGTCAAGGCCGGCGAGGAGCTGGCCGTGGTCGAGGCCATGAAGATGGAGAACCTGCTGCGCGCCGAGCAGGACGGCGTGATCGCCAAGCTGCACGCGGCGCCCGGCGACAGCCTGGCGGTGGATCAGAAGATCATCGAGTTCCAGTAGGCGTATTGCGCTAATCTCGAAGGATGAGTTCCTACGACCAAGACCAAAGAGCGGTCCAGGTGACCATCACCGGCCGGGTCCAGGGCGTCGGCTTCCGCGCCTGGGTCGTCTGGGAGGCACAGGAGCGGGGCCTGAGCGGCTGGGTCCGCAACCTGAGGGACGGCGGGGTGGATGCGGTCTTCGCGGGCCCCGGCAGCGCGGTCGAGGCCATGCTCTCGGCCTGCCATCAGGGTCCCTCGCTCGCGGTCGTCAGGCAGGTCCGAGTCGCGCCCTGGGACGGTCCCGTGGATCCGGGCTTCGAGGTGCGCTACGACCGCTGAGCGGCTGCAGCCCGATCCGGCTGAACCCGGGATTTTGCTGGCCTGAGTGTGACAGTTGTCACTTGAGGAACGGCAGGGCGCGTCCACTTTCGCAAGGAGACACAGCTCGAGTCCCGTCGCCCCTACGGCAAACCACTGTGGCGCCCGGCTCGGCCCTGCGAAGGAGAGCACGAGATGTTCCATCTGAACCAGAGTGTCACCTGGCTCGGCTACCCGGCCAAGGTCGTCGGCAAGACCTATGGCGGCGATCGCGTCTATGCCATCAAGCTCGACAACGGCACCCGCTATGCCGAGGTTCCGGAGCGCCAGCTCGAGGCCGTCGACAACGTCGTGGCGCTGGAGGACCTGCGCGGCCAGCCGGGCCGCGACGAGGTTCGGCAGGCCGTCTGAGACCGGCCGCCTTGGCGCCCGGCCCGTTTCTCTGCCGGCGATCAGCCTCCGACGGGTTGAGATGGATCAGGATGCACGGCTCAGGTCGGCTCGACCTGAGCCTCGATCCAGGGGCGTGACCACGTAGGCGCAGCGGCGGGCGCCGGCCAGGATGTGGTCGCTGCGGCGCACCTCGACCTCCTCGCCCAGCACCTCCTGGAAGACGCTCAGCTCGGCGGCGCAGAGCCCGGTGCAGGCCGCCGCCGCGTGGCAGACCGGGCAGTGGTTCTCGATCAGCAGAAAGCTCCCGTCCTCCGCCTTCCGGACCTCGGCCATGTAGCCTTCCTCGCTGCGGATCGCCGCCAGCGCCTCCAGCCGCTTGGCCAGCGAGCGGCCGCGGCCGATCCGCCGGCGGTAGGCGGCGATCTGGTCGCGGGTCCGGATTTCCAGGAGCCGGTCCATGCCCCTGGGGCCGAAGGCCTCCTTGATCGCGCCGATCAGATCGACGCTCAGCTCGGCGTGGGCGTCCGGGAAGAAGCGGTCGCTCGCCTGGGTCAGCCGCCACAGCTTGGCCGGGCGGCCGATCGGGCGCGGCTGCTCGCCGTGGTCCACCAGCTTCTCCTCCTGCAGCGCGTAGAGGTGCTGGCGCACCGCCATCGCGGTCAGGGACAGGGTCTCGGCGATCTCGGTCGCGGTCAGCGCTCCCCGGCGCTTCAGCATGTCGAGAATCGCTTCGCGGGACCGGGTCTCGGCGGACCTTCGGGGGCTGGAGGATGAGGCCGTCATGTTTCTAAAGTTTTTCCTTGATAAAGTCGTGGGCGTGATTCTAGACTGCACTTTATAAGGAAATATCTTTAGAAACTCGCGGCGACAAGGGGAATCATCATGCCGGACGATGGCGAGGCGCGCTTGGTCCATGTCGGATCCTTGGCATCCCTGGCCGAGGAAGGCCGCCGCCTGGTCAAGGTCGGGCGCAAGCAGATCGTCCTGTTCCACGGCGACAAGGGCGTCTTCGCCTGCAACAACCGCTGCCCCCACGAGGGCTTTCCGCTGATGGAGGGCAGCCTCGCCGAGGGCTGCGTCCTGACCTGCAACTGGCACAACTGGAAGTTCGACCTGGACAGCGGCGAGACCCTGGTCGGCGGCGACAGCCTGCGGCGCTATCCCGTGCAGCTCCGCGGCGACGAGATCTGGCTCGACGTCGCCGACCCGCCGCCTGCCGCGCGCGCCGCCAAGGCGCTGGACAGCCTGCGCGATTCCTTCCGCCGCCACGAGTACGACCGCATGGCGCGGGAGATCTCCCGCCTGCAGCGCAGCGGGGCCGACCCGCTGGACGCCCTGCGCGGCGCCATCGGCTGGACCCACGACCGCCTCGAGTTCGGCACCACCCACGCCCACGCCGCGGCGCCCGACTGGCTGGCCCTGCGCGCGGGGCTGGCCCCGGAGGCGCCCGCTGCGCTGGTGCCCCTGGTCGAGGTGGTCGGCAACCTGGCCTGGGATACCCTGAGGGAGCCCGCCTATCCCTATGCCGAGGGCCGGGCCGCCTACGAGCCGGAGGCGCTGGTCGAGGCGATCGAGCAGGAGGATGAGGCGAGGGCGGTCGCCCTGCTGCGCGGCGCGCTGGCCGAGGGCCTGGCCTTCAGCGACCTGGAGCGGCCGCTCGCCACGGCGGCCCTGGCGCACTACCAGGATTTCGGCCATGCCCTGATCTATGTCTACAAGACCGGTCAACTGATCGACCGACTGGGTCCGACGGTTGCCGAGCCGCTGCTGCTGGCCCTGCTGCGCTCCCTGGTCTACGCCTCGCGCGAGGACCTGATCCCGGAGTTCCGCGCCTACGGCGGCGCGCTGGCGGACTGGGACGGCAAGGGCCGGCGGCCGGTCGAGGCGGCCGACCTCACCGGCCTCGCGGTGCCGCAGGCGCTGGCGCGGACCCTGGAGTCCTCGGCCGATACGAGGGCGCTCTTCGACGCGCTGCTGGGGGCGGCGGCCTGGCAGCAGCTGCATTTCGACCTGGAGCGGCAGGACCGCAGCGAGCAGCCGATCTCGCAGAATGTCGGCTGGCTCGACTTCACCCATGCCATCACCTTCGGCAATGCGGTGCACGTGCTTTGCGACCGCTATCCGGAGCTCTGGCCGAGCGGGCTCCTGCAGATGGCCTGCTTCCTGGGCCGCAACGCCCGCTTCGTCGATCCCGAACTGGACGTCGAGGGCTGGGCGGTGGCCGATCCCGCGGCCTTCTTCGAGGCGGCCTTCGCGGGTCTGCTCGATCACGGCGCGCCCGAGTACATCGTCTCCTGCCACCTGGTGAAGCTGCTGACCGCCGTGCGGGAAGAGGTCGCCGCCGCCCCGGAGGCGGCCTGGGTGCCGAGCCTGCTGGCCGCCACGCGGCGCTTCCTCGAGTCGCCGCTGAAGCGCAAGCACAGCCTGCGCACCGCCCACCAGGCCGCCGCCTTCACCGCCATCGAGGACTGAGGCCGACGGCCGGGGCTCGGCGGTCGCGGCGGTTCGGCCCTTAGCGCCCGAGCGCGTAGAGACATGATTGCCAAACCGCCCCTCTCTTCAGAGATGGGCCGGCGCACACCCGGCGTCGTCCGGCTCTCCGGCCGGCGAGCGAGCACTGGACGGCGCAGGCCGGCGGCGCCGGGAATGCCGGGAAAGCGCAGCCTCGGCCTTTCCGGGGTCGTCGCCGCCCTTCGCCGCATCGCCCGCATTCTCGGCGCCGGTCGGTCAAGGCGCCATCTGCATGTCGACCCCTTGAGCGACCACTTCCGGCGTGATATCGGGCTCCCGCCGCGGTCCGACGGCGTCGGTGACCGCTCCGCATCGCCGCCTTCCGAAAGATCGGATTGGCGGCCGATGCCGTGAACCCGGACGCGAGCGGCGGCCCCGACTGTCGTGCCGGGCCAGGGCAGGGCTATTATTTCGAATATTCTAGAAATATTGTTGACTCGCCTGCCCACATGGCCTATGTTTCGGGCATGGAACTGAGCCACGCCGCACGCTGTCTGGACAAGCTGGGCAACCCGGTCCGCCTGGAGGTCTTCCGGCTTCTGGTCAAGGCGGGGCCGGAGGGTCTGGCGGTCGGGGAGATTCAGGAGCATCTGGAGATCCCGGCCTCGACCCTGTCCCACCACATCTCGCACCTGGTCAACGCCGGGCTGGTCCGGCAGGAGCGGGAGAGCCGGGTCCTGCGCTGCACCCCGAACTTCGCGTTGATGGAGGAACTGGTCGGCTTCCTGACCGAGCAGTGCTGCGCCGGCGTCGGACGGCCCAAGGAGCGCCGGAAGGCGGGATAGAGGGTGATGGCCACGAGGGCGCCGAAGCTGCCGCCAATTATTTCGATTTTCCCGGAAATATCGTTTTGTTGAAAGGAACGGACCGATGAAGCGCTTGCACGTATCCCTGGGGGTCGAGGACCTGGAGGCCTCGATCCGCTTCTATTCGACGCTCTTCGGGGCCGAGCCGAGCCTGCGCCGCGAAGGCTACGCCAAGTGGATGCTGGAGGACCCGCGGGTCAACTTCGTGCTGGATCAGAAAGGGGCGGGGCGTGGCGTCGATCACCTGGGCATCCAGGTCGAGGACGAGGCCGAGCTCGCCGAAGTCTCGGGCCGCTTGAAGAACGCCGGGCAAGAGGTTGACCTGCTTAAGAACAATGAGTGCTGCTACGCCCGCCAGGACAAGTTCTGGATCAGCGATCCCCAAGGCCTGCCTTGGGAGACCTTCAAGACCCACGAACAGATCGAAGACTACGGCACCGGGGCCCGGACCCAGGACCTGGCGCCGTCCGCGAGGGTGGAGACGTCGGAGGGCTGCTGCGGCTGAGCTTCGCTGCCGCGCTTTCGTCGAAGGGTGAGTTGATGACCGATCTCTCGATCTCCTTGGAGTCCCTGGCCGGCCGCTGGCGGCGCCTGGACCGGGTCTGGCTGGCCCTGGGCCTGGTGTTCCTGGGCCTTGCCGTCCTGGTTCCGGCGCAGGCCGTCGAGAGCCTGTCCTTCACCGCCGAGGCCTTCACCTGGATCGCGCCCTTCCTGCTGCTGTCGGTGGTCCTGGCCGCCTGGCTCAAGGCCGCCGGCGCCGACCGGCTGATCGGGCGCTCGGTGGCGCGGACACCGGTCCAGGCCATCGTCGTCGCGGCGCTCTTCGGCGCGCTGTCGCCCTTCTGCTCCTGCGGGGTGGTGCCGCTGATCGCGGCGCTGCTGGCAGCCGGCATGCCGCTGCCGGCGGTCATGGCCTTCTGGGTCGCCTCGCCGCTGATGGACCCCGAGACCTTCGTCCTCATGGCCGCGACCGTCGGCCTGAGCCTGACCCTG
>JAAUYG010017515.1_pt1 | contig 15193 bp, 9 predicted proteins | sample 7278091 | NCBI WGS metagenome assembly JAAUYG01 (sample SAMN14350201, study PRJNA611818) | marine sediment metagenome | isolation source: surface marine sediment (0.6m) | place: French Polynesia: Moorea | collected 2018-08 | reverse complement strand
TTCCCTCCCCCACTCTCTTTCGATATTCTCTCTCTCTCTCTCTCTCTCTCTCTCTCTCTCTCTCTCTCTCTCTCTCTCTCTCTCTCTCTCTCTTGATAGTAAGCAGATATATAAAGGTACATACATTCACAGACACAACACGTTCGTTTTGCAAATACACCACCACATGTAGGTGAGTCCCTGACAACCACACTAAAAGACAGGGGAATAAGAAGAAAAGGAAAGGAACAGAAAAGAAGAGTAGACGAACAATGATGAAAACGTAGAACGGAAATTTTAGTTCTACTTATTGCAGTTGTTTTTGCAGAAACACCCCAAATCCCCTTGTGAAGGGAGACATATCGGAGAATAAAGCACACAAGTAAATGTACATTTGTATTAATTAAATGGCATGCGTTGACGGGAATGCAATTGCTCCATGCAATCACGGTCACTGATGACGAATAGCTTCTTACACTTCAAATTCCAAAACTTCCTCCACCTCCCTCCGCTCAAGCACACCTCTGAAGGATCGCGTGCATCGAAGCACACATCATTCAGGTGTGTTTTGGCGGAATTTTCCTCGTCTGCAGCATTCTCGGTCCACTCTTCTATTCCGATTCCGTCTCCAGCACATGTAAGCATTTCTTTGCTGCTCTGAGCTACAAGAGGCCTTGCTTTGGGGATTACGAGAGTCACTCATCATGTCAACAGCAGAGGGAGTGTGCACCGCAGCCAGCAGCGCGGGGAGTGCATACTGAGCCTAGCAGCCACGGTTGTATTGGCATAGGCAAATATGAAAAGGCCCGTCGGCTGGAATGAGGGAAATTGATGTGACACTCTGCCACAAGTGGCGGCAGTTGATAGAAGCGCTGCATAGATTAAAGACCAAACACGGGTCACCTCCAGGGAATGGGTAATGGTCGTACACGTGTGGGGGGAAAGCCTTTCGAAGGACCTTGTCCGCCCTACTTGGAAACGGAGAATTCCTCGCATGTGTCGGAGAATCTTTTTCACCCCTAACTGGTGCCACAATTGAAGGCCGTGACAGGGTTTCTGGAACATTCAGAAGCCAGGTTTTAAAACTAAAATGAAAATGGTTTAAAATCTATGAATCCAAAATTTAACCCTATATATAAATAAACATGTGCGTATGTGAATTGATTTATTTGTTATGCGCTACTGCTTCATTATATAATGTACAGTTTGAAAAATAAAGCTACTACTAACAAACAATAAATTAAGAAATTAATAATCATCAGTTGGTCACGGAACATAAACACTATGTCGTTCAAGTGCATTAGATGCAAGTCTTTTCCGAATTCCTTATTATTTACATGTAGTCTATTTTGTCTGAGCAAGGTATGTGGCAGGTATAGCTAAAAGTATCTCAAAGTACGCCCCATTATCTAAGTACTGTCATGCGAAAGTGGATTGAGTGACGGGTGCAGCCCTAGTTTTCCAATCACGTACGTGGATAATGTTTTTAGTACTTACGCGATCAAGATGTCTTCCGGTACTAGTACTACAGCCAAATAGCACCAATGATTGCAATGGCAATGAAGATGATAATGATGATCGTTCTTTTTATCTCTAAGGATTAGTAGATTAAAACTGCCAATTCCCCACCATACCATCGATCACCCATGTTACTTCAAGCAGAAAATCTTGTTTTTTTTTATTTTGTTTTGTTTTTTCAGAAGGCTTTGTATCGAAAAACCCTCATAGTCTTTCTAGTTTCTATCCTTACTTTGGTTCATTATCTTTTAGGAACATTTCCTTCTTTCCATTGATTCTTTTCCTTTTCTTCTAACATATTGCTTTTCCCCTTGCTTTCCTCTTTTATTGCTTTTATTAATGTTATTGTATGTCCATTTTATCTACATGTATTTCCCTTTGTCGTTCTTCTTTTCTTTCTATCCTCCCTCCAACATTTCTGTCATTTTTCTCGAATGTCTATTGGATATTCAAATATTTACTTTATTCTTCTGTTCTCCTTTTAGCTATTTTGTGCCACCGCACAGCAGAACTGTCATGGTGCAGGAGTCTGTCGTCAGTCTGGTCGTCTCTCTGTCCGTCGTGCGTTCGTTAAACCCGTTCTCTCAGAAACCGTCAGGCGGATTTTAGTTCTACTTAACTGTGTCAGCAGACCTCATGAAATCGAAATTCGTCCGTCGTCGGTCCGTCTTCCAACCGATCGCTGCCCTTGTCAATACGCCCGGATGTTTATTTTATGTTTTAATGTTTGAAAAAAAAGTCACGAATTTTATCTTTTTCCTTAACATGAGACGCTATGGGATCAAAATTCTACAGGCTACTCAAGTTCGATCCTTTTACAAATCGCATGCGAAATTTTTCAAACCACTGCTGAATTTTACCTGGATGGTCTTCATACAAAGTAGTCTTTCGGTATTTTTTGTTTGTTTTTTTTTTTCAAATTTTGGAAATTTAAACTTTTTTCAAACTCAGTGGAGCGAACAGGCTTTCACAACGCTGATACTCCTTCAAATCACGTTCAAATTATTCCAAACCTCTCCTGAATTTACTTCTCAATAGTCCGCACAAAAGTACAGTTTTGGGTTTGTGAAATTTTGAGTTGTAGATTTTTAGGATTTTTTTTTCAAACTTTTAAATTCACCATTGTACCATATAGGGCAAACAATCTGGAAAACGAGCCAGCGTAGAGCGAAACGGACTGAATTTGTGTATCGAGAGTACTAATATAACATTATGTTGTACTAGTAAATTCGGTACACAAATATCATATGTGGGGCACTTTTGACCTTGTAGGGTTGAGGTCATTTCTGGTCTTTCGGTGCACTTGCGGCGCTATTTTTCTGAAAATACAATGTCGAAACGCTACTCCTTCTACTATTATGATTATTTTTAACCATACTTTTATAGATGTTCCTGTGACAGTCTACACAAAAGTTACTTCTTGGAATTTTATAATTAAAACTTAAAAAAAAATGAAATTAAAATTGAACATTGTGGTCAGCTAGGAAATGAAAAATTGCAAATTTCATGGGAGCGGCTAACCGTGGAGCAAAAAGGACACACAAAGTTGGGCATCTGAGGTATGTTATACGTTCATACCGGTATGCAATATTTTGGCATTCAGTGCAGTCGCAATTTCTCAGAAAACGCGATTTTCAAAATGCTACTGATACCATTATGAGTAGCATTTTCCAACCAAACCTTTTATCGATGTTGTCAACAATTGCTTACTAGAATTTTATAATTTAAGATATCTATATAAAATAAAATTGAAAATTAGCATTGGGGTGAGTTATACATACAGGGTTGACGTTTAATATGGAATATTTTTTTTACTTTTCTAATTTTCATCAGATTCCCCCCCCCCCCCCGCAATAGTGTTGCAGTGTTTCTTTGTCAGAAAATCTTTTTGCCAAGCGTTCGTAGTCATCTAACATCATACTTAGTGCATTTCTTACGTTGTATTTTCAATCTTGTGAACACTTTCATCTGGCTCAAACAACTCAATGCAAAATCGTGCCAACAATAGATTCCTAAGTCATATTTTCAAATTCAATATCTCTTCGGTACACTTGACAATGTCTGAAAATAGCCCGTAATGCCCGTAAGCTCAAAATGGCTGGGTGTATAGCGAAATGGAGTGAAATTTGGACTAGGAGACACTAGTAACACACACATTAGAGTAGATTTGACCTTATAGTGCTTAGGAGCATTCAGTGCCCCCGTCTTAGAATTGTATGTAACTCGAAAACCGGTGGTCCTAGAGCGAAGCTGGATGAATTTCGGACTCAGGGGCACTAATTTTTTGAGTTATACTTTTTGATCTCTTGTTAAGGAAGAGGTCCGTGAGCCTTGACATTCTGCTTGATATAACAGCACCTCCATTGAAAATATTACACAACTTTCCACACCGGCCCTGAGTTTGACCCGAGATGTCATTTCAAGGCCAAATCTGATGGTGCTGTTTGGCTCCACATATATGACTTCCTATTAGGGTTTAACGGTTCCATGTACCCTAGCTCAGCTCCTTAATGGGATGCAAACTTTCAAAATGTGATTAAACTTGACTTAGACCTTCCAAACTCACTCGAGATGAAATCTAGATGTAGCTGAACACTCCATTATTGAATTCTTTTAGATACAAGCCTTCAAGATATGAGTGACCTTGACTTTTTCCTTTCAGGGTATCTCATGGTAAAATCTAATGGCATGTTTGGACACTCTCACATAATTTCTTATTAGTGTTAAATAGTAACATATCCTAACTCAGAGCTCATTTGAGAGATAAAAAGCATTAAAAATTAAGTCACCTTGGCGTTGACCTTTCAAAGCCATTCACCGTCAAATGTAACGGTGCGGTTTGATTTACCATATATGACGTCTTAGTGTTTATTGTGTTTTACAGTAACATATACTTTCACTCATGCAGGCCTCCAAAATTTGAGCAACCTTGACTTTGACTTTTCAATGCTACTCAAGGTAACGTTTAACGTTTGAGTTGGACTCCACTTGTTCAAGAGTAACATATGCCCTAACTCGGCTCGTTAATGAGATATGGGCCCATAACACATCTCCCATAGACGGCATTGGTAATATTTCACAAAGTTTCATAAAAATGTTCATTCACAACATTTCATAAATTCAAAACAACACTTTGTTGAGCACCTCTGGATTAAAAGGTTGAGCTGACTAATCTTAATTTTGATACTAGAAGACCAAAAATCTTGGTTGGACAAGTACTGAGAAATGCACCCTATATACTGACAATCGAGGCACAAAGGTACCTCATATATGTTGTATTAGTGTCCCCGAGTCACAAATTTCGATCTACGGGTAGCTATTTCGACTTACAAACCATTTAAAGACAAGAGCCGTTTTCGAGTGGAGGCCACTTTTCAACAAGTACACCAAATAACATGAAAATGACTTGAACACTACAAGGTCGAAAGTACACCCCAATATATGTGTTACTCCGTGTCACTTTACGACCTACTGTTTTTGAGTTACATGCCATTTTGATACAAGTACAGCGAATGACCCCCAAATAACATTGAACACTGCAACGTCAAAAGCACACCATATATGTGTTACTGGCATTCCGAGTCTCAAACATCACTCCGTTTTCCGTTATGAGAAGCCGTTTTGGAGATACAGGCCATTCTGAGACAAGTGCATTGAATCAACGATCCTATATTCCTAGGATCGTTGATTGTATGATCACAGATGACTCTGAACACTACAAGGTCAAATGTAACCCATATGTGTTACTATAGTGTCCATAAGTCCCAAATTTTATATTCCGTATCGCTCTTCGACCAGCCGTTTTGGAGATACGAATTACATTTAATTCTTAACGATGAAAAATATCCTGTGTACACTAAATGTCTACCACCACTTGAAGGCGCATTTCTTGCACGTTTTGCTCTATGACCAGTCGTTGAAGATATAACGTTGCCAAAAATCGCAAATGCACTGTGTATTTCCGGACGTTGCTAATATTTAAAACAAAAGTATCGGCCACCGTAAGGTTCTTATTTACCGTTGATTGAACCGAAGCACATTTAGGGTATGAATCTTGCTTAGGGACTCTTTGGTACCGAAAGCCACGCGTATGGTGGGGCTAGGACCCATTATCTCGTGCATGATCTCGTGCATGATCTCGTTCACTTTTTTTTTGTTTGCTATCTAACTCCTAAAGGATCTTACCATATACAGCGACAGGTATTATGGAGATGTTCGGGGCCCCACGTTAGTGATTGACCCCGGCTCATAGACAGCAAAGATCACCAGAGAGTTGGGGTACTTTTTTATTTCACCTCATTTCACGTGTGCTGTCCATTTCTTATGCAGAAAAAGGCCTAAAACCAAATATTTCGGAATAATTTTATAATTTTTTTCATAGACACCAATTTGGCCGTTCCTGTCCAATCACGTGCTGGATGATGACGTAGCCAAGGGATATTTGGCCTTTGACAGGTTTCGCGCCTTCAAAGGTTATTGGGGACAACCAACGGAGCACGCACCGGGGAAAGGACGAGACTTCGCCTTCTCCGAGGAACTGTCTTCCTGCTGATCGTAAAACCCTGTCATCGACAGGTTGGGGGGGGAATAATGCTCACAAGAGCGTCAGGTCACGCTTGGGGGGAAATTGACGAATCTTCATTCGGCTTCAAAGCGTCGATTGTCTTGCGGTTTGACAGCGGGACCCTAAAACCACCATAAACTGATGGGCATTGAAAATCCCTGCCGTGAATTGTAGATCGAAAATCGAAAGCATGTAGAGGTTAACAACGCGCAAACTGAGCGACGGAAGCCCTAAAAAGTCCGCCCCCAACGTGCAACGTCTACAGCAGTTTATGCCCTTTCGCCTACGTCTCAAGCCATTGGGCGGGGTAACTAACGCCTGTGTGACGTCTGGCGAGTCTGTAACTCGGAAGACAGGCTTTCCCCCCGCTTCTTAGGCTATTCTTGGCAATGTTCACTTAATTTATTATATTAGATTCGTGCTGGCCAAGCAAGGGCTTATAAAGACAGCCAGGCCACCGCCTCGCCCATTGTTCATCAGGCCGCAGAAAGAGGGGGGTTGTTTTCCACCAGACGGAGAGGGAAGAAGCGCGGTTTCTTTGCAGCGGAGAAGTTGCGGCAGACGACCAATCGCGTGGCGCCTAGGAAATTCGCCTGTTACTAGACAACGACCAAGGTAAAGTGACTCTCAAGCAAGTCTCGAAGGACGGTGTTAGAAGGATTTGCGAGGTTCAATATCTCTTGGGTTCTGGACTGTAAATGAGGCTTGTTCTGCGGTAATTCCTTGTCTCTTATTAAGTGTTTGTCACATTGGGCCTTCATTGGACTTGATATTGAGGGTTTATAAACGGGTGATTTTTTATTTGAAATAATGGATAGTGTCACGTGTTGATGACGAGCGATTAAAACTATTTTCTACCAGATGTAAAATTCTATACTATTGGACAGGTGTATTTCTCGACATGGGTACATAAAAGAGTTCATTAAAAAAACTTAAAACCTAAAATGTTTGAGATACTGGACGTCTTGGTTGTTGGGACTTTTCTTTTCTATAGGCAAGATACAAATTTAACGAAACAAGACAAAGGCACATAACAAACAAAATATTCTATAATTAAAAGCATATTATAAAAGGGAATTTGATTTATACCCTTAGTTTACCTAATACAACTCTGTTTATTACATTTGCAAGGGTAACACTTTGCTTAGTTCCGCAATTGGTAACTGCTGCATTCTGTGGTACTGTAAACGTGTCCCTTTAGTTACACTAAAGGCACCACATACCTAAACAGATATATTGCAGGTGCTTATTTATGTCACCAGTATTTGAATAATCTCGTCTAGTTATCACAGAGTATTTTTAAATGGATGATCATGTTTCTTGTATTATTCTATGGGTACCGAATTTGCAGCTTACCAAAAACCCAATAAAACATGCAAAGTTATAAAGCACAATACCGCAGAAACTCCGGACGATTTTATTGAGCGTACAGGACAAAGAGATATACAAAGAAACGTCTGGTGGCAACGTGTTTTTTTTTCTCAAACTCGCTTTCTTCTATAGATTGAATTCATGTTAATCTCTGCAAAAATTGCAACAGTGGGTTGTCAAAGTGTGTTTTAAACTACACCGACACGTTCGTTCATATGTTGTGACCCGGGGTTGTGATTACGGGTTAAGATCTAAGGCACTCCTGGTAAGAGTCGTCCAATCATGGCATTAATTCAAAATATGAAACTAGTACGGTTTGATAGTGGTTGTATTGTGCCTTCGATTTGGAGAAAGAAATATGAATCGTTCCAAAAGTGGAGTTGCTTCGTCCTGGGCGACGAATCGTCGAGTTACTGAACTGGAACTTCCCTCGAACGTGTTTGACGTGTTCAGGAAGACCATAGAACTTATTGGATTGGCTCTAACTTACAATAATCGTACAGTGATGGTGTTGCTTTGTTCAGCGTGGGGAGGTAGAGCGTTTGTCCGTTCTCTTCTGGTATTATTCACTTGTCAAATTTTTTTTCGTCAACGTATTTCGAAAAATTTCTATGGAAGCAATGATTTTATACTTTGCCTTAGAGAAGACGGGGAAGCTGTCATGACTGTCCACTGAATCTTACATTTCTTGAATAATTGTATTTTTCTGTTGCAATATGAGTATGCCATTAGAACTACCATAGGGTGACTGCCTTACAACCGAAAGAGTGATGTCATTGCATAATTGTCAATATTTCCAGTTCTCACAATAGTTAACGATTGTAAATGTCTATTCAGAGGGCTCAAAGCGGATGCACTGGTTCAATATTAGGGTTCGTCTTGGTCATTCGCACAAGAAATTTATTACCCTTTATTCATTACACTAATTAAGACGCATGACATCATTTCCCACGTTATAAGCTTTGAGGTCCAAGAAAAAGCACCATTCTACTGCTTACTCCTGATTTACGTTTGTATGTAAAACAACGGAGGATATTACTTTTTATCTACGTCCCCTCTAAGCTTCCCCTAACTATTATAATTCCTCCCACCCCCCATTCCCACCTCACCCCCATTTAACGTTGAGCATTAACGGTTCCGGAAGACTCCCTTTTCCTGATCCTGTTAAAGATCGTTAGAACGGAGTTTTCTTCTTTGTCTACTGTGCCCAGTGCTGGTGGTAACCTACTGTCAGTCTCTCTGGTATCTCCTGTCCGTGGCGGCATCACCACTAACAAGACCAGTGTGAGTCAATAGGTCCACCCCCACTCGTTCCCCACACGGCGTAGGCGAGGAGACTTGTTGGATCTTGGCATATTTGCTGTGTGTTGAGTATCTCTGGGTCTGCATTAACTTTATGGCGAAGGCCTTGTGCCTTTCCAACACCGGTACTTGACGCTGCTTGCCTCCTCCAGAGCAAATCCAACCAATTCTACGAAGTAGTTCTCCTGGCAACGTGCATGGCTCGCTTAAAATATAGTGACACATAATATGAAATACCGAGTACTTGCACTGGAAGGCGATATTATTAACACGAATGATCGTTTCAACACCTGTATATGATGGACAATAATTATCGCTTGTGTCATATTGTAAATACATTAACAGGTTTTTGCACGAATATCCGTTTATACTTCATCTGTAAAGATGCACAAGATGAAACAGAACGTCGCCTGACACGGAAATGATCCCGAAAGGCAAAGAAAGATCTAGAAACAATAGTGGCAATATTATATCATCCGCTAGAGACCGAGTGTTTTCAGACGAGACGTATCAAGTTTGTGTCTTTCGCGGATTTAATTTTCACAAATTACCCATTTTATAATGGCCAATAGCTTTTAGTGCCATTTATGGATGCCTCTTGAAAGGAGAGCGTTATAAACTTCACTTGGATGTCTGACTCTGAATGAAACCCAATATTCATAGCGAATTTGTGGTTTGACATATTGCTTATTATATTGCCATGTATGGCTTCTAAATGTGTATGTGGAAGTCCCCTCCGCCCCCCCCCCCCCCAAAAAAAAATAACTTTCCAGCAACATCTACACATGATACCCTTTTGCTATGCCGAATGCGATTCATACGGCTTTACTCGCTTCAATATAATTGGGCAGCACAAGTGTATTACTTTATCATTGAGTGATAACTTTTTCGGTACCATTTCCACTTTATATAACTTTTCAGAATCCTTGCGTAGTGCATTTATTGTACTGAAGAACTCTATACTTTCAAGACGGCAGAAATAATTATTCGATAACATCTAACATTTTAGTAATATATCAGATGATGGTATTGGATATTGCATGGAGAAAGAAAGACTTCTCGTATTACTATTCACATAAATCAGGAATATGCAAATTTGTGGAAACGTTTATTAGTAGGCCTATTTTCGATTGCCGAAAATGCACTTTGGCCTTCTGAATAAAGAGACTATTCCATACTTTCTTTTCAGTGAACGTATTGCCAACCCGTGACTGCCTACTTCCCATGTGTAGCGCACGGTGGGCATGCTCTATTCTTGTATAGAACGGCTATTTCAAGTGCTTAACTCTCTCATTAAGTTCTGAATGGAAGTTTGTCTATAAACCACATTACTTTTCGAGTCTCGCAACAACCCTCCGACATATGAATGCTCATCTCGAGGCAATTGCAGGGTTAGAGCCTTCACCTGACCAGAAAGCGAGCGATTAGCACAGCGAGGATTCGAAGCCGAGACATTCGGTGCGAACAGATTTCGAGTCACGTGTGCTGCCAGTACGCCACCCAAAACTGTCAAAATATTTTAATAAGTATAAGGTTGCTTCTTGCAGGAACGATGTGAGTAGTACATACAAATGATTGTATTTCATATATAGCAAAAGATGAGTACGACCAACGTTTGATCAAGCTAAACACAGTTGCCCAAACAGAGAACGTCATTGCAGAAATTCAAATTTAGTACTATATACATGGTTAGCAGTATATGTGAATATAACGCCCGATAGTATAGACAAAATGGTTATTACATATATGATATGTCCTTATATCTGTGGTCACATTTGGAGATTCCAATGCAAAGGCGTCTTGTTATTGGTATACGTTGGCTGTATGTTACTACCATGTAGCTAATGAGCTAAGGAGGCGTTATAGTAATTGACCCAGGCGCCCGTTAGCTTTACGGTTTACTAGGGGAAGTCGTTCATCCCAACCACGGGTCAATCGGTGCGGTGGGAAATTGAAAGAAACGTGGGCGAAGAGCGTGTTTCGCTCCTGGCACATTCCATTAGAGAGCTCATTTCTTTCGGAGATAACGTCTCCTCTTTACAGGCTTTGTCTCTAAATTAAGGAATCCTTTACGTGACCTCCTGGCAGATTTGCAACAGTGTTTATATTTTTTTCGAAAACCAAAAAGGACAAAAACAGGGATTTTTTTTACACTATGTCGCAGGGCGGACAGGTTTCCGCTTCGTTAGTCCTGGAAATGAGTCCCGGTCCAGGTGAAAATCACTACGCCGTCTGCCTTAATGACCTCCCCGTTGTCGTCTGTTCAGGAAATCCGCCCAACTCCTCCCAGCCAGCACATCTGGCGCCGCCTCGCGGCTGCAAGCAAAGGCCGGAATGATCAGCAACAGTCCCGGCATTTATGGAACTATTTTCTCACCCAATTACGGCACTAATGAATTAGGTGAATGGTTGGGCATACTGATTAAGTGCGCAGCGGAAGGATATCGAGTCCACAGTTATGGCAAAAGTATTGGTTTATGCGACAGCAAAATGTCGCCCGTGACGTGCTTTATGTGGGCCGGGTCATCTCATGATGGCGTTGAAAATAATTGTTATGTATGCTGATTTTCGGAGATTCTTTCTTAAGCCACCGCCTTTGCAATCTGCCTGGGTAGGGACAACTCCGGGGCTAACCTTCTCTGCCCCCTGCTCCTGCATTCCGCCCGATGCAGCTGGAGCACAGTGGGTGAGTGTACGGATGTACAACAAGCTGCTAGTGCTAGAGCAATTAATCCCCGCGGATGATATACGGTAGTGGAATATGTGGTGTCAAAATGCTAACCTCCCACAAACACATTTTTTTTGTAATTCTTGATGTAACTTAGAGAAGTGTAGAGTTTAACATTTAAATTCTGCAACTTGAAGCTTAAAAAATATTTTTAAAAAATAGAAAGCAGTGAAATTGATTGTTCTGCATATATGATAATATGTCTCGCAAATGGGTAAAAAATATTGGGTATTTCACCTGATCTGAGGGCTCTGGACGTCTTTGAAGTTTTATGAAACAGAGGACAGGTTGCACAGACAGTACCTCTGAGCTTATACCTTGGACAGCCATATATTGGGGTCATTTCTATACTTGTGAATTTCTAGAAAGCCAGATTTTTAATGTACCACATCTTCGGTGTTTAAGTTTTAATTGAAGTAAGTAATCCCCGCCGGAAAACAAAAACAAAAGAGAAGACCAAACATTTTTATATATATTTAACAATACTTGACTCCAGCATAGAACCAATGTAAATAGATTGAAAAGTTTAGTTTCTTGTACCCACCGTTGCCTGTTATTTGGAGCAACACCGGCCACCAGCAGTTGCATACTAGTCACAATTTGTCAAGGATCTGCCACTCCGCCTTGGTGCCCCCTTCGAGCTATGCTGTGCCTACCCAGGTTCTTAGCAAACTGTAAGTCGGTATATGGCCTGCATGGTCCTCATGATTACTTGCCAGGCACAGTACCCACACATTTGCCTAAACTGCACATATGTTGCAATCAAGTGCATTACCCCGCTGACCGTTCCTTCCTACTAATTACAGTGATATATGTATATGATATATGTATATGAGACATATATGTATATGTTGGCTTCAAAGTCGCTGTGCTCTAGAATGACCTCGCACATTTTTTTTTAAACTGGTCATTAGGACTAGCTATAATGATGCCTAAATGCTAGCTATAACGTAGTTGAGGTGGGGGAGTCCTTATAACTCTGTGATTCTTTTGGGTGGTATTTCTATGAACACCATCATAAGCAAGTGTTTCATGCGAGTTTAAAATATCATACCATATTCACGCCGTTACGGGGGGTTATTTGGGTTAAAATGCTATTCACAAGTAAGATTTGTATGTATGTACATGTATGTTTATTTGGATCTAACCACATAACGACATTGACAACGGTCCATCTACAAAATCAGTGACAAACGCTAGTGGTCAGATCCAAGCCCCTGTGAGCCAATGATTGGCTGTAACTATGAGAAAATTCTAGCCAGAGGAGACCTTGTAGGTTTAACTCATAATTACATATTTTGCCTTAATACATGTACTTCACGAGAAGTTACCCCGAGTCATAACAGTTGACATAGCAAGGTAGCCTGATTTAGGCCTGTGACTGAATAGTTAAAGCTTACATTCAACTTGCATTCTGAACAAACTTTGAGGCGAAGGTATATATTTGGCTGATATATTTAATTCCTGGAAATATCAAGTGTTTTGTAGAAGTTAAAAGATCATTCACCTGCGGTAATATTTCACTGAGTTATGAAAGTTTTGTGGTCACAATTTTCGAAACATTCGATTTAGTTCATTCACTCCACAAGGAATTGTCAGGGTTGGATCTATTTTTGTGAGAACTTTCATATAGGTAAATTACAAAATGTCAACTTTAATTGCTGTTAGAATTTATTTTGCTGAGACATGAATGGTTTGGCACTAAACATTCAAGAAAACATTAAGTTTCGGCCAAAGTTTTTTGAAAAAAGAAAAACTGGCATTGGCTCGATATCCTTTAAAATACTCATACATAAAGTGCTCTACATACGAGTCAAAAATTATTTGCGTCGGACAATTTTTCACTGCTTTATGGGATTTTATGAAGACATTTGTGAAAAATTAAACGAAATTTATTTTATCCAATAAGAATTGCACGATTCCGATCAAACAATGTGAAAACCTTTACATAAACGTTGGACGAGATAATGTCTGTCAAGTTCTGTTGAAGTTCTTAACATTGCTTTGCACATAGCAATTGTGCAGTGAAACCTGTCTTTAAGACCACCTGAGAAATAGGGACAACTTGGGAATTGATGGCAGCTAAGCCAGTCCCTAGGCCTATTCAATACACAGAAATGGACCTGAGAAATAAGACCACCTCAGAATTCAGGACAGTTTTTCACAGTCCCGTGGGTGTCCCTAATTCCCAGGTTTCACTGTATGTATATGCAATATACCACACTCTACAACAGTCCATGCATTATTTGCACTTCGACCAGATTATTATAAGATGCAGTATAGGGACCTAATATAGTCAAGAGAGCTACCATAAAAGCAGAAAAATGGCAAAGATTGTATTGGTAATAAATATAAATTGTCTGCTTTTATTTCTTGTCTTATACACCAGGACGTTCAAATCCATAGCGTGACGAATCTACTATACAACACTGTTTTTTTCCAAAGGGCACATATTATCGCCTAGCAAATTATAACAATTCATATAGCTACATGTATATAAATATATTTCAGTAGTGTTAAAGCTTCAAAGCTCAAGATACTAGTGCCACAAGTCATGCATGGAATTGTATTATAGTTCTATGTAAGATTCCATTTACTATAACGCGTGCAACTTGAACATAACTGTATAAGTATCAGAATATCTCCATATATCCTCAGTTTAATCTGCTGAATGTCTAATACGTGCTAATATTGTACTGCAGATACGAAATAACAAGTAAAATAAATGCGATGTTGTTGAATTATACATGATAGTAACAAGAATAATAACAACGTTTGTAAAAATAACAATTGTAGCAGTATCAAATTCAGCGAACAACAATAACAATAACAACAATAATAATAATAATAATAATAATAATAATAATAATAATAATAATAATAATAATAATAATAATCGTGTATCACCTTACCATACCTTACCTTATATATATATACCTTACCTTAGCTGATCATAGCACCTGGCAGTCCGCAGGTTGAACTCTAATGGTGCAAATCAAATCGTGCAACAGAAACTGACACAGGCTCTGCCTGGTCAATGGCAGTCGTGGTCAGAAAACGGATTAATACCATAACCAAGTGCTCTGCTCTGGTTAATAGTGTGGATGTATATGTTGGGGATGACGTTATCGGCAATCACTTCTCAGGAAAATACCAGTCATTATATCAGATAGTGAAATAACATGACAATGTTACAAGGCGAAGCATATGGCGGTGTATTATATGGTGTAATTCTGAAATTCAAAACAAAACTGATGCATGTCCGGGAGCGGCTTCTGTAGCGGAAGTCATCATGGTAATTAGTAATTTAAAAAGTGTGGGTGTGCGTGTGAGGGTGCGGGTGCATTTCATTCAAATTGACCGGCAGCATGTAGTTGAACAGAATTCCTTACATTTAAGAGACTTTAACCAAGTTACTTAAATGTAAGACATTCCTTACAGCAATGTATTGTGGTGTCTCTACTAGTCCGCCTAGCCCCATGCTGGCGCGTTTGCGTGGCGGGGGAAAGTGCTCGTTCGTTGTCTAGGTGGTTTGGCTCATCGGGTCTACGACTGCACCACGTTCCCTCTTGCCACTTCCTGGTCCGGTTATCCTGGACTTACTTCAGTCGAGCGTGCTGATATCGCCCCCACAGAGTCCCCGACTGCAAGAGCCTTCTACAGCGGTGGGTGAGTTTCTCCACGAGTCGGTGTTTTCTCTCTCTCTCTCTCTCTCTCTCTCTCTCTCTCTC
>JAAUYG010015239.1_pt1 | contig 15203 bp, 12 predicted proteins | sample 7278091 | NCBI WGS metagenome assembly JAAUYG01 (sample SAMN14350201, study PRJNA611818) | marine sediment metagenome | isolation source: surface marine sediment (0.6m) | place: French Polynesia: Moorea | collected 2018-08 | reverse complement strand
TCCCATGTTAACAAAAACAAACAAAATTCCTGAAAAATCAAAAACTCAAAATTTCAAAAATCCAAAACAGTACTTTTGTCAGGACCACTGAAAAGAAATTTCAGAAAAAGTTTGAAAGGATTCAAAAGAGATTTGAGGGAGGGGTAGCGTTTTGAAGTTTTGACTCCTATAGGGTCCCATGTTAACGAAAACGAAAAAAAATCATAAAAAATCAAAACAATTTTTTTTTCCAAAAATGAAAAAAATGTCTGGGCATATGCCCAGGGGAAGTCACAACTAAAATTTGAAAGAAATCCATGCGATAACTTCAGAGATAATCAATGCCACAGACGGACAACGGACGACAGACGACGGAAGGATGGACGAATTTCGATTTCATGAGCTCTGCTGAAATAGTCAAGCAGAGCTAATTAGTAAAACACATAAGATTACCCGTCTGTTCGCAGGCATATTCATATCTGTTGCAGCACTGGCTCCTTCTCCTGACAGCATTACTGGCTGCGGTGTGGAAGAAGCACGTGCTGGTGTCCTTGGCCCAGTCGGCTGCCAGGCACGTGCTGTCAAAGAAACAGTTCCTTCGGCAGTCTTCCTCTGTTTGTACGCCCATGTTCCTTCCACCGTTTGCATTGGCACTCATGTACTGCCGCAGGAAGCACACTGAGGAACAGTTGTAAAAAGGGGTTTACTTTATTGGAGACATAACGTCAAAACTCGAAGACAAATAACAACTGAATGCTAGAAATACATGTAGTTTGATATATGGTTATGATTTACATGTACTTGCACACTGCAATAAACAGCAGCTCTCTTGAATTAAGAAAAGGTGTACTGAAATAATCTAGCCCCAAACACACGATATATGCTCTAAATCATCTACAATTGTGAAAAAAATTCTGTGCTTAGAATCCTACCTTCTGCCACTGGGCCGGTTGGAGTGGCTGGAATGAAGGATGATGACACACACATAATGCATAATGTAATTAGTGAAGTTAGACTCATGTGGATCATCTCCAAGGTAGATTGCTTTTCAGATACCTGTCTCATCTTACTCTATCAGTCTTTGTTGCCCAGTAATGCGTATTAATATATTTAGAGCAAACAACATAGTACAGTGAAACTGGTATATAAATACCACCCTAGGGATCAACAAAATGTGGTTCTTATACACAGGTGAGGTGGTCTTTGTATACCGGTTCAATACCACTGGATATCTATAAAATGTGATCTTTATAAGCAGGTTTTCTTTATATATAGGTGGTCTTTAGAGCAGGCTTGACTGTAATAAAAGATAATTATTTAAGAAGAACGTAGGTTACAGCAGTTATTGTAATATATGTATCTGACCCAGACATATCAATTTGAGCCCGATGGAGATGCAAATAGCAACCATGCATGCAGAAGAGTTTCAGTCATACTACATGTAGCTGGATATCCAGTCACAGAATATTGGTAGGGTTAATCAACTCTTTTTGTCAAACATAAAAAGAAGCCATTATCTGTGAATAATGGATTATCAGTTACCAGTAACACGAGTAGGTATCTATCCAAAGCAACTAGCATCTAACCAAATAATTACTGCCAATGCATTTATGTTTTCACAGAACGTTTTCATTTGTCTATGTAATGGTCTTGGTATATTCATTGGAAAGGGGAGAAAGGGTGCTTTAACTGGACAGAGTATACAAGCTATTATAAACAAAGTGTGTTGTTTAAAGTTACCAGTCATAGTAAAAATTCACTATACACACTTACTTGGAGTTGTACCAGTCTCTAGAAAAGAAACACACAAAACACATTCACGTTAAACTGTGACATAAAAAGACAGTGTCTACTCACCAACGTTTAAGAATAGACTATAAGAAACCTCCAAATTTAATAATCTGTTATCTTTTCGGAAGCATCCCTGGCCATCATACTCACAAGTCTGTAATATTGAATTAATATTTTTTCCTGATTTTCGTGAGCAAACATAGTCTTCAGTCTGTAATGTTCCCTTTATCTTCAACACAGGAGAATACACAGAACAGTATTATTGTAAGATATGTGGGCAGTATGATACAACTGGACAAGAAAATCTAACGTCCGTTTTAGGTTTCTACTCACGTGAAGCACATCGTTCCACAAGTTCGTATGACCAGACATTTTGGAGGTTTCCAAGGTCATTGAAGTTGTTCCTATCAAAGTGATGCCAGCAGAGGATATCAGCAGGGATGAAATCCAGATCGGCTCCCACACAGGTTTCATCCCGGACACAGGCTTCCAGGCACTGATCCGGATCATTAATGTCAAGCTGAGGCTGTCCGTTGAAGGCATTCGTGTCATTTCGGACAGTCCAGACAGTAACGCAACCTACAGACAGAATGGTTTTGGTTTTATTTAAAGCAAGTCTGAACGATGCACATTTGCCTTATGTAGTAGATGTTAAGAGGTTACATACAGTAATATGTTACAGTATGATAATTATCATTGCCATACAATTGCCAACTGTATTAGTGAAATCAGATAAAAACTAAAAAAAAAAAGACAATTGGATTTAAATTAATTACATATTATATCATTTCCCATACTACTAGCAGTTCATGAGATTTTTATATTATGCGTCGGTGTACACTCTATTGTGATTTGATAAAAACACAAGCCAGCTTAAAGATAAAAATAGTTGTAGGTCAGGTATAAGAATAGCGAGTACCTTGTGTTGGTGGAACTGTGGTGATAACTGGAAAAGATGGGCAAATCAACAAGCTTTAAAGTAGTAGTAAGTAGCATATAAGTGCAGCAGATGTCAGGTGATTAAAATTCAACTTTGTAATACACAATGTATATGTATATACAGCTTTTGCTTTGTTATAGTTACTATTTAGTTATAAAACGTCTTAAAGGCATTTTAGAGGTACAAGTGGAAAATATTACGGTTGCAAATTTTGTGAAAGGAAAAGCCTAAGGTACTAAAAGACATGTGAGATATATGGTATAACACAGCCTACATGCTATCAAAGTTCTTCTAGTAGAGCATGTTCAATGGAATGTAATACAAGCACGCGGCATATCTGCTCTCTACTTGTATCACATATGTATTTGTTGCACAATAACATGTATCTACATGTATCGTACTACTTTCTAATACCAATACTCAACAAGCATGGCCTTTTTGTCACAAATTGGACTAGGTCAATTACTCTGTATTACACTATGTTACGCTTAACCACAGACCATTTGGGGAGTGATGGAACAAAGCCCCAAATCCTTAGAAACCAACCTCCAGCGCATCTGGATCGGAGCTCGTACAGATAGACATTGGACCGAGACCTGGCACCGTCGAAGTCTGCGGTGTCATAGTGTTTCCAGCAGAGAGTGGTAGGTCCATAATCAACGTCTACCCCTACGCAAGTCCTATCTCTGACACATTCTGCCAGACACTGCTCTGCTGTGCTGGCCTCCGCAAAAGCCTCACCATTCAGAGCGTGCGTATTGTTTCGGATTTGCCAGGCAGGCACGCAGCCTAATAGGCAAAACGAACACAATCACCCATGATCAAGAGTACCACTGATATCAAAACAAAGGGGTACTTGCAAAACATGCTTCACCCAAAAGCGTAACGTGTGCAATCACCAAGGCTGATAGCGTGCCGTGTGCAGAAGCAGCCATGAACCAATGACATGCTGAACCGACGACATACCTGGATGCATGTTTACATATGTACATGTGCATGTGCTTCCCACAAACGTGATCCGTAGGTCAGGTGCCAAATTCCAAAACCTTGCAAGGTTAATACTTTCACCAAGCAATCCAATATCCAGCATACTCCCTTCAGCCTTCACACATCTTGACAACACACAAATGTGCCAAATTCCGAAAACCTTGCATGGTTCACACTTTCACCAAGCAATCCAATATCAGGTCCCAAATTGCGAAACCTTGCATGGTTAAAACTTTCACCAAGCGACCCAATAGCAGGTGCCAAATCGCGAAACCTTGCATGGTTAACAGTTTCACCAAGCGACCCAATATCCAGCATACTTCCTTCAGCATTCACACATCTTGACAATACACCCTGCACCACAAGCAAATGGATTTTCCAATGCTGGAATCATCATGTGCGACACAGAAGGCATGGAGCTAGCATTACACACGAGCATATGAATATGAAAACCCCGGAGTGAGTGTGATTATGGCTCGAGTATGACTCGTGTAACTGTCATATATACATAAAAATGCAAATCCCCCTCATCTGCAACCACCACCAAGCCGACGTGCAGAAAGTATATTAGATATACAATTCTAGATTTTACGTGAACCAGGATTAGGAATGCAATATTTCTGACTGTGCAAATTTCCAGATATCAACATTCAATGTGTTTGGAATCGCGTAAGAGCCAGGTATATGGCGAATCCTGCGTCAACTGTACAGACAATGCAGCATACCAAGGCAGTGAATTATGTGTTGCCACTTTAAGTATTGCAACCATGTTGGCTCCAGGAATGTGTCAGACGTCCCACGACATATGTTTAGTGCCATATTTCATGGTTATGCCCATTTATGTGCATTTGTTAGTGTGGTACCCTACACCATGGTATCTTGGATACAAAAGGACATGTACGAGTTATGCATACACGTACGCAGATTTACTTACAGGGATTTTAGAAATCTTTTATCATTATAAAAGCAACAAAGCCAGATTTGTTTAAATAAATGTGCATAACAGCAAAAAAGACAGGAAATGAGCAACATTAAATTCCACTAACTGATTACGTTATGTACTTCCTCTCAAACTAAAGATAGTCCTTAGCACATATGATTAGCCAGTACTATTCGATCACTGGCCACCGTAAACAGCGTATTGATATCTGCTAAACCTGAGTCCAGTCATCTCTTACCAGTTTCTGGAATGAGAAGAAAGAAACTTTTTGTAGAATTCCAGTATTTGTTATTACATAAACTGACATATATGTATGATCATTTGTGACATAATATTAGACTAAATTTGCATGACCTAGCAAAGTATCCTAATAGTCATATACACATTGGGGTAATTTAATCAAGTGCTTGGAATAAATTACAATGTAATAAATTACCATTGTGGAGAGAGATTCGTGTTTACCTGGTACATTAGGTCATACGGATCCAATTGAGACAACTACAGCTATACCCAAGCAACACGCTTAACAGTTAATTTCCCACTCACGTGAATACATTTTACCCAATTCTAAAGTACAGGTACTATTTGTTATTGATCAGTATTGATCATGTATACAGTATCAACGGAATTTCCAGTGCATACAGGTACGGGGGGATCCTTGGCAAGTAATGAGTAGTATGTGTCAGTGATTTTTTTTCTTTCACAATGGATATAACCAGATCATGTACTATCTAAAGAGAATAGCCATACATCGGCAACAGGTAATCGCTTGCCCGGTTCCAATTAAAGAACAGATTATTGCATATATTTAGAGAGTCCTAGATATACATGCAAAAGGTAAAGAGTGCTTACGGCAACAGCTACTTCATGCTCTGTACTTCTTATTTAGTATTCAGAACTGCCAGGTGAATAACCCCCCCCCCCCTCTCCCCCACTGTTCTATAGCACACATGTATACCTATAGACGAGCAGTCTGTCTGATCTCACATACCATTTTGACATCTACTGATGAGCTGGTAATGGTAGACTCCATTGGCGGCGACACGCTCGTTGAAGTTGCCCTCACTCAAATGATGCCAGCAGAGAATGCTGTTGGGGTTAAAATCGACATCTGCCCCCACGCAATTTTCATTAGAGATACAGGCATCCAGACAGCTCTGAGCTGTGTTGATGTCTGTCTGCTCCTGACCACCACGGGCTGAGGTGTTATTGAATAGTCGCCATTCCGGAACACAGGCTGTTGTGATGAAGGGGGAGGGGGTGGGTAGAGAATGAGAAAAAATGGGTGAATACAGGAACTTCGATTGTAACGAAATGTAAAACATCTCAGAGCTTTGGCTTCGGTAATCGAGACTTTGTTGTCAGATCATAGAAGCTTGCAATGCCCTTTTGGGAAGGATGGCAGATTGTATGTTATTTTTTTTCTCTTTGGAAATTGTTTATGGTCAACAGTATATGCTACATAATAACACTACTGATTTCTTATCTTACGGATTGTGGTTTCGACGATGGTTCCAAAATGACATGCATTTATAATTGACTAGTAAGTATGTTTATAAAAAAGTACATATAGCTGTACATGTATATAACATTAACAATCAAGTTATGAACTGCAATGGGTTAGCTGTTATAATATAAGTCTATCTATAGTCAATATATAGTCTGCTAAATTCGAACTTTGATGAAAAATGGGGAATATTTTAGAGTAATATAAATACAGATATATCAACCGTTCAGTTTATTTTCTAGTTACTCTATGCTTTAAAGCAAATAAGAGGAGTTATGGATCTTCAATACATACAATCTAGTAAATGTCAAGGCGGTACATGTGTATTTTATTAAAGTCATTCATGCAGCCTTTAGGTGCAGTATCAACTTAAACAACTATTTTGTTTTTGAAACATATTCAGACGTTTATGTGGTAACGTTAGTTAACAACCTTGTGTGTTAATATCTGTCTTGACTTGTTATTGCTGTTGGATGATGAAAAGAAAGTAATTAAAGAAACAAATAAAGATATATAGAAAGAGTGAAAGAAAGAAGGAAAGAAAACACAGAGTGAGACAGACAAAGAAAGAAGGAAAGAAAGAATGAAGGCATGAAATAAATAAATAAATAAATAAATAAATAAATAAATAAGGCGTGAAAGTAAAGTTTGTACCCCAATACAACGCGCTGCATTAAACACACATACACAGAATAACTCTACAGGGTTTAGACACTGGTACATATAGACATGCCTCAGCGTATGCATGAAAGGTCACTCAGCAGCCATCAACCAGTGGTCAATAGACCAGGACATTTCACAACACATGACACAATAATCACATGCTGTGTATGGCAAGAGACTAAAATTGGCAAATCGGCAGGGATCTAGCTATTCATAACACATGTAAAAGAGATGAAAATGCCTAAAAAGCAATGAAAATCAACTCGCCAGATGGCCACATGACGTCCTACTCGTACTATCAACAACACAGAAATACCAAAACATTTGCAAAGCGTTAGCATCAGCCATGTAAAGGACACGTTAAAATATTTGAGAGCTAAGTGAAAATTCCAAAGTGAAGGAAAAGTCATGTGAAACCTATACTAAAACATTGGATGGGTGAAACATATACTTAGATACACTCTATGTATGCGCTGAGGATCAAGTTATAACAGCTGAGGGCTATATGTATACTGCACATTTCATGTCAGTATGTTCAGATGTGAATGTAGTATTCTACATTAAATCAGGTAAAACAAAAAAGGAGAAACAAATAATGGCCAAATGCAACATGTATGCGCAACGTACGTGCGGTTGTGACGTTTGGTGACGTTCCATCTAATCATTTTGAGAAAGACAATGCACACACCCTGTCTTCAGAAGTAATCGGTAATTGATGGATGCTAGGACATTTGTCAAACATTTTTTTCCGTTTTGTTTATAGCGGAATAAGACAAGGTAATCCGCATATAAAGTAACAAGGTTAGTATTCTTAATAATTCTCTATTCTAACTGTAAGCTTACAGTGGATGTCTCACTCCAATAACTCGAATAATTAACTATAATGAGATAATCCTGATAAGCCACTATTGTCCGAACAGAGGGGTGGCAGTGTCACGGAACAACTAGCAAAATAAGCTCAACTTGTATGCACTGATTTGTCTTCCCAAACAAGCATAAAGTGTTCTTTTGTTTTTGTTATAGATGTTGGCGGGGGTGGGGTGGGGGGGGGGGGGGGCATCAGTCAATGGGACATGCACATCACTGCGCTGCGTTCGCAAGTGCTAAGGTGTCACAAAAATGAGCTACTTACTGTCGCATCGTGTTTCCAACACGTAATGGTAGGTGTTTTGTGCTTCGCGGGTGTTCTGCAGATTGCCGGCAGCGAGATGGAACCAGCAGAGGATGGCGTTGGGATTAAAGTCCACGTCCACACCGACACAGTTCTCGTTGTCCGCACAACCTTGAAGGCAAGCGTCTGCAGTGGAAATACTTTCCTGGGGCTCGCCACCATCAGCTCCTGTATTGTTCTCTCTCCTGTAGCGTGGTTGGCACACGGGTGAGGCTATAAATCGACGCAGAAAGGACAGCAATCAGAATATCAGGTCCTGTATATACTATAATAGAGCAACTCAGATGGTAAAACTAACAAGAATAAAAAGAATATGAAGGGCGATTATTGATTGTTATATAAAATGGTTACCCAATATCTGACATGTTTTCACTTCTCAGTAACTCGTTACTTGATATTTTGTATGCAATAGTAGGGTTGTTTATTAAAGTGATATGCGTATATATTTACGCATGACTCTTATACAAACACATTTGTAAAATGTATGCAACAGGGCTGATAAGTCACTACAAAACGTTTTATGTAGCATTCAACCTATAAATTTAAACATAGTGTTTCCATTTTACATTGTCAACAGGTCTGCCCCTTAAGAAAATGCCTTTACAATATATTACTATATTTTGTTAACTTGTGCTGATAATTATTCATGGCTATAACTTTTGTTGACTTGCACAGACGTTCTCACACATTTGTAACACAGTGCTTCCCTCTCCTGGTTATGCATGAATATACCATAGAATCAAATGGACTTCATCTCTACTATTTTTGGTGAAATATAATCCGCTATCAATTACATTATTTTTTTGGTGAAGTGGGCATTGGCTATCAATTATAGTAAGTATTTTTTTGGTGAAATGGGCATCCTCTATCGATTACAGTAAGTTTTGTTTTGTGAAATGGGCATCCGCTATCAATTACAGTAAGTTTTTTTTTTGTGAAATGGGTATCTGCTATCAATTACAGACTTCGGCCGTTTTGACTCACTTAAATTTCAATCGGAAGGATATCTAAATACCCCAAATTGCGCTAAACCTGAATCATTTCTCTTCTTTTCATATTTTACCCTAAATATAATAACTTCCCTCTGATGTAATGCTTTGTGTAGTCATGAGCTGAACATACTGCCAAGATTATTCTTTCATGTTCTAGTCTCAAATTCTTTGAACTGTTGCTCGAGAACACTTAAACTGTATATTAACGCTGCGGGTTATAAAATGTTCAGGTGATTACGTTAAATAAGTCCTAACTTTTAGCACTTCTGTCCTTCGCTTTCAAAGTATCTTGTCTCAACACTGATATGCATAATTTATTTGATATAATACGCGATGCTCCCTGCATCTGGTGACATACATAATACGAAATATGCAACACTATACATAAAATATGCGAAGTGAGTGGAATCTTACCGGTTGTGACACCACCTGGAAAAAAATAAAGTGAGATATATCAGACATAAATCAGGGAAGGGAACTATGCAACTTACATGTACTTAATGGGTGATCATTTTAAGCAACACGTTAGAATTCCAGAACAGTGAGATGTACGCAGTTGTATTTGACCAGGGTTTTCGCATGTAATTTTATTCACATTTTAATTCAGTCCTCAAATATAATAACACCCAAGGGACTGTGAAAACTGTCCTGAAATCTGAAGTGGTCTTATTTCTCAAAAAATTATTTCTATGTACTGAATAGGCCTGGGGACTGAAGTGACTGTCCTTAGTTCCCAGGTTGTCTCCATTTCTGTGGTGGTCTTAAAACATGTTTCACTGTATTAGAATTTTTTCCCGGTGTTTTGGAAGTCGTTAAAGAGGCCGAATCTCACGGTTCCCAAAATATTGCAAAATCATTGTACGTGTGAAATATACACTGCTCAAAATATTTAAGGGAGCAGATTTTCGAAGCCATATATTTAGAAATATATTGGGAAAAAGCCTTCCAGATTGTAGTCCTGTTTAGTAGAATCATTTTGCTTGATAATGCAGTTGTGACAGAAAAAAATAGCAAAACTGTATTTTTACAAAACCCGGAGGGGAATCTTCCCCAAAACACAAATGTATCAGAGCCATTGCGATCATGACCTTTATCCTTTCAAACACGTCAAAACACTACAACACTGTTTATTGTCGAATCAGTAACTGGTATGGCCACTGATTCGACACTAAACTATGCTAACTTTGCCCCCGTAAATGTTTGGAACTTTGTGCCCTTACATGTCAGTGTCATGCTACGCTAACGTTTGCTCCCTTAAATATTTGAGCAGTGTATAATAGTAGTGAGCAAGTACAATATTGCACAAAATCCTCATAGCTCTTACCAGGGCAGCGGTCTCTCAGTATATAGTGGAAGGCGTTGTTAAGCGTCCTGGTGTTGCCCAAGTTAGCCTGCTGTAGATGGAACCAGCACAGGGTGGCACCTGAGTTGAAGTCTATGTCGGCGCCCACACAGTTGTTATTGGCAGCGCAGGCTGAGAGACACTCTGCCGCGGTCTCGATAGAGGTCTGAGGTTCGCCGTTAGCAGCTGCCGTGTTGTTAAGGCGATCATAAAGTGCAGGCTGACACCCTGAATCGCCATGTAAGAGAAAAAGGTCATTTGGGGTGTCACTTGATTACTGCAGATAATAATAATAATAATAATAATAATAATAATAATAATAATAATAATAATAATAATAATAATAATAATAGGTTCACATGTAGGTTCACTGAGCGCCTTGTAAAGCAGAGGTTTTCAATGCTTAAAATTACTACATCGAATTTAAGATGTGTTCACGACATGAAACCGTATACCCACAAATTTAAAGAGCGGCATGCTTTAGTCACGTAGGAAGAGTATCATACTCTTCCAATTTTTGGATTAAAAAGGAAAGAAAATAATTCCGTTGCCTTAAACGGGACCACGAACATTAGGTCGGGAAAACTATACCAAACGAAACAAGATACAAAGTCGTTGATTTGCTTCAGACCACACCAGAAGCAGCTTACCTGGAGTATCTGTAGTCGGAGCCACAGTCGTAGCATCTGAAAGAATGAGAGATTTTTAAAAAGTTGTTGCGAATATGTCAAGTATATAAAATTATGGATTTGAAAATTCGGTATTAACACTGACGGGTGGGAGCTGAACAAGTGGTGACGGAAATCGTGTTGCATGAACCGGAAGTGACATATATACGGGGTAAATCACAAGCCAGGGCACAAAAGTACCAGTTGCCAAAGATAGTTTGCAACCAAACGTTAATCCCGCACTGTGAAAGAATTTTAATGAAAATCAGTCGTTGCAAACGAAAGAGAACACGTAATTTCCATTCGTCACAACCGAGCTTCTAATACGTACTTTCACATCGGTCGGTGAGCACATAGTGGTACACTCCATTCGCTGCTCGTCGCTGCTGCAGGTTGTCGGCGCTCAGGTGGAACCAGCACAGAACGCCCCCTCCAAAGTTGACGTCCGCACCAACACATTCCGAGTTGGCGGCACACTCGGCCAGACACGTGTCGGCATCGGAAAATGTCTGGGCTTCCCCGCCAGGGGCGTTCGAGTTATTGTATCTGGTGTATGTAGGAGTGCAGTCTGAAAGTGATCCGAGATGAAGAATTAAAAACACTTGATACTGATCACTTAATGTGGGATATCTGAATTGATGCTTCGAAGTCCATGTCAGAAAGCAGTGACATAAAATTAGAACAAATACTCGAGCACCCATCTTTTCAACGTGATACGTTATACGTTATGTTGTCTTGTATTCGTCGTCGATAAGCTAAAATATATCCATTGGTGTAAAGATTTTATTTATTTGAAGAAGCTCACCACAATATGCAAGGGATGAAGGTGAACGTTAATACATGTAGTTTCTTGCACATTCTATTATGGTCCTCTTTCAGGATGTGTAATGTTCTGCACTGTATAGATTTACGGGTGCATGATGCAGTCCAATAAGATCTAAATTCCCAAACTAAATAATATAAAGCAATGTGGAATTTGTGTAAATTTTACTGATGCGTTTGTGATTTCCCATTTTCCAACTACAAAGAAAATACAAGGTTGAGCTATACAAAGGACGGAATCTATGCTCAACTAAGACCTAAACACACATAAATGTAGTGACACAATATATCGACACAAGACAATGACACATTTTGTGACATGACACATATGACGCCTACCGGTATGTCAAATCATAAACTCAAATAAAACCCATAAATGATGCCAACAATAACCAAAGAATAGCAAAATACACTTTACTCTATGTCTCTATAGTCTTTGCTCTTTACATTTTATGGCTCTTAAATTTATTCTACGGTGCCACATGTCTGCGGTACAGTGCCGTGTTAATACGTATAGCTGGGCAAAACAAAATCATAATCCAGTAAATCAGATGAAGGGGCAAGAATACAGAAAAAATGGCAAAAGTGCAACGTATGCTAAACTACTTGAGTGCAAAGGAGCTTGATGCTAGTTTACTAGTCTAGACTCACGTGGGGTCGTGGCGTTTGGCAAAGCCGTTGTTTCATCTGATTATTCAAAGAAGATTGATCTAGATATCTAGATATTTGCCCTCATATCTTTAGAAAATATCTTTAATCATATAAACTCTCACATTAAGTGATTAATTAACCGTCATAACTGAAGCAGCTTGCGTCGATTCGGGTCCAGTAATGATGCATGCTCTGCATCAATTACATTGTTGCACGAAAGACGTTGTGATGTATTTCTTACTTGGTGTGCTAGACTCAAGGGCAATGCATGGGTCACACTGTGTGACGAAGAAGAAGAAGAAGAAGAAGAAGAAGAAGAAGAAGAAGAAGAAGAAGAAGAAGGAGGAGGAGGAGGAGGAGGAGAGTACAAGAAAAAGAAAAAAGTCGAAAGGAAGAAAGAAGGAAAGAAGAATGACAGAAGAAAAAAGAAAGAAAGAAAGAAGAAAGAAAGAAAGAGAGAGAAGAATGAAAGAAAGAAGTAGAAACAAAGAAAGTAAGAAAGAAACAAAGAAAGAAAGAAAAGGAAGAACGTTTGAAAGCAAAAAACCCGAGAAAGACGAAAGAAGACATCTTACTCTGGCTGGGGCACCTCTCCTCCAAGATGTTGTGCGTCACGCCATTGGCCGTCCTGGTATCCCCGATGCTAGAGATATGCCACCAGCAGAGGATGGCGTTAGCGTTACCGTCGACGTCTGCTGCCATGCAGTCGGCATTCTCCACACAGCCGCTAAGACACGCAGCCTCGGTCGTAATGCTGTTCTGGGCTTCGCCACCGGCTGCTCCGGTGTTCGCAATCGTCCGCCAGCGTGGGACACAACCTACGACACAAGGACAAAATCTTAATACCACTACAACTAAACTTTATTACACTTGCATCGAACCACATACAGGCTAATGTATTATTTCTCAAAGTGCATCTGTTCTATATATAAAACATTTCTGACCCCTGCTTTTCTTGTTTGTTTGTTTGTTTTTTTTTGTTGTTGTTGTTGTTGACAAAGCGGGGTATGAACTTCTCGGTTAGAATAGAGTGGCAACACGAATTACCATTTAGTAATATGATACATGCATATCTGTATTAGGCACTGGCTAGAACATATCTACATACATACGATAAAAACTACACATAAGAAACTAGTGAAAATGCTAATGTCTTTTTGCAACCTCTATTTAACACACTATTACAACTGTATAATGAATGATTACAGTCTGAACGTCCTGCAACCAAAATATATTATGAATATACATAATTACAATTACCTCCTGTAATTACAATTAACTCCGGCACGGAATCCATATCCAGTGTTCACTATATTCATGGGTAAGCTTGGATTAAATAATACCAAAAGCAAAGTTACACCCAATTCATACCATGATCTATGTGATGGTTCATTTTCAACCAAGGAAACTTCTAACGTCTACATGATAAACTTGAATGGTGAGGCGTTTGTTAGCAACAGTAATGGTGTAAGGAACTCACCTGGAGGGCCTGTTGTGGCATTTCCTGTTAGATTAGAGAAGTATGGTGTTACGTGTGAATACACAAAGTGTCATACATATATTATGTACACAGTGTGCGTAATTGTCACAATTTACATGCCATCTCCACACATACATAGAGAAGTGTCACAAAGTGTCATACATAGATTATGTACATAGTGTGCGTAATTGTCAAAAATTACATGCCATCCCCACACATACATAACTGTACATGCACCACACAGTAAACCACAGCCCAGTGAATTGCAAGTCACCACTGATATTAAATTATTTACACATTTAGTCAACATTCCGTGTATACCTTGGCTATAATACATAACGTTACATATATCATAGATTACCGTAATGTACACCAGTCTTGATCGATAATTAGTATTTGCTCTCTCAAATTCAAGACAATTAATTATTTAGTATTGATAATTTCGCAACAAGACGATACAACTTTACATTACATGAAACACAGAGGAAATGAAAGCACCTAACCACCTTCAAGAATTTATAAATGAAGCTGAACGTCTGACAGCCAAAGGATAATCCAGCTAGAGGAAACGAAAATATACTATTATAGGCAAGACTGTTACCGAAAAAGAAAATAAAATTTCATTTTGAGAGAGATGAACATAAAAGGAGTTATCTAAAAGAATTCCAGGAAGCAAAACAGAAAAAAAAACAACAACAGAAAATGACATCTCAAAATGCGTTAAACAAATTACAAGTGCATCTAATCGTCCCTTTTTCAGCCCGAATGTATATGTTGGTAACGTAAGAATCAGACGATCGTACTACAGGACGTAATTTTATCTGTTTTTATTTAGAAAACCTCAGTTGTGCAAATCGAGTGCTTATCATATGTGATGTGTGTGTGTCGATAGGGTTATCGTTATAAACCTTTGCACCCCAAGCTGCTGCATACCGGGCTGACCCCTAACCCAGCAGTTAACCTTCACCGAATGCGGCAGTAAGTATGTGGACCTTCCAGTTGCCAATGTGCATATTGGTAAACCACGTTGTTTAGTGTGAAGCAGACCAATTGCCACCGCTCCTCTGTTTGCCAGTTTAGTTATTACCTGGGCAACGCTGCCGCAAAATATGGTGGAAGACGTTTGGCGCAGCTCGGGTGTTTTGCAGGTTGGACGCAGCTAGATGAAACCAGCAAAGTTGGCGACCGGCGTTGCGGTCTATATCAACAGCCACGCAAGAGGCATTTCTGGCACAGCGCTCAAGGCAGGTCGGCTCGTCCGTGATATCCT
>JAAUYG010173629.1_pt1 | contig 15205 bp, 12 predicted proteins | sample 7278091 | NCBI WGS metagenome assembly JAAUYG01 (sample SAMN14350201, study PRJNA611818) | marine sediment metagenome | isolation source: surface marine sediment (0.6m) | place: French Polynesia: Moorea | collected 2018-08 | reverse complement strand
GCCTGGCTGTGGCTTGTGTCCAAACGTGACTTACCCAGAACATCCAAACACGGGTGCCTGGTTCTCGCCTCAACGATTTCAAACAGTTTTAGAGTCCAAGCCCCCAAAATTCGCTCCAAAAGTATCGCGGCGTGGTAATCGAGCCAAATAACATGTTATTGGTTTGTTTACTTGGATATTGGCCGACATACGGATTACATGAAATCCCTACAATTCTCTTTTTATCTAATGCTTTTATTTTATAAAATATATATGTTAATTCAGACCCTATATAATATCACACTTCATACTCCGAAAGCCTTAAAGACCATATGATGCATAGACTCCGGTACATTTACAATGACTAAGCATGTCTGCTGCATTCACCCAAAGTAGCTACTACTACTACTACTGCCACTACTACTACTACTACTACTACTACTACTACTACTACTACTACTACTACTACTACTACTACTAGCTATCTATGGTAGCCCAAAAACTCTTTTTCATATATACTCAACAATACTCATGTGTGCTTACCGTATTTAGGGTACTAGATGGCACTCACCGCTTTAATTTGCAAGACATCCACAACGTTTGCAAAATAAAAAAAATAAACAAAAGATAAAATAGTATATGAGTGGCAGGTTTCAGGTGCTAAAACAGTACACCAATATACGCTCTACAAGTCACATATTTTATGCAATGATAAAACAATGGAACCTTTCTCCTTCCTGCGGAGAACACCTTAAGCATAGTAGAGCGTCGGGTAAAAAAGTAAAATTATCTTAGCATTAAAAATGAAGAAGAAGAAGAAGAAGAAGAAGAAGAAGAAGAAGAAGAAGAAGAAGAAGGACGCGATGAAAATGTTATTTGTGATTAGTAATTGACAGTTGTCGCATATCCATGCCCAATATAATAACACCTTGTCCACGTCATTACTGGCAAATTGTGAGAACACTGTTTTATAATTACACCGTGTCCACGTCATTACTGGCAAATTATGAGAACACTGTTTTTGTAATAACACCGTGTCCACGTCATTACTGGCAAATTGTGAGAACACTGTTTTTTTGTAATAACACCATGTCCACGTCATCAACCCACGGTGTTACTCACAAGCTATAAGTCTATTTATGTGAAATCCGTGTTCCTGCTCTTTGAAATGTCTAAATGCTTGGCATGACGCAGAGGAGAGTTAATCAAGGCCGCATTATCATTTTGTTGTAGCCATCTTGCAAAACTAAAGATTACATTTATTTTACAGTCTCTCTCCTCATGCTCCTTCTAAGGCTTTTTCCATGGATTGTTATTGGGTACTGTTTTTTCACTCTATTTCTCTCCTTCCCCTCCTCTCTGACACATCATTCCTCTTCCTTAGCATTTTTCTTACTTTTCTTTCCTACTGTTCTACTTTCTTCCTGTCTATTTTTGTCTCTTTCTACTTTTCTCTGTTTGCCTTCTCTCTCCCTTTCTTCCATTCTCACTTTCTCTCCATTTCTCTCTCTCTCTATATATATTTATTTATTTAATTCAATCAGTCTTCCACACTTTATTTTTGTCCGCTTTATCACCCTCCCAAACCCCGCTATCTGACGTAACTTTCGGCAGCGTTGACATAACCGTGGTCTTTTCAAGTACCGTGATCTTTTAACATTAAACAGCTTTCTTTTTCTTGCACGCAAATACATATATACCAGTAGATAATCCGTGTGCTGTGCTGGTCTTTGTTGCAGCATGGCTGGCAGCGTCGCAGTCTCATCAACGACGCTAAGCTGGACACTCTGACAAATGCGGAGTTTGAGCGCCTGGCAAGACAGGAGAGCGAGGAATCCAGTCCCGGTCAGCAGGAGGCCCCGGTACACCACAAATGTAACCTGGTGTTCGGGATCAGGGATCCCACTACACTCTCCAGGATCTTTAAAAACTTTGAGGTCAGTTCACCATCTATAGCCATGTGGTCAAAAAATGTTTAAGTATTTCCAAAGCGCTAAATCGTGTTTGCAAAGATGACAGGTGAGTTGACTTACGTACGTTTACTTCTGTATGCCTTTCCTTGTAAGCGGGTGACTGCAATGCACGTACTGTCCCTGTAGTTCCACACATCGATAGAAAATAAACGTCGACAGTTTATAAACTGACCTGTTGCAAGTTTTAAAAAATGTAACAGGTGCAATATAGTAGATAGAATGAGAAAATAAAGCTGCTGCTGCTTGCTGCTGCAACTACTACTACTACTACTACTACTACTACTACTACTACTGCTACTGCTACTACTACTACTATTATTATTATTATTATTATTATTATTATTATTATTATTATTATTATTACTATACTACTACTACTACTACTATTACTACTACTACTACTGCTACTACTACTACTACTACTACTACTACTACTACTACTACTGCTACTACTACTACTACTACTACTACTACTACTACTATTACTACTACTACTACCACTACTTCTACTACTACTACTGCTGCTGCTACTACTACTACTACGTCTACTACTACTACTACTACTACTACTACTACTACTACTACTACAACTACTACTACTGCTACTACCACCTACCCATTTTATCACTAGTGGAAGGTGAAAGGCTTCTGGATCTCCTGAAAATGAACAAGAACACATTCAACATTAACTGGTAGCACACCCTTACAAAGAGAGCAGTAACGATCTTTTTGGTAAGTGTACATGTATACTTATTCTAATCACCAATAATTCACAAGAGTCACAATATTCCTGTGTACAAAAAACGGCAGAATATTTCTTCTCATGTTTTTCATAAGGCACACTAAAATTCAATATACATGTAGCATTGTGTGGCAAATATTAATCCTCGAGGAATACATGGAGGTTGGATTGTTTAACACATGGCTGTACTTTAAATTTGTCCATGTATAATTTCATATATTTATGCACCCATACATTGGTATATTGTTATATTTGATAATATATGTAGTACTACATGTTTGACTTGCATATATATGCTCTAGCAAGAAACAGCTTATTATTGCTACCATAAAAGGTTAATGCAAGTGATCTTTTAAACATTGTTGTTATAGCCTAAGGGTTTCAGTTTTAAAAGTTTTGCTCTTACCAAAAGTATTGTGGATCCTCGGATATGTTTGTTTGAAATACACGTTGCTGCATCTTTATGTGGAAGTTGCTGAGAAAAAGTGATTATCGCTACCTTAAGTTAGCAAATTTTGTTATAGCCTACCATTCAAGCAGAGAACTGACCTGGAATCTTGCTTTCGGGTATCGCTTGCTGCCATGGGTTGCCCAGACAAAGCGGCCATGAAATTTTTCTGACAGATATCACTAGCAAAGTCCACCTGCAAATGTCAATTAGCGCTTTGTACCACATTTTCATATTTGCCTTCTTTATGCAGTTGAAATATCAAACATAGTCAACTCCATTCTGAAGACAAACTGTACATAAATGCCACCTGCTTACTAAGGCATTCCAAAAATTCCCAGAGGCATAAATTGTATGTTATTAAACCTGTGTAATATGTTACAAAGTTGGTCGCTAGGTTTGTCTTTTAACACAGTTTTAACAGTAGTCCCCCTCTAATAACGAACATCCCTTCTGCCAAAAAAACTATGTCCTGCGGAGAGGTATCCTTTGGTAAGATGAAGCATAACGTGCATTGATTTCACAGTACAGTGGTCCCTCTCTTAAAGGACACTCTCGCCAAAGGACACCTTTCTAATGAGGACGTAATTAAACTACTGGGGGGGGAAGGTGCGTCCCTATTTGAGGGGGACTACTGCTGTTACTGCCAAGAATTTTGAGCCCTTTCCTGAAAAGTGTCCTCACTAAAGTGTCCTTTTAAGAGATGGGGTTCTACTGTACCTGTACCTGTAATTTTGATCCCATCAACTGCTGTCCGTGAGTGCTCTCCAATGCTTTCTGTGCATTGTCCTTGTGCCTGAAGAAGATCAGCGCTGTTTGGTTGCTGTTGTCTCTCTCATACGTGATATCGCCATAAGGCCTGAAATGCTCGCACAGCTGGGCATCCGACACCGACGGAGAAATGTTTCCCACCCAGATGCACTCTTTGATGAGAAGATCGGCAAAGCTGAGCTGCAGAGGTAAACAGGTTGACATGATTAATCTCAGGTAAAAGTTCTTTAAACTCTTTCATGTTTAGGAGCGATCTGTGTGAAAAGGCCAAGTACTTTACAGTTCTTTTTTTATATACTCAGTTTAACAAAAAAAAAAAACAGCAGTGTTTTCCTACAAATATTTAAAATTTTATTATATGCAAACCAAGTAGTGATGGAAGTCAGCAACAATTTTTATAATTGATTACACAATGTATCGGATTTGGTGTAAAATTCTATACCGATTGAATATCATTAAATACTTAACACTCAGAACAATTTTTGAAGCAAAACTCTGGAAAATCACGAAATATGTATTAGGCAGCACAATAGTGACTGTCTTAAAATATCTATGACAAAAGTTCTGAACTATCATGTGTATGATTGTTTTAGGTCATTTGAACTTTTTTTGAGCTGAATAGTAACAAGTAGGCATTATAATATATTATAACCACCAGCTAAAACGCAGAATTATAATTTTTGTTCACAAAGTTTCTAGTCAATAGCAAAGCTTGACCATGATAGTCTTGATGACTGATCCTCGACTCTAGTCACCCTGTGTGTCGTTCCTAAATAAACTTGATCTAGACATTACCTATGACTGAACAAATCAAAACGTGTAAAACTAAGAAAGTTAAGTAACTTGAGGCAAGCACAATAATAATTCTAAACCTATATATTATACAGCAATTCTGTGACTTGGTTTTACACTTTTACATGCTTCATGCCCTAATGTATGATGAAAGGTGATCACTTTCGGATAAAACAACTGAAGATAGGCCGCCAAATATATCAGGCGACAATCAGATTTTAACTACTGACCTTGAGCTTCTGGCCTTCCAGTTCCATTCCATTCTTGTCCTTGATCGTTTTGACCACAGTGCGGATGTCGGAAAACTCCACAAAGCCACAGTTCTGCCCAGCCAGAAACACGTCCTACAGTACACAAAGCAGACGGAGGTGTCAGGGGTCAGTTTCAAAGAAAAAAAAAATAAATAAATAAAAAAAAAAAAAATACAGGGACAAACTTAAATTCACTAATCACACCTGACAATTAACACTATCACATTTGGTACTTGGGTTTTTTTTCAAACATGCTTAAGATAGACTTTGGACTTAAGAAAGGTATTTTTCAAAGAAACTAGCCCCAGAGGTTTCTCCAAAATGTAAAACTGGATAAACAAATAAGCTGTGAGTTAACATGTTCTTGATTAACATCACTGAAGCACTTATCCCAATAATATTTTCTTTCCAAAATTTAATCATGAATTTTTAAGCATGTAATCATATTGCTTTCCAATATCATATCCAAGTTGATTTTCAAATGTGACTTATCAGATATAATGTACATTTACAAGTAAATGCATGTACAATGTACTAAAGGTGGAGTGTGACCCAATGATATGTTAATAACTATTTGACTGATACATATGTATGGCATAACTTCTCAGCTGAAGCTGATATGAAGGATTTTACAGCATAAGGTTACGGTAAACCGCAAATCATGGAAACGGAGCGCACATCACTCCTAAAATTTACAATATGGTCATAAGGAATCTTCAACTCAAAAAGTCTCAATCATATATTATGTAATATAAAATAATTTTAACCCCAAATTCAACTGATTTCTTGATTACCAGAATGGTCCCACAGTCGGTGAAGGCTTTCTTGAGAGCTTTCTCCTTGGAGGTAGCGTGAAGGTTTTGGATAAACAAAGTCCGGCAGGCTCCGGGACTGAACTCGTTCAGCTCGCCTGATTGGCTGTCTGTAACAACGCACATAACAACACATGATATACAGTAGGTATTACAGTAGGAACCCAACCTTAAGACCACCCCGGAAATAAGACCACCCTAGAATTAAGACCACTTACGATACTCCCTGCGATTTAAGACCCATCTATATAACAATTACCTCCATTTTTAATGATATATAAAATTCCCTCACCATTTTAAGCAAAACTGAGAAATGAAAGGGTGGTGCCGACTTTAGCTTATTGTCATAAGCTGACAGCGTCGTCATGCTTGGTCGACGACGCTGTGACAAATTTCAGGATTCGCATTGACTGACGTGGTCATAACGCTCTCCTGAAGGTGCTAGGCTGTAGCTTAGCAGCTTTGAGCTAACGGCAGAGTTATGGTTTGAAACCGAATTAGGTAATACATGAATTCCCTCCATTTTAAGACCGGCCATCAGTGACACCTCTTATGATTTCAATATAAATATCTCTCCCTTTTAGGACCACCTTCAATTTAAACCCATGATTTTCTGTTTGAAAGAGTGGTCTTAAACTGCATGGACCGCTGTAAGTAATGATTAAAACAAGCCTTGCCTTCCACACCAGTATGATTTCGTTGCTCTAATTAAGACCACATCAGAATAAAGACCACCGTGGCTTTGACCATGGGTGGTCTTAATGCCATGTTTCCCCTCTAACACCTTGCTAGCAGGGTCATTAGTACTGTGCTACTACTATACTACTACTGCTGCTACTGTTGCTCCTGCTGCTCCCCCTCCTCCTCCTACTACGACTAATTTAAAAGCAGTTAGATCGGATGATTACAATATCCCAGGCAATGTCTTATGATCTAGATGCAACATGACAAATATTCTCTCTAGCCTTATACTTATATTTTAAAATTTAAAATTTACTCTTTCTCACACCTGCAATTATCACTACATGCCTCTTGGCAGCTGAGAGTAATGGAAAACAATGTGTTTTCCCCCGTTTCAATGATCAGTTTTAACTATTTGAGGCATCTATTTTATCCTGCAAGAACTCGTCCGCATCGTTCTTGTTAAATGCCAGACACAAACCAACTACATTTTAATAGGTTTACCATATCCGCTTGTGCGTCCCATCCTGAAAAATAAATATGTCACAATTAAATAAAGCACTGAGCATCAACACATGCAATGCACAATTATGTGGTTATGTAATATGGCGAATTTCATTTTAGAAATCCCCATTCCAAGCCGTATATGATAAAAGGTTTCTTGACACTATCAATACACATGCGCACATTACTACTACATTACTAAAGCTACTTGTACATTTAACATTTTATAATATAATCCCTTATACAGAGGGATATGCCACATGACCTAAGCATAGGTCTCATGACATTAATAAATCAATTGTTTACATGCACAGTTGGTCAGAACTGTACTGGTCACTCCATGGGTTATATATATTTTTAGTTTTGCAAATTGACCTCTAGCTCAATGTTTAATGGTCCGTGAAAGAAAGCTTTAGCCGATGGTAAATTTGGCAATCTACAGCAGATGTGTATGACTACTACATTAAATCATTAGGATTCATCAAACACCTGTTCTCGTTTATACAACTTTAAGTAAAAAGCGCTAACTTACATATCAACAAATCCCACAAGTTTTACTTTAAGTACATGTAATATACATATATAACAGCGTACCTGATATCTTCGGGCAGTTTCTCTAATTCATCGAAGAAGTAATTGTTAAGGGCAAGACTGGCAAAATCTGCCTGCATCTGAAAGAAGTAATCCATCAAGAGATTTCAGAACACCCATAAAGAAAGTATTTCTGGCAAGAATATCAGCAACGGAATGGATCACCGCACTAAGGTAGTGCTACGAGTTTTTTTCTCTCTTAAAAGCAAGTCAACCCAGAGGACGCTTGGCAAATTGGTTAACACATTGGGACTCCCCAACCACAAGAGCGTGGGTTTGACCCATGCCATATGCTTAGGATTCAGTACCTGTCAGAGCAATACTTGTACCAGAAATAATGTGGTCTGGTTCACTCAGCCATACATGAGATCTGAGCAATACACAGAGAAAGGTTTTGCAGACTTATTAGCCGTGGTGCCTTGTAGCATGCATCCAAGTTTGCATGCTCTGTGGAAGGGAGGTGTTGGTGTATACAGGTATCATGCCAGGCATGATAACATGTACAGCAGTTTTGAGGTTACAGAACAATATAAGAACTGCACATTCATTCACTGCTTATTATTGTATATAATCTGAAGTGAATATGTCCTAGTAATAGCAAAATTTGAACTTTTTTACAGTAGACAACTGCATTGTTCCTAATACAAATATGAGAACCTAAACTGAACCAAACCAATTCTCTTCCAAAATATGCAAGTATATAATGGCTAAATGTCCTCTTGTTGACACAGTTTACCTTTTTGGATTTCAGACTTTCGAGTGCCCTGAGTGCGATGTCCTTCTCCTCATACAGGACAAGTGCTTCGTGCGTCCTGTGATTGACCTCCAGCCGTACTATCGGCCCGTAGACGCCAAACTCGGCTCTCAGGTCATCTTGCGTGGACTGTCGTGGGAGGTGTCCCACCCACAGACAAGGGGTCACCTCAGGGTTGCCGAAACCCAGCTGATGTAAATAATATGGATGTGAGAAAAATCAGAAACATATATAAAGGAAAATTACAGAACCTCGCGTAACTATAAATTTATGGAAACGTGATAGTGGAAGCATCAAGAGTCAAGTTAACAGTTACATGTACATATGTTTTATAGGATTGAGACTGCTATGTAGTACCAAACATACTGTGGGGGTTTTAAGTTAGTAAATATCAAGGGGTCAATTTCCAGAAAAAGGTCAAGTCCATAAAGTAACTTGAGTTCAATAATCACTATTATAGATCAATCTTCCTTAATCTTTATTACCATCAGTTTTAAACTCAAGATTTTCTTTTTTGGGGGGTTCAGACGGGCAGGGGCAGGGGGGGGGGGGGAAAGAGGGGGGGGGGGGCAGTCCTAAAGGTGGTTTCCCAGAAATATCTAAAGTTACTGGGTAACAGTAAGTTCTTTTCAAGAGTTGAGATTTTCTAAAAACAAGACCCATGAGCTTTCTAGTTTCGAATATACTAAATAATAGCTTGCTCATCCTGTTTTAACAGTACATATATCTGCAAGCAGAGAAGACATGTACAGTAGAACCTGTCTTGGAGGACCATGTCAATGGCCATAAAAAGTAATCTCTCAAAACAGGTGGTCTTTGGTGACAGGTTCAGTCATATTGAAATGTATGTTTTTTATCCCAGAAATATGTCCTCTTTCAAGACCAGGTGGTCTCAAATGGCAGTGACCTCAAGAAGACAGGTTTCACTGTACTTTTAATCTGATTCGTGGAAGTCCTACCCCAATCTGGCAGCCATCGATAGTCTCCTCAGCCATTTCCTGTATGGCGTGGATGGCGCTGTCGATGTTAGCGTACTCCACAAACGCTATGCCACGTTTGCTGTACACCATGTACTTCTCAGGTTGAAACACATCCTGGAGTAGTACACAGGGAAGAAAGTTCACTGGACTGAACCAAGACAAGTCAGATATAATTTCTGAATCATTACAATAAACCGAAAATAAATCCCTACCTGTACATATATATTATTTACGTGTAGAAAAATAAATTACAGGCCAAGCAAAGCAACCAGTCTTGGCTAAGCAACAACAAAAATTTATATTGCCTGAGGTGGGACTCCATTAACAAGCAAGAAATTATTTAGGTATCACTGATGATTTTCATTTTTCTGACACTGATATAGTTGAAAACCTGACATCTTCACACTCCAGCCTAGCAGAGTTGTTTTATTTTTTTCAGCTCAAGTTTTTCAGTTTCATAAAATATCTTTTTGCAGTTGTTCGTTGCACTACTCAGTTCTGATTTCTGACAGGTAATACCCTCCTGTACCAGCCTATAAAATAATTATTATGACACCCTACTTGTCACAAAGTGCAACATGCCGAGGGTCTAACTTTGGTAGAAGTAAGATTACATTAAATTCACATGATATTTAAAAAAAAAAAAAAACAAGACACAGACGTCAAGTTGAATAATGAATAACCCACACAGTACATAAATAACTCGGGTGGGTCAAAGGCCAGCTGGAAAACTAACCAGAACGGGGCCAAACTTGGAGAAGATCTCCCGTAACCGATCATCCGTGACATGTTGTGGCAGTCTTCCCACGAACAAGATTCGGTTGGCTTTGGCCAGATTGACATGTGGTATGTCTGAACTGGTATCTGGAACAACACTGACTAACAGTCATATGTGTGTGTGCAGTTACACAGGATGACATTAAAAGCAAACGACATTGACAAACAACTTTAAACTTGGGTATTAATATTTCCTTAAGGATGTGCATTTTTTAAACTTGATTAAGAGACGTGCTGACATTTTTAGCATTGAGGACTGGGATAGGTCAAATTACATGTACTATAAAATTTCATTTTATTTAACTTCGATCACTTTATGTCTCATCAAGACCAGTACAGAATGTCCCATGGATCTAGTACTGTTACATTTTCTAATGATCAACTCTGATAATCCAAGCCATAAACCAGTTTTAACACCACTTACCAGTACCTGGGTCTACGCTGGTGTCCAGGCAGCTGGACGTCTCCATGCTGAAATAGAACACAGCAAAACATTTTGCTGAATGGCAGGAAAGAACAGAATGTTGTGCGAATCAACAAGCAAGACCCTATAACTTAAAGGCAAAACATACAAAATATTTGTCAGACTATGTTTTTACTTCAGTATCAATGACTCGATCATCAAATCTGCATTGTATCATTCCACAAGTGTGCCAATGGCACAGGGCATAGTTGACTATGGTGAAACTCAAAGATGTGCTTTTAATAAGGACTTAAAAATATTAACCAAAGGTGGGGCCCGGAAGGGGCAGATTATGCCACAGGTGAGGTGCTGCAGTAGAAACACCAGTCACCCAAAAGTCATTTGAATCATGGAACAGGAAGTTTCAGCACATCCCTGCTCGAGCAAAGATCGCATGACGGGATATTGGGAGGTAGTGAGGTACCGAGGAGCATGGTTATGGAAGGAGTGGTAACAGTGTACACAGTGGAAGTCCCAGAATTAAGATCACAAATAATTTTTTTTAACTTGGATTTATTTTATGAGGTTCTCGATAAGCAAACAATTGCTTATTAACAATCACCTCAAGGCACATTTGGGGTACAAATCTTGCCCAAGGACTTTAGGCACAGAAGACCTAGTGAATGGCGGGACTCGAACCCACGATCTCGTGGTTGAGAGTCCAGTACATTAACCACTCGGCCATCCACCACAAATAATCAAGGCAAAAGTGGCCTCAAGTCTGAGGTGGTCTTAATTCTGAAACCATACACCAATGGCGTAAAATTTTTGGCAGTCCCATATGTGGAGCAGGTGTTAAAATTCTGGAGCGATCTTATTTCCAATGTGGTCTTCAGGCCGAGGTCCACTGCTGGCGAGGAATGCAGTGCCTGGATACTGAACAACATGCTTGTGAACACACCGAGAACAGGTGATGGACTATCCAGGGAAAAGTTTGCCATAACAGGCCACATGTATACATGCCATAACAGGGCACAATCAACATCGAAGCCTTTACTCAATCATTCAACACTTCATTAGAGTCCCTCATAGTTTGGCAAATTTAAGCATTTATATATTTATATATGGCATATTTATTAGGCATATCATGTTAATACGAACTTATTGTCTCAATTTTGCCTGTCCGAGCTGTCAGTGATATGTTTATCCAGTGCATCAGTTACCTTTCTTGCTCTATGCTCTTCATTCGCTCCAAGAAATGATCCTTCAGAATCATAGTGGCATAGTCTATGTGGAACTGGAAAATAATATTGCTGGTATATTATGCAGTGCTTGTGTCTTGTCTTAGCGTAAAATTCAGATAAACAATCGCCATGCAATATCTGAACATATTTCACAAAGAACTACAAATCGAACACCAGTATTGCATATAATAAAGGTTGCTGTAATATACAATTCCAGTCATCCCTGCATTGTAAAACCACCCCTTCAGCCAAAAAAATATGGTCCTAAATTCAAGGTGTGCTTAAAATGGACGGATAATTGTACTGTAATTATAAGAGTCGTGTCACTGATTGACAGTCTTAAATAGGATGGATTTCTTAAATGGAGGGGTCCTAAATTGCAGGGACCAGTGTTTGTGCATATACAGTGGCTCAGTGATGTAAGACATGTCCAGTTTAAGACTTCCCTCTGTTTTAAGACTGGCTATCAGCAATGTCACTCCTACATTTTGAATGTAAAATATCCTTGCCATTTAAGACCACCTTCAATTTAAGACCACATTCTTTTTTGGCTGAGTGGGTGGTCTTAAAATGCAGTGCCCACAGCACAACGTTGTCCCATAGTGCAACAGTTCAGAGGTAAAACGGCCTTAACTATGACTCGATATATCACTGGTGTACAATATTTGATCATGGAATAAATTTGTCTTAACAGTGGGGCGGTCTTAGGGCATGATTTCCTTGTAATTATGCATTTTTGAGAATCTAGGGGTCATTACCCTGTCCAGGTCGATCTCCGACTGTGCTCTGTTAAAGGCTTCTATAGCGGAGGTGTCGCTCTCGTACAGTATCAAGGCCTCCCCCGTTTGTTGATTGAAACCTAGCCGCACGATGGGGCCATACAATTCAAACTGGCTCTGCAGCCACTCCGGCTTGGCCTCCTGGGGCAGGTTGCCGATCCAGATACAAGGAGAAGGGGTGGAGCGGCCAAAATGAACCTAAAACGAGGTGAAAACCATCAAGAAATTCTGTGGATATTTATACAACTAATGTACATGTATGCATAAGGTGCGTCCATTTGTTTCTTCAAGGAAATCCCGACCAATGATGATTTTGAAGGTTACGGCGATGCTGCTGTCAATAAACAGAATCAATAAACAGCGATACAGAACAATTAAACTAAAAGCATCTAGTACTTATGAGTTGATTTCTAATTTTTCTAAATGAGTAGAAATGCATTTTGCCTAAGGTGACTGATGAAAGTGAAGCATCACAAAGTACCTCGAATGTGTTCTATGGATAGCTATAATTGTACGATGTTCCATACAAGTTATTAGTAATTTTTCACTTCTGCAACAAAAATTCCACGCATGGTGTATAGGAACCATCAATATCTTTTCCTTATGCTCATGATAAGCTCTATGATAATTTCAATTCAAATATACGGTGGTCCCTCTCTAAGTGGCCACTCTCTACAAAGGCCCCTTCGGACTCTCCTTTAATGTGGCCACAAATCTATGTCACTACTACTGTAAATACAGCTAGTTCTCCCTCTCACCAAAGGCCACCTCTCTAATGTGGCCATAATTTGTTAGCAAATGGAGCAGCCTTATTAGAGAGGGATTACTGTAAATGTAATTTAAAAGTGGTTCGCTTTCATATACATGTAATACCACAATACATTACATGTTACATTTTACCTTCATTTCTCGACCTTCAATCACCGATCCATTCATTTCCTGTAGGGCTTCGATTGAACTTTCGACATTGGTGAATTCGACAAATGCAAAAGAGAGGTCTTGTAGCTTCGATTCCTTCACTTTGATGTCCTGCAAGATTCCAAAATATAGCCAATTGTGTAAGTCAATACCAAATATATCTCAGATATCATCAGTCAAAACCAGACCTATCTTTATGGACACCATGGGGCTGCTATGCCGTGCTGGACTCCGATTACAAAATGGAGTTTTTGTCATGCTACGAGGTGGTTTTTGATTCCCAGGTGACCTCAATTCTCAGGTGACAATTAACTGAGGGTTTTACAGCACACCTGTAAATTCATTAATGTTTGTGGGGATCAATGTTCGCATTTTTGAAACAAAACCATGTTCATGGGGATTAAAATTTGCAGTTAGTTGAGATCGTGTTAGTTATCTAGGTACTACATGAATTATGTATGAGGGTATTTATTTTTGCGATTTAAAGGTGGTCACAAAAGTTGCCAAATAAATCCCTTGCAAACATTAATGGATTTACAGTTTTGGGGTTGCAATTACTTACGATGAACACTACACTATATTACTTGTATTCAAATTGTTTTATGCTATTAATACATGACAGAAACTGTCTTCGAGTCTTACTATAATAGTGCCGAATCTGCCGAACAGCCTCTGCGCCTTTTCATCTGTAGTGTCCCATGGCAGGTTAGCCACGTATATCGTTCGCGTCGGTGCATCCCCCTCCTTGTCCGACGGCTCTAGAGAAACGACGATAGAGGTTATCACTGTATGTTACACAGGCTGATAGGATGGCCGATGTACATGTTGTCTTTAAAACAAAATGTTTATTATAGTAGTCCCTCTCTGATAAGGCCATCTATATTGCCAAGAAATTGTGGCCACATTACAAAGGCGGCCTTTGGTGAGCGGAAAGAATTCATAATGCATTTACAGTGTCGGTAGTGACGGAATAGATTTGCGACCACATTAGGGGCTGCCTTCTGTTGCTTCTGTTGAGTGAAGCCACTAAAGGAACAGTCACCATATATTTTTTAATGGTTTTTTTTACGGTGCCCATTTCAGACCACATAACCCTGTCCCAGGAATGATACTACAATGTATATCACAACAGATAAGAAAAGAATCAAAACTTGAGCCACCAAACTCTCAAGAACCACCAAAAAGCTTCTAAAAACTTCATTTTTGATGGTAAGCAGGTTATTTTTTGGAGTATAGATTCTGAAGTGTCAAGCCCACTGAGCAATGAGATTGATGCTTCATTCTTTTACGTTGAGCAAACTTGATACGGCAGTTTCTAAAATGGCAAAAACAACCTTATTTCTTTGTTTCTCTTTTGGAGCAGAAAACCTGACACACAAGTCTCCGAGATGAATACGGAATTTTAAAACTACGGTGAAACCTACATATAAAAGACCCTCTCCCCCAGCAGGGACCCCCCACCCTATAAAATGTGCTCTTTATACACAGGTAGTGTTTTTCTTTTCAGGCTCAGGAACATGATATTATAACGTCCTCTTGAGATCTGCAACATAATGGTCTTTAGAATCTTCTAAGTAGGTGTTCTTTATAGGCAAGTGCAAGTGGTCTTTAGATCACATTTAACCGTACATATTTTCCTCTGAGATCACAGAGGTTGTATAGTTTCCATTGAGTTTAACTCACGCTGAATACTGTAATACCGTAATAATTCGTATTGCTGCCCGGGCAGGTATTTATTTCAGGAGATCAAACCCCCGGCGCCATTTTGAATCCGGCAGCTGTTTGAATACGGGCTCTTATTATTTT
>JAAUYG010205729.1_pt1 | contig 15206 bp, 9 predicted proteins | sample 7278091 | NCBI WGS metagenome assembly JAAUYG01 (sample SAMN14350201, study PRJNA611818) | marine sediment metagenome | isolation source: surface marine sediment (0.6m) | place: French Polynesia: Moorea | collected 2018-08 | reverse complement strand
CTCTAGAGAATGTCCTGTAAGAGAGGGACCACTGCCTGTAGTGAAACTCATTAATGCTGTAATAGCAGCAAGTTGCGTGTTGTTAGCTAGAATTTGTACAATTTATTCTCAAAATGCAGTATGCACAACACTATTTCAGTAGCCGATACATATAGTTTTGTCTGGGAAGCAGCCTTCACCAACCAAAACCATCACTGGTAATCTGAGTAAATGTATATTCACCTTTATGCAGTCTCACATTCTCTAGTTAAAGCACACAATGGTTTCTACATGTTTTTCAGGCTTTTGAATAGTGTGGTAACAGCCTTTAGTTGATAAGGTTAACTGGCAAATATTGAGTTACTCTAGGAACATTGTTTTCCAGAGTGAACCATTAAAATTTTCTAAAGACACAGTCCACTTCATGAAAAGAATATGGTATGAACCCCAAGAAAATTAAAACCTCCTAACCAGCAAATTTTATCTTTTCAGTTTCTACCACTGGACATGAAAGTGAGCAAACCTCCTGAGCTCGGAGTCTATATCACCGGTCTACAACTCCATAATGCAGCATGGAATGAGGCCACATCAAGCCTGAAGGAATTCAACCCTTCTACGAGAAACATTACCAAAATGCCGATCATCTGGCTCAAACCGATCGAAAAAGCTGTTCTGGAAAAGGACCGTCAGTCCTCTGACGCCCTCTACTATGATTGCCCTATATATACAGCTGACACAGCTGCGCATCTTGGGACAACAGGAATTGTGGGAAGTCTAGAACTGCCCAGCATGTGTGACCCCGCAGTTTGGACACAGTGCAGGACTTTCCTGTCTACCGAGATATAAACCACTGCAGAATAATTTATTATATGTGCCTTAAATATGGAACATATATACATTCACATATTCGGTTATGTAAGGCATCACCTATGAGGTACCTGATAGTTTGTAACCCCGTGTAATTTGAGACAGAAGGATAATTTCCACTTTTTATTTACTCGATCTTCTCAAGGAACACTTTTATTTATTTAGTTAGTTTTCAGTATTTATATAGCGCTTTTATCAGAGACCCAAAGCGCTTCTATTTAAATTACATTACTTAGACGAACAGCAATAGTAAAATTATACACCAAATATGACTAGAATTAATTTAATGTAAAATGTTTTGAAATTAAGACTAGAATGGGACATATTAAAATCACACACTGTATACTTGTCTAAAAATGTGCGTTTTTAGTTGTCGTTTAAAAGTGTCCAATGTTTTACAGTTCCTTATGCATGGAGGCAGACAGTTCCATAAAACCGGAGCGGACTTGTAAAATGATCTATCACCAAACTTTTATTCATTTTATTTGACCATTAATGAACTCCGAAACATGATACAGTTCATATATAGCTCAATTCCAAAATGTTACTTTATGCCTAAATCTGTCATCATTTTAAGACTGATTACGGAAATTTTTGTGTGACCAAAAAATTATTACATTGATGGGTAGAGGAACAGTTAGCACTGGACAGATGCCTTGCCTTCCTGTCAGGGAAGTAAGAAGCAAGAGCTGTATATAACCCCCCACCCACCCACCCCACCCCACCCTAGGTCAGTTTCCTGAAAAGCCTCAACTCATAAGTTTGTTTTTTTTTTAATTTCATGCATCACTTTGGCAAATAGTTTATTTTTTTCAGAAGATTCATCTTTCTGATTTCTCCAGCACCAGGTTAGCTTTTACACTTGGTAAAAATCTACCTTGTAAAGAAACTAGGTTTTGGCTTGACCTGTTCGAATAAAAATAAAGCATTTTGCCATTAGTCAGGGTGTAGTTACTGATGTACCGGTACTATATGTGGGTCTTTATATATCGCACAAAATGGTTTTAAATTTTAGAAACCATATTGTAGAGAGGTGTGTTAATTGTATGTGCATGTACCCAGAGCCTGAACACGGACATTTCGACTACCCGGTACATGAGTGATTTGTGCCAAATTTTGTGAAATAAGTTTTTTCTACCAAGGAAATTGAGAATCCGTTCTTATAATTTGTCTGTCCACTATTTGCAGCTTGCTTTACGGAGACAAGCAGTTAACAGTCATACTGACAGTATTAAAACATTCTCCATGACTGTGATATATAAATAATATGTAGTATTCTATGCATGCTTTTCTTGTTTACTAGGCAGTATTTTTTTTTTTTTTTTGTCAAACAGAATTTTATGTAAATGTACATGTACTTTTTTTTCTGCCCTTGTATAGCCTCATCTGCCAAAGTTTGTGCCAAAATGCCAATGCCAAAAGGATCATAAGTGTCAAATATTTTCTCAAGAATTATAATAAGTTGTATTATTACCCTGAACTGTACTGTGCCAATGGGGATAAAAAAAATCTGTTTCATGCAATCTAATGGAGTTTTTTGTTGCTTCTCATTCCCAAGGTTTTGCTGATGCTACTCTCGATTTAACATGGAGTAATTAAAGTTAAATATTATAAGAACATGTATTTAGGCGAGATATATTGTTCAGATTTTAAAGAGTACTAGCAGAGCAGCACAAAATAACATTGCAGGACTGCTAACTGTATTGAAATGGACACTACAGGTATTTTAATGCCATATACCCTCCACCGTAATCGATTAACACCAAGGAAAACCAGCTTTCCTTTAATATAAATTTGAAAAAAGAAAACCTTTTACCTATACGTATCATTTTATTACAGATATATTTACAAGTCCCGACATTCAATACAGCATAAAGCAAAGCTTCCTTGCCAACCATTCACCATTTCACATATTCACTTCCAATTTTATGCAGAGACAGGGCAAGTACACATAAGAAAACTTCAGTGTTAACTTTTGATTACTATAACAAGTAGCCAGGTTTGTGAAATCGTCACCAATGTCTTCCTCCTTACCAGCATCAAATAACACGCTTTACTTGCTGAATTGTATATACACCAGTTTGCTATATCAGTTTCACTCCACAATTTAATACCATTCATTCCTCGCCCCTAATCAATCGGTTTCTCTTTCTGCATACCAAGTATACCAAAACTCACAAATACATTTGCTCTACACGTGGACGGCATCGCTGAGCCTATGCTTGCATAATCAACACGTGCCGCATGACAACTGGGGGAACAAATTAACATGGTGTTAAACAGCTGATCAACAATTAAGACTGTTTTTTTTTTAGCAAAAACCCAGAAATATTGGACATTCTCTTCCTTTCTTTAATAGTCAATTGGTGACTTATCTCCATTCGCTCTCAAGCTGGCGAAAAAAGATACCAACCGCCCATAGACAATATTAAACTCTGTACATTGCCATTATAACAACTGCAAGACTTAAATTATTGCATAGGTAAGATGTTTAAAAGCTTCAATATTAATGTTAAGAAGTATTGAGCAAAATATGTCCCAATGTAATGGGTGCTTAAATTATTGACACGCGCAGGTACAGAAAAATATATAGGAATCTTATAGCTATAGTGTGAAATTGTATATTAGGGAGATGTAGCAAATACTCTGCACCAGAAAAGTCCTTATATAGTAGTCATGACACAGTTGTATAATGGTCTTCTCCAAATACACCCAAAAGGCACTAAATTGGCAGAAATGCAGCACCCAAGTGTACCCTAACCAGTGAATATAATATCTACAGGTTTAACATATACTTTACATAAACCACCTACAAACTAGTGAACCAGCGTTCGATAAAACTTCAAAACCAAATTTAGTGCAGGAATATATATGTATCTTTCTCTAAGAGGCGAAGAAAAGCTGTTCCTGTAAATTTGAAAAAAAAAGGCAGAAAAAGGTTCAGCCACCCAATTTCATTGATGTGACGATTTCTGTTCTGGCACATCCTGGAATTTTTTTTTCAGAATTCTATCAAGATGCCAAAATAGGCAACCTCGGTCGGTTCTTTAAACACCTGCAACAGACATCAATCGACAAGTTTTACCAGCGCCTAGCCAGCATTGTACAAACCATCACCAAAGTTTTCTGAACAAACTCCACCCTGTAGACCAATGTCACAGGACCAGAAACTCACTGACCATTCCTATTTAACGAAGCATGTACAAGCATATATATATATATATATATAACATACAAGGCTTTTCATGTACAAAGCACATGGTGTTACATGTTCATAATATTTATATATATATATATATTACAACATATATGAACTACATAAGTCAAGCATGAGATGAACATTTCGATTGGGCACAACTATGGTTTGCTTGGAGGAATAAAATTACTGGTACATTGATTCTCTCTGAACTTGAACAACTAAAATCCATAAGTTAAGTTTCATTTCTTGTGCATCTTTCTCAATTCTAAAATTAAAATTCAGACTTCCTGGCCACTGCTTCAAATCGATTCCGCAGATAGGTTCCAAAATTCCAAGCAGGAAATTCTGGACATTCTATCTTTTAAAAAAAATATTCCAAATTTTGATAAGCTCTATTACAAGCATTTGGAAATTTATACAATGGCAAATAAGGACAAGGTACAACAAAGTACAGAAGAAGTGAGAAAAAAATAACAGATAAATGTACCTTCGCACAAATTAACATATTTCCTGTAACCCTTCGAGCTCAAGATAAATCGACTGAAAGACACTTTTATATACTTGAGAATCATTTGCCAGTGCAGCTGAAACCCCTGTGAGGAAAGGATTCAAGTGACTGCCTGGATGTCATGAAAATGCTGAGATCATGCAAATATGTTCACATAAAAGCCCATTAACAATATTTTAACTGTCAACAAATTCCAGGAGGTGTACTAGAAGGGTTTAACACATTAAACGTACATTTAAAAGCTCTAAGCCTCAGCCATGTTGCAAAAAAAAAGTTGGGGCAGCACAAACTGTGGGCAGTTTGTAGGCATCTGATATTGTGAATTACTGTTAGAATACTAACACAACTGTCAGAAATGTGTTATCTTGAAAATGTTGGCATCACAGCTATTATTTTCAATGTACAGTAAAAATAATTTTAATACATTCAGTTTTGACATGCCGAGTGTGGGCTATAATAAGAAAAATGAAGTATGTGTATGATCTTGCTTCAATGCCCACTTTGTCCAATTTCATGGCTTATCCTTCTAAATCCAGAAATCACAGCATATGCAAGTAAAGCTGAATAACCATCAGTTTTTGCACATAGATAAGTGTAAATGTTGGTCAAATTCCACACCAAAACTAGTTATTCTTCAAATAAAATTTAGTGGAAAATTCGGGTTTTATCTAATGCGACAAAACATTAAACTAGGAATTACATACCAATATTTACATATACTATTACTGGTTGTCAACAAAAACAATAACTATATGATAGTTGCATATTATCACATGCAGAAGGCTAAATAGGCATGTCTAGGTAACAATATGACCACTCGTTGAGTTGCCAACTACTGCTACAACAAAATCTGAATAAAATGCAACTAAGCTACAAACTGTATGGATTACATCAAGTGTTCATTTTTAATGATGCATGAAAATATAAGTTCACAAGACATTCATAAATCTACGCATATAAAACAAATTTTGTGGCCGTTACGAAGGGTCCAACAAATTGAGATTTCAACTTGTCAAGGTTTCATGGTCCGATAATACTTCAAATGATCTTACTGAATGGCTGGAGTCTTCAACTATCGTCCCTGCATTCTATACATGTAACGGAGCACTTTCTGAACATGTGGTCTCTCATTTGGTCTTGTTTACCCTCAGGCATAGAAGGGACTGCCACAGGAGTGTAAAATGTTACCATTTATAAAACCAATTATTTGAGTTTCATAGACCTTAGGACAGCACAATTGAACATGCGCAGTGAAATGGGAAATGAATTCTTTGAGGGATTATTGGTAACATGCAAAAAAATGCCAAGCACCATCAAGTTGAGGTACACATATCTTAAAAAATAAGTTTGCCCAAATGACATATAACAATACTTCAAAACTGATACAAAATACAAATTACTTAAATATGTACAAGTATCTGCCGCAATGGTTCTAAAAACAACTGTAGTCCTTGATCCATAAAATCTCACTGCTTCACGTCATAAATATACTAAATTTGGATAACGTAGAGTTCATTTCTTACAATATTTATATGAAGGATTTTCAAAATTTCTAAAAATTAAAAGCACATTACTCCACAAGTGAATTCCCTAATTAGCAAATATGAAAGCTGGGCGGCTAAAATCTAGTTTTGTCATTAAATGGTGTTCTTCAAACTTTAGAAAATTTTGAAACCACAAGAATAAATTTGTTAACTGTCATAGCCTTTTTCGGTACACTACACATAAATAATTAGAAACACCTACATACAAGGTCAACTGATACATTTTCTGTAGCAAATACAAGACTGTCGACTACATTGTTTCAAGGTACATATACATCTCAAAGAATCAACAGATACAGCAGTATAAAAAATTAGTATGACAGACTTAATAGCCACACGTTTATAAGTTTCCGCACAAATTGTAAATCACAACAGGGAGCACTTTCCGCACGACTTGGCTAGTAAGTACATCGTGAGTGAACTATAGTATAGCTTCCGATTACCCTGCAAGACTTGCCAAGTTTCATATATTTACATCCAACCTAAGCCTACTAGACTCACAAGTCGACAAGGCAGCTTCAGATTTTATCTCTTAGTTATACGTAACGGCATACATCTGAAACTTTAATATGTTCATTTTTCTAGTCACTGGCTGCAACATGCGCTGCTCTAAAATATCTGTAACATACAAAATACCTACTAATTTATCATCTCGGATGACTTACTACTCTACTCACAGTATTAGAATCAGAATGCTACCTAAGGCAAAATATTCCATAAGAGACGCTTCTTATTCTCAACTTGAAATATCTATAAGGGGATTCTTTTTTTTTTTCATAAACATATGTGGAACAAAGCTGACAAATGATGTGATCCTTTATCTATTAGATTACATAGATTGCAAAATATGATTCAGCTGCTAGGGACTAACTATACACGCGTAAGATAAAAACATATTCCAGGAACAAATGCCAAAGCGATAAATGCAATTGACATTTAACCTGGGTTTATATGCATTTCTGTGAAAATTCTTGGGTACACTATTAAAAATTTTCAGTGCAAATCTTTATGATACATATTCTGTAAATTATTTTTAAACATTTTTTTCATGTTTTTTTTTTTAAGAATTCTATTATACTTTTTTTTGCTTCCTCGGAAAGTACTAGCCCTCCACCACACATATATAAAGAAAACACGTCATTATGTTTCTATGTATATATATATATGCATACCATGTATAGCATTGAGCTTTCAAGTCACGCAAAACATTGTCAAGTCACCAAGTGGGACGTCTACCAAAAGATGCGCAAATTGATATAGAATCACTGTGTATAGGAAACATCTTACATTGCCATCATATTTTCTGACTGGGGTGTAGCTGGTGGAGTCAGTGGAGTGGTTCCTAGGATTTCTGCCATGTTGCCGAGATCAGTCCTTTCCCCTGGAACGAGCGCCTTGGCGATATACTTGGGGCCGTGAGACGTGTGGTAGTATCGTACCGGCGTGGTTTGCGGACTGTATGTCATGGAGTTTGCCAGGGCCTGAGGACTATATCCAAGCGAAGACGCCTGTGGGCTGTAGGTAAGTGATCCTGGTGTGGAAGGTGGGGTGGCGAGGACTTTCCGAGGAGTGGGTAGTGACCGTTTCACGGTCGTAGGGTATGGTGCGACGTTTATATGCGTGGTTTTGGTCATCATGGCACCAGATGTGCCATTGGACTGATGAGCGTTCTGTTGGACAGCGTGCAAATGTTGGGAGACGATCGTATCGGCGGTGGAAGTAGTGGTCGAGGTTGCAAGACTGTATTCAGCATAGCGCACTGGGGTGGTACTGCCCTGCTCCACTAGCGTAATACTGCCCTGGAAAGACGTGTGCCCTAAAGTTTGAGTACAAGCGTGCATGCAGGGGTATGGGTTGCATGGGAATATACACAAAATCATGCAAAAGCAACAACAGCTAAAGAGTATACCATGCTAGATCAATATACCAGACCTGGGAGGCATGGCTAATTCTATCATCCATGACATGCTTACAATTATTACTTGGATTACTTATTACTTCTTAAACTACTAAGTATAGATTCAGCTATACTAAATAAATATCCTGCAGGATCATGTAAAACATAGATTAATGGCACTTTTAATCTGTAGAGCAGTAGAGGGCTTTGCTAGGCCATTTACATCATCTGCCATCATATCAAACTGCTACAAAAAGCTACCAGTATATATATACATGACTAGTTAGTACAGGCTACGCAAATTACGCAAACTTTTAACAAACCTTGACTTTCTTCACTTGGCATGCAGCTGCAAATTATATGAAGATGCCAAGGGATGGAAATGTAAAATTAGAAGTTAGTGTGCAGTGCATGCAATGTGCAACGGCAACAAAAAAAGACATGCCAAGAACGAATCACTAAGAGTTTTAGGGATACATTTGGAAAAGCTGATAAAGTCCTAAAGAGTACTGGATGGAATTCATTGGAGTTACTACCAATATGTTACTGCCTGGTCTATCACCAGGAAGAATGCATCAAGTACACAAACTGGTTTCGAGCGCTTGGAGCCTGCATATGTATACATAATGAAACAGAATGTGATGTAATTTTACTTTTTTTTTCTCTTAAAAAGCCAGAAATTCTTCGAAGAAAACAACCTTTTCACAAAAGTCCTTCGCAATACCAAGAAGAACAAAAGTTGGTTTTGCTGAAAAAGCTACAAGTGGCACTTAAATTTAAGGTCACTCGAGATACCAGTCACAAATACCCTTCACTTCTACCCCACCCCTGAAATTTCTGGTTCTGCGGACTCTTTTTTTTTTAAACTTGATTTATAGTATGAGGTTCTCAGCAAGCAAGCAATTGTATATTAACGATCACCTCAAGGCACATTTGGGGTACAAATTTTGCCCAAGGACTTTAGGCACAGAAGACCTAGTGTATGGCGGGACTCGAACCAACGATCTCGTGGTTTAGAGTCCAATACCTTAACCACTCGGCCATCCACCCCTTCCCAGACTCTTGCATGGACCTACATTCTGCAGACTCTTGCATGGACCTACTCGTATCGTTGTACTACCGGTATCTCACATGTGCCAAAGGAATATACTACTCACAGAAAGATGGGCAGTAACATGATTTGGCCTTTTGAAGTTCTTTGGTAGCAAAGACTATAAATATTTTTGGTCATTTTACTTCCACAAAAGAAATGACTGACTTGGAATTCTTCACAATGGTTAGACCACTTCAAATGCAACTTGGCAAATTTTGTACATGAACGCTACAAAAAGGTATTGTATATACAACATGTACATGAGTACAAATGGTGATCTTAAATGAATTGGGAATTGTTTTCTTTTTGGGTGTTTGCACTAATTAGCAAAGATTCTGTACAATCTTCTCAAGGAAGTAGTCAATAAATGCTAAATTGTTAAAACTGTACATAAATACCTAGTAAGCATGCTCAGGGATTAGACAAACAGTACATTAACAGGACGTCACATCTTAGTATAATCTGGTAGACAGTGAGATTCAGTGTGACTAAAAAATGCTAGTGTGTTAAATAAAAGAGAACATACCGTACCTCAGATGGCTGAGCAGCAGCTTCGATCATGGAAGCCTCCGCCAAGTCTGTTCCTTGGTAGCTTGGCTGATACATCATCATCTCTGGGTGCTGCTGGTAGAGGTAATGCTGAGGACCAGCTGTGATCATTCCTGGAGTGGCCGGACTCTTGATGAAAGAAACGGCAGCAGATATAATAATTTGTAATAAAACTAACAATTGCAACATTTATAATAGGATTTTATGACAGGAATCGAAGGCCAGCTATCCAAAATGCTTGCATCAAAAAATTATCTCCAGCTTGCACAAGAAAGGTTATTTATTAGACCAGATTCATTTTTATACTAATAACTATAAGAGAATTTTTAAGAATACACTCTACTGTCTTCAAATATTCATGTTAAGGCAGCTAAGTTAAGGCAGCTAAGTTATTTTATCTTAATACTGGTGATAAGGTTTCATTTAATCATACTTATTTCTTTTGCAACAAGCGGGTTTTGATTTCTGCCACACAAATGTTGACATAAAAGGATCATAATTTGTAGGTATTTATATTCTAAATAAGGTTCAGAACACTCAAGTTCACATTGGTGATGCTTACTGGTGAAGCACCCGGCCATTGACGCCATTGAGCAGCAGATGCTGCAGCTACAGCATTACCCGTCCACTGTGTGGGTGTACCAGCCAGCGGCTACAGATGAAAGATTGAAAAAAAAAAAAAAGGTTCTCTCTTAACATACAGATTCTTGAAGTTGCATGTATTCTGGAATCACTCTCACATCTTCAGCCATGTTTTAATATAACTTACAGGTGACACACAGCACCCTACTTTTTTGTTCCACAAGCAGTTTGCAGTTTGATTTTATTATCCTTCACTCCATGCAACTGGACTGATAGGTAGTTTAAAGTAATATATCCGTTGAGGATAGCATGAGTACAAGCCCAACACTCAAGCGACGAGGGCCGACACAAGTTAGACAGGTATAATACTCAAGCAACGAGGGCAGACACAATTTAGGACAGGTATACAGTTGAGTTATTGAGTGGCAATAGTGGTACCGTAGTAATGACGGAAACTTCTAAAACTTTTCTAAAATACAAAGTTCCTGCAATTAGAATAGGTTCTACAAATACAGACGTGGTATATATAGAGGCAATAACTCAAGTATCTATAAAAGGGCAACAACTCACGGGAGACTGGTATGTATATCCAGGCTGCGAGATATACATTGGCTGGCCTGGTGACATCATCACAGGATAGGCTGCAGCCTGGCGGGACAGAACAAGAATGACATGTAGTAAACACACTACAAAAGGTAGCTAGGGCAAATGCATCTTTCATGGCCAACTCCTCTCCAGTTGAGTTGACAAAGGCCGTCTCTTTTCGTCATTGAGAGTCACTGTAGAAAGTACTTGGGTCTGTTTAGACAGAAGTAATTATGATATTAGATACAGATATTCATGGAACCATAGAGTTGGTGGTACAAATCTTTTCATTTCTTTGAACTGTATCCTTCTAAAACCTACGAGCATATTTATTACCCCAAAAACAGGTTTCACAGCAAAACCTTGACACTGACCAAATGGAATACCAGGGGCAAAAATAACCAAGTTCAATCCCCAAAGCCTACTAACCAAACAACTCTAAATTCAAATCCAACCACTCTTAGGCAATACAATATACAAACTCAGGGAGAACCGGTGATCGGGATGTTTTTGCTACTTCCATGGTCCTCCTTAGTGACTGAAAAAATTTGGAGGACTAACTGCAGGCCTACACAAAAAAGGTATCTCCAGAGCACAAAGTGGTACAGACTTGTCTATTAAACCATGAAAACCCCAAGCTACTGGACACACTCGACAGTTAAGTTGACAAGTACCTTTCCAAGCAAGACTGACAATTGAACTGTCTCAATTACAGCAAATAAACATATTTGGAAGATCAACAATTGTAGGGGAGTTGGGAACTCCTAAGCTGTCTCGCAAATCTCACAAGACAATCCAAACGGTGCACCATGAGCTGATAAGTTTCGGCCGAAGGCATTCTTCCTGTGATGGCTGGTCAAACTGGGCCAAACGGAACATTTTTTTGTACATCTCTACACACAAAAATGAGAAATAAATACCTATCGTTCCTGCCAAAATCTTGAAATAAATACAAAACTTTTTACCAATAGCTTTCAGAATATTACTTCTAGTCTTCAAAAGATGATGTATATGCAAGAGCTGCCAACTTTGCAAAACGCCACCCTTTCTGTTGATCGTTTGAAAAAGTAGACAAGTTTGGTCATACTTGTATAAAGTCATGTAGATATTAGCACTCAAACTTAAAGGGCTACATTAGGGAAGTTCAGTTGATGTGTCTCCAATATAACAGTGATAACATTTCATTGGAAATTAGCAATACGTCACAGATATCACAGAACTTTGTGATAAATCAGGTAACTGGTAGAACACAAAAAAGATACTTTTATTATATATTACGATAATAAATACATGATCTTGTACAAATTGTCGATATTCATTGTGATGTGTTTATGTGGAATTGCCCATCAAACGCAGGAATGCACGCCACAGTCCAACACATTTTCACACAGGGAGGGGACCAGAGGTCCGTTGGCCATATCGAGCTCAATTTTTCGGTAGCTGGAGTTATTGAGCAAGGTTCAAAGTGAGCTTCTCTTCACTCGCCCGTAAATGAATGCCAGCCGCTAGAGAAGGCTATTGTACATTTTTACCGATGGCACCTCCCAGCCTGGTTCAGCATGTTTGCTCCAGAGAGTCTAGTAGGTGATTGATTGAACAGGTCTACTTGGGGTAATAGTATCTTAGGCGCTCTGAGCTCATTTGAGGCCAAAGCACTGTATAAGAACTGCATATTAACTGAATATTACTCCTTTGGAGTTCCAATGCCATACATACAGAGGAGGTTCTGAACTGCAAGCATACACTAAGCCAAGCTGATGGCAAGATGCCGAGATGGCACAACTATCAAATACTCGATCTCGGTAGGATTTTAAATATATATGAACTCATGGCTTTTCAATTTTTACATCAAGGGATCTCATAATTACATAGGTTTCCAGTCCATTAACTTTAAGGCACTTTAATAGAACGACTGAACTTGTACATTTTTTTTCGATCCTCAAACAACCCAAGTAACGGATGGTTAACTAACCATGGTCAACAGGTAGGAGAACCACTGAACATGCCCAAAGCCTAGGAAAGGCTACCGGGTAATTCTGAATAACCAAACTCGAGGCAAAAAATGTTTAAGAGAGCTCTGATGACACTCTATACTAACATGTCTAATAAATAGTCCAGGTCTGTGTCAGCTCATTCTAAGTCGTTAAATGAGCCTTATTCCTTCTAGTCAAAATTAGTGTTACCTACATGAAATGAAAAGATTCCCAAACATTCCCATTACCAAATAAATTCGGTATAGTCTACTCGTGTGCATGACTTGATAGGAAATTTTGCAAATGCAACAACAATGCATACACAAATACAGCATTTCACACACACTTTCCCAAGACGCGAGATAAATTTCACTGGGAAGAGAAAGACGACAATGTCAAAATGGACAAAAAAGAGATACATGATACAGCTGCTGCCTGAAAATGCATACAACATATTAACTAAGACATTGTTAATAACACGAAAATATTAAAACAAATAGCAACAGTACTGATGAAAACTGCAAGAATACCTAGAAAATGTAAATAACTGCCAAGGATAAGTTTATTTTTAGGTACCTCAATGTTCTGCCTAGCAGACATTTTTTATGTAAATTATAGAAATATATTTTGTCAAACTTTTATTGTTAATCTGAACCAAAGTTGAATACAGGCATCAACTAGCATGAGAACAGTATATATGAAAGTAAATTATGTCTGCATAAGAACTAGTACCTGCTATATCACATAAAACCCCACAGCGAGAAGGCTGAAATTCCACAGTTTCATAAATTCCAATATGCCACTGTTGTACGAGCGCATTTTATGTGTACATCCCAAATCATAATGAGGCAACTTTATTACTTGATATCAATTGCAACTACAAATGCCAAGCAGCAAAGAATAAGCCAAAACATGCTAAAGAAAGGTGCTGTAAGAATTCAAATTCATGTTCTTGCTGCCTTTACTTTTTTAGCAAAATGTTTTGAAAGTTAACCAATGAAAACTTGCATTTATAACATTGTGTAGAAGAATCATTGAAACATTTTGTTGCCTGAATTTAGAATTTGTAGTGTTTATATAGCTAGTCGACACACTGTAATAGCCTTTTGTTCCACATAGAACTTTAATTCTGGATTAAGCAAGAAAAAAAATAAATAGAATTTAATTATTTATCCTTGGCAGTCATAACCTGGGGAAGGTCACCAAAAACATTTGGAAGAACAGGCCAGGAACAAAACAATGAACCCTGACAAGGAAAACTAGTTATACACAAGAAACTTGCCTATTCCTGAACAGATGTAACTCGATTAACTCCCCGTAATAAATTTGTGTTAAAATAATAAAAGCAAGTCAAAACAAATCATCAAGGTATGTAGTTTCTTAAAAATTCAAATCTTTTTCTTAGGAAAGAGAAAATTCAAAAACATGCTCTTCATGCAAAAAACCAGTATGAACGCATTCAGAAACAATATTCAGCATCTTAGCCAAACCGGACGACACTTAGAAAGAAAGACAACATGGTTGAACAACAAGCACATCCGACTCAAAACTAAGGCCATAGATAAAACTGCAAAACTCGAGTTGCTCACCGCCAAATCAGCAGTTGCAATGGTTCTGGTTGAATCACTCAAGTAAATAGCTCTCCATTCAGCCTATGTTCTTTCAGTTCCTGGCATGTTACATCCACGTTAGATACAATTGTGACAGGTTATCTGCTAAGCAGCAACATCATGTAACCAATACAATAACCATACAGATGATCATTTAGAGCAAGTACTTTTGCTAGTTCTCTGAACAGATTAATGTGCATTATGTCTGGTAAAACCCCTTAGCACATCTTTTCCCTTTTGGCACAAATAAATGACCCAAACTCTGAAAGGCAAACCATGAAACAAAACTGTCATGTCCAGGTTTATGATATTATTAGGCTGCTTGTTACACCTTGATGATTTAGCCAATTAACACATGCCAATGCCATATAAAATTTCCAAAAGGCTGACATATGTCAATAAGTGATTGGCAACTTTGTGAAAGTGAGCAGTATGCTGGAGCCTGCTGGTATACATCGCAGAACGTTTAAAAAAAAATTCTCCATCCACAAAAAATTTTGACATACTCTAGCATATGCCTCTGATACATCCTGCACATGTAGGCAAAGTTGTAGGTAAGTTATGCAATCATTGACACACACTCATACCCGGGGAGCCTGGGCTATCTTCCCAGGTGCTCGGCCCACAGAGCAACCCTGCCGCGTCCCCAAGGTGGCGGATAGGGGAATGACCTTTAGTTAAAGGTTAGCCAGCTACTTTAGCTGGCCACGGACCATAGTGGGCATTACCTTGTTCATTGCTGGACTTTTTTTTCAAGATGTGACTTGACATTTTGTCTTGGACTTTGCATTCATTTGACCATATGGCATACATTTCTGGT
>JAAUYG010038310.1_pt1 | contig 15210 bp, 9 predicted proteins | sample 7278091 | NCBI WGS metagenome assembly JAAUYG01 (sample SAMN14350201, study PRJNA611818) | marine sediment metagenome | isolation source: surface marine sediment (0.6m) | place: French Polynesia: Moorea | collected 2018-08 | reverse complement strand
ATCGCACCCAGTAGATCGAACACTTGCTTTAGTTTTGTCAGTATTTGTTGCTCTTTGTCAAATGTAGAAGTATTTCGGTCGGTCTGCGTCAACTGCTGATACACTAAGTTTAAGATACAGCGATCGCACTCTGCGAAATTTTGGCGATCGCACATCAACAAAATCCTTTGCATTATATAGTTTTATCTCTATCTAACTGCTTCTTTTAAGCTACAAAAAGATTATGAGGAACTTGTGTGCAAACTTCAATGTTACATGAGTTTATTGTGATTAAGCATCAGCTATCGTGTAGATTATTATGAGATCGTGCGTTTTCTGATAACCATTTCATTTCCTAGCAAAATTCGAGAGAATATATGACTACAAGAACGTTGAACAGATTTTCTGGCTGTGGAACTTCCACTGATTCTACTGTTGCTCAGTGGAGATCGCATCTATGCTCAAAGATAATTACCAATATCAGTTAGTTCATTAGGAACTAGTTATGAGTTTTAATTCGTAAATCCAAATACTAGTGGCAGTAAATGCGATCGCCACAATTCCTGGAATCCAAGCTAACCAACAACCTTGGGTTAAAACCAACCAGCAGACACCAGATAAAACAAATACACAAATAGCAGTTGCCAAACTTCGCTCTAGGTGATTTTGTCCCAGACTAATTATTAATCCACTACCAATAGACCAAAATCCAATCCAAAGCCAATCTCCCCAAAAAGGTAGCCACCAAATCAGTGGGCGTTCATCTTCTACCGCACTGACAAGCTGACTAATAACATGACCATGAAGATACAAGCCTCTAATTTCTCCCATTGCTGTATCGTGAACATCAGGGACTGATTTGGCAGTGACACCAATTAAAACGATGCGATCTTTAATCCAGTTGGGGTCAAAGGTTTCTCGTTCTTCCAAAACATCTCTAATAGTTACTTGTTGAGCCAGTTGGGAAGTACGTCGATATGAAATAAGCAATTGATTGCCGCGATCGTCAAATTTTTGATATCCAGCACTACCATTAACTAGTCTGGTAATGATTCGTGAACCAAATTGCCAATTATTTTTTACGGTAGTAGTAGAAATATTACGATTCAGAAAATAACGAGTAACTAACTGCAATGCAAAGGAATAGTTAGTATTGCAATAGGAAGTTTTAGCCAGGGGATTATCACTACGCGAGAGTAGATAACGACGTACATTATCGTCTTGACCATTAGTTATTTGCAAGTCGTCATAAATATTATCAAAACCAACTTGTTCGAGAGGGCTATCTGGTGGTGGAGCTACACTATTATCAAGATTGTCTCCCAAACAAATACTAACTACGTTAGGTTGTTGCCAATTTTTGGTCAATTTTGAATTTTTTGGCGAATTATTGGCTGGAATTGGATAATCGCGAAATATATCAATACCAATAACTGCTGGCTGATGTTGTTGTAGTTTATCAATCAACTTTGCCAATGTGCGATCGGGAATTGGATATTTATATTTACTACTACTAATATCTTGTTCATCTGCACCAATAATTAACATCCGTCGATCGCTTGATTCTGAGGGGAGTTTTTGACTGAGATAGTCAAAGGCTTTTAATTCCCAACCCTGTAACATTCCCAGAGTTCTTAAACTAATTACTGCCATAGTTGCGATCGCGCTACTAGCTAACACCAAAGGTATTTTTACTCGTCGCCTTGTGATGTTTTTAACAACGTACTCTTTTTTTTGCTGATATAGTTGTTGCCATGTTGGAGGTTGTTCGGCAGGATTTTGGACAATTACAGGTAGCCAGGTAGCACAGGGGTAATGATCTTCTAATCCTTGTAATTTCGCTCTGGCTTCTCTTACTGCTAAATAAAAACTTTCTCCCCTGGCGTAAGCAGTCAAAAAGTATTTCAAAAATTCTTGGGCGACTTTATCTGGTACTGGTTCTCGCATAACCACGATCTGCGGAATCCTCAAATCCGCCAGTTCACGAGCTAATCCCAAACCATCGCAGGAATTAAAAATCGCAATTTTTAAGCCTTTGGCTACCGCTTTTGTTAAGGCATATTTTAATTCTTTTGTAGTTAAACTGTCTTGTTGATTAATTTGAATACGACCTGTTTTTTTATAGCGATCGCTATTGCTATGCCCTGCAAAAAAGAGAATATCCCATCCTCGATCATCCCATAGCTGTTCGGTTATTTCTTGTCTAGTTGTTTTGGTTAATAAGGTTACAGAACTATGGGGCAACTGTTCTAAGATATGGCGATCGCGACTGGTATTTATTCCCTGACTGTTACCAATGATGGCTAAAATTCTAACTTGAGGTTTTAAATTAATTACACTCTGCTTTTCTTTTTCATAATCAGGTTTGCTAATAGCTATTTCTGCTTTAGTATAAGACTCAAACCAATTAACTAAATGCCAGGGTAAACATTGAAGTTGGCTATTTTCTGTTTGAATGAGAATTCTAACTTCATCAAGAGGATTTAATCTCGATAAAAATCTTTCTTTGAGATGGCGAAAAGAATCTGCATCGAGCCAATTATTGATACTTGCTAATAATTTAGTAGCAGCGCGATCGCAATTTTCCAAACGAGAATAATTAGAAATAAATGCTTTATTTGATTCGAGTCGAGTCAAAAAACCCAAACCCAAATAAGCCTTTTGCCAGAGTTTATATTGTTGAGGAATATGAGGAGCTGCTGGCAGTTGAGAACTAATTTCTAACTCAGTAGATAAACCTTCCTTACTAATTTGTAGGGTGACAGAAAAACCTGTATCAAAACTTCCCTCTCTAATTTTCAAAGAAACTATATATACAGACATAAACTGTTAATTATTAAACATTAAACAAGGGAATATAATTAAGAAAAATAATAAATATTTTAAAGCTGAAAGTGTTCTATAAGTTCGGCATCATTAAAAACTATTTGCACTGTAAAAAGCTCTTGGGGTTGCCCACTAAATTGCAGTTGAATAAAATTATCGTGGCTTCTGGCTTGAGCTTGCATAAAAACTTCTCCTGATGATTCGATGACCTTTAATATCAGTGTTTCGGGTAAATAAACATCGTTAGGGCTGGGATGTACCTGTAGAGTTACGCCAATACTGCCACTTTCTTCTGGAGCAATTTCTACTAACAACACTACTTGGTGAACGCCTAATTGAATTCCTAAGTCAACTAATTTGGCTCTTTGGATACTATTTGCTATTTCCTTTGTTTCTAAGAGTTCCTTTAAAGGCAATTCGGCATTTCTAAATCCCCAGCAAGTCGTTAATTGTTCTGGATTTAAAAGGCTTTCTACTGTTGACCAACTAGGAGCAAAAATATTATTGAACCATTGCCCTAGGTTAACCACAGAAGAATTAGCAGTTGATGCTCTTACATCATGGAGGCGATCGATCAACGCTTCAACTGGTTTTAAATCAGTAATAGCTATCTCTTCACTAGTTACCTGTGGTATAAACCCTAAAAGTGTAGCTTTTTTTAGAGAGTCATCAATTTTGACCACCACATAACCAAGACGTAAATCCCAGACTTCCATCGGAATATGACAGCTAGTATCAGAGTTTTTGAGGGGACGACATTCAAGCTTACCTAAATCTGAAATATTCAAGTCTGCTACATCATCACAAACTCGCATAATAGGATTCCAACTATCACTCTTTAGTAAATCTGTGGCGATACCCAACATTTTTAAATAGCTTTGTACTATTAATACTGCTAAGGTATTATATAAAACTTGTTCTGCCTTCTGCTTGGTAGCTTGTTGTGCAGCAAAATTATGGGCTATTTCTCTATTTTCTGTAGTAATAGGCAAGGAAATAGCAATATTTTCTACGTCTTGATAATTGGCAACCATCATAAATTTGACTTCGTTTATATATACCCTTGAAATTTACTAAATTCTCGTAACATTGGCTTACATTTACGCTGATAAAAGCTACTCAATGTTCCTGCTGAAATTTGATATTCCTCCGCTAAAGTTTTCCAGGGTGTTTCTGGTGGTAATCTTTTTAAAATCAGAACTTGACAAGTAATTTGTGGATAATTATTTAAATGAGTTTGCCGCAACTTATATTCGGGATCTTGTAAGACCCATTTTTCAATCTCCTCCAATATGTTCGGCATATCTGGTTGAGCAGGTAAACTATCGACAGGATCGATAATTTTGTTACTTTCATCGACTCGTACAGGTGCAGTTTTTTTTCTTTGCTTTTCTGTTTTTTTGTAGCCATCTCTTAATCGCCATTTTAAGTAATTGTTTAACCAAGTAACGACGCTAGCTTTATTAGGATTGTATGATTTGGCAGTTTTTCCTTCACAAATGTTTTGACAAAAATAAACCCAAGTATCTTGCAAAGCATCTTCGTAATAGGCAGTGTTTTCTTTCCATAATTTATTATTAACCAATCTAATAATCTGCGTTAATTTTTTCTGGCGTTGTCTACTTCCATGAGGATATTCACAGGCTTCCTTGACAAGTTGGGCTAAAGTGCTGGTGATTTTTTCCATATAGTCTGGAGTTAGACTTTAAGACATAATAATTTTAAGTAGTTACTGCTTATGTTTTTATCACTATATTTTGTCACTATATTTTGATAATTACCTTTCTCTTAAAAAAACAACTGTTATGCAATCTATTACAAAAATTAATATTTTCCTTGGTGGTAATTTAGGAGAAATTTAACTGGTATGATGCAATTAATTAGATAAAGATAACTTCTGCATTTATTTCTACTGATATCTCTGTTTTTTGCAACAGAATAAAAAATGTCTTCAAAAACAGCTAGCTCTAGAGGTCAATCGCAAAAGAATCAGTGGGCAATCTCGGCTCTTACCTTGTTAATAGCTTTGCTTTTGGTTCCCCAACCTGGAAACACTGAAGAAAAGAAAAGTAATAGTAATAGTAATAGTAATAACAACAGATTACCACCAGCACCAGATACAGGTTCGCCTGAAGAGGATTTTTCGGCTGGGGGAACTAGGGACAATCGGCTAAGAGATACTGTATGCGGTGTTAAAGAGCGACAGATTGTCTATTTACTAGGAAACAGAAATCGAGAGTTTACCTTGTCTGCCTATCCTACTTTCTGGTTTCATATTCCTAACACTATGAATAAGATAGCTCAGATGAAGTTTGTAGTTACAGAGCTAGAAACAGGCAAGAAGATATATGACCGCGTTATTCAAGAACCAACAAGATCGGGAATAATGGGAATTGCTCTACCCAAAGAGGAAAAATATGCCCTATCTCCACTGGTAAACTACACTTGGAGTTTAGAAGTTGATTGCGCCAGAAAAGATCGAGAGTCAGAAATTGTCCTAGAAGGATGGTTAACTCGTTTATCATCAGACTCTAAGCTGAAAAATCAATTGGCTAGTGCTTCTGAGACAGAAAAACACGCAGTTTACCTAAAACACAATTTCTTATATGATGCTTTAACCGAGCTAGCACAACGCCACATTAATCAACCAAATAACACTCAGATAGAAACAGCTTGGAATCAGCTATTAACTACATTGGGATGGCAAGACTTAATCGAGCAGAAGTCTGCAATTAGTCCATCTTTTGTAGATATGCAGATATCTGCCAAGAAACAATAATTTTTACCAATTAGCGTTCATTGCCAATTTCCTAACAAAATGAATGCCGACCAAAAAAAAGGATGAGAAAAAAGATCGTCCTTAAGGATTGATATTTGAGCTTGACGCAGTGCTTCAGCTTTAGTCATATTTCCTTTAGCTAATTCTTGATAAAAACGAGTCATTAGGGTGACTGTTGCTAGATCGCTAACTGACCATAAAGAGGCTACTGTACTACGCGCTCCTGCACGAACGGCAATTCCAGCTAATCCTAAAGTTGCCAAGCGATCGCCTGTAGCTGTTTCACAAGCACTAAGTACCAACAGTTCAATCGGACGTAGTTGTTTGCTATCTCCACGCAACAAACGACTTAATTCATCAATATTGATGCGATTATCCCAAGTCAAGATAAAGGTATCTTCCGCATTAGAGCTAAATTGACCATGAGTTGCCAGGTGAACCAGCCGAAAAGGAGTCTGACTGGTAGAGCGATTAAAGTTTAGTTCGGTAAAACTATCATTTAGCAATACGTCTGAGGTAAATAAAGGCTCGATCTGCTCGATTTCTTGTTTGACTCCAGGCAGGGAGGAAAAGCCTTGTCGAGGTTGGGAAAGTCCTGCTAATAATATATCTTGCCGTTGTTTATCTGTAGCCTGTAGCTCAGTTAGTTGTAGACTTGGGGCGATCGCTACGCTGTATTTTTCGATTAGATATTGTTTGCCATCGTGTAGGGTAGCAGGAGGAAGGTTACGTAAAACACCGTCGGGAACAAAGACTAATGTTTTAATCTTGCTGGCTGCTAATTCGTCTTCTAAGGGGCGAATAAGCCAGTTATAAGCCTGTTGAAAAAGCTTTAAATTAAGACGACGAGGTTCAATAAGTTGGCTATTGGCGGAGGTGATAACTAGCTCTATTTCTGATGGTGGTAAGTCGTTGGAATAATGGCGCAACGGTTGTCCTGGGATAGCAGCAACAACTTCTAGGCGATCGCCTAGTATAATGGTATAAATAATTGCTGCGGTAGGATCTAGCCGATCTATTTGTTTGGGTTCAGCATCTAAACAAGCATCGCGGAAAAAATTATCTAGTTCGGCTACTTGTAATAATTCAATTACCTGTCTGGCTTGGTTTAGATCGCCTTGGCTAGCTTCTGATTGTAATAGTAGTGCTGCTAGCTCTCGATAAACTGGCTCAATTTTTTCGCGAAAAGAGTATTGTATATCGGAACTAATGGCTATTAAATCACTTCTAAGAGATTGTAAATTGTCGGTTGCTTGGGTATAAGATGCGATCGCACTTTCTGTATTACCCTGAGCCTTAAGTATCCTTCCTAATTGCCATTGCCATTGATAGGTTAATTCTCTGGCATTTATGCTTTGAGCCTTGATTAAAGCCTGTTCTGTTATTTGCGCTGCTGCTTGCCATTGTTGGTGGCGTTCGTATAGATTTCCTAAAACTCCCAAGGCATCGGCTTCAGTTCGTTTGATATTTAGGGTTTGAGATTGCTTAACGGCATTAACTAACAATTCTGCTACTTGTCTCGGTGCGGTATCTAATTCTAGTAAACGACGTGCTAAACCTATCTCTCCTTGGATAGTAGTTTGGTTCGGGGGGAGTTGAGCTAAAAGCTGTTGAATTTCTGCTGCTAAGTTAGAGGCAGTTTTTGTTTCTTCTAAGCCAATCAAAACACTGAGCCAGTCTAGCTTTCCTCTTAATTGAATGTCTGGCTGTGGTGCTATAGAGATCGCCTGTTGATAAAAATCTATTGCTGCTTCTGGTCGATCTTGAAATTTAGTGTTATTCCCTAAACTAAGTAAAATATCAGCGATAGTTGGCTTATTCGCTAATTTTTTAGCAGTAGCTAAAGCCGTTTTCAATGTAGCCTGGGCAGGTTGATATTCACCGACTCGATTCAAGACATTGCCAATATTGAGTAAAGCTTGAGCTTTAATTAGAGTATCTGGTTTATTTTTAAGCTGGTTATTAGTTTCAGTGAGAATTTTAAGACTTTGAGAATATAAACCCAACGCTTGTAGAGCATTGGCTTGATAAATTTTCCCCTGAGTTAAGCCTGTGATATTTCCTTGTTCCTCGTAAAGAGAGGTAGCCTGTCGCCAAGTATCCAAAGCTTCCTGCGATCGCCCTAATGATAATTCTACTTGTCCTTTTACTTCTAAAACTTGAGCTAATAACTGACTCTTTTCTGGTTGGCGATCGATAGCGGCAATGATCTTTTCTGCTTGAGCTAGAGTAGTTGCTGCTTGCTCCCATTCCCCTAATTTCTGATAAATTAAAGCTAAATTACGAGTAGCGACTGCGCTTCCAACTGCATCCCCCTGTCTTTGATACTGTTTAATCGCAGTTTTTAAAGTGGCGATCGCTTTTGGATATTGATTTTGTTGATAGAGCTTTTCTGCCTCTTGTTCTATAGCTTGAATGTTTTGATTATTAGTAGCTAAGACAATTGTTGGCTGTTGTAATAATAAGATTAGGGCGATCGCGCAGCCTACCCGAAGGGTAATCGCAGCAATGAATAACCATAATCCATCTAATATTATATTCACAATTCACCACCTACTAACTACTAACTACGAACTCCGAACTCCGAACTCCGAACTCCTAAAAAGGTTGTAATTCCAAGAAAAAATAAATCCCATTTTCCTGTAAACTATCTCCTTCCGTATCCAGATCCACTAAAGGAATTCCCCAATCTAAACCAGAGGCAAAATAATCGCTAATTTGCAGGCGTAAACCAATACCTGTAGAGACTAGGGTATTAGTCTCTAATTCAAAATCATCACTATTCCAAACCGTACCAAAATCGACAAAAGGAATTAGCTGCAAGCTAGTTTCCCCTTGGGGAATACGCAGTACGGTAACTCTTATTTCTACTGAGTTAAACCAACCATTATCCCCCAACAAAGCATCTTGGCGATAACCCCGAACACTTAAACCACCTCCTAAACTAAACTGTTCTGTTGGGACTAAGGCATTATTAGCTATTTGAAAATCTGAGCGTAATAACAAGGTAAAAGTGGAATTAAAAAGCTTAAGATATTGAGCTTGTCCTCGCCAGGCAAAAAACTTACTATCAGGTTCATCACCGTTATTGATAGTTGCACCAAAAACATCGATACCCAAGCTAAATTGAGAAAACAAAGCAAAAACTTGGTCGGCATCACGCTTAGTATATTCCTGAAAAAAACGCAGCACACTAATGTTAGTTTCCCCATCAGGTTCAGCCCCCCGCGATAATTGTTGGGGTTCACCGCCTAGGGTAATTGCAGAATTGTTTCTAGCAAAAGTTAAGCCGATGGCTATATCTTCGGTAGGTTTTTGTAATACAGGTTGGCGATAGGTAAATTGGTAATTAGCATTTTCTGATTCAATATCAAAGCGATCAAAAGGCGGGGTAATAATTTGGCTATCGGTATAGTTAAAGCGAAAATTGAGTGTGCCGTTGTAGGGATTGAAAGGAATAGAATAATTAAGATTGTTAAGAGAATTACTACCGTCAGTATTAAGATATCCTACGCTAAAGCGATCGCCCAATCCGATTAAATTATGATGGGTTAATTGTACACTTCTGCGGTCTGTTCCCACACTGGGGGCGCGATAGTTATCAAAGCTAAAAGTTGAATCAAAAGGATCTGCCTCTTGTAGATTAAGCTCAAGAATACTACTTCCCTGTCTAGTTCCTGCGGTTAATTCCGCTGCCAAATTTTCAATTAAAGGATCTATTTGTAATAGTTGTAAAGCGTTAAGCAGCTTATCTTTGTTTAAAGGCGCAACCGTCGCAATCTCAAGACGACGGCGAATATAACCAGAATTCAATCTGTTTAAACCTTCGATATTAATTGCTTCTACTGTTCCTTCTACAACCTCTATTATGACAATCCCATCTTCTAACTTTTGTGGCGGTAGAAACGTTCCTGATGTAATATAACCCTTCTCAAAATAAAGGCGATCGATCGCCTGTTGTGCTGCCAAGATTTCTGTAAAGGAAAGCCGACGTAGAATATATGGTTTTAACACCTCTGCTAATTCTTCGGGAGTAAAAACCGTACTGCCAACAATCTCAAATTTTTTAACAAAAACTTTATTGGTAAAGTTTTTAATACTATCAGAATCATCTGGTGCAGGTTTTTCTTCCAATTCAGGGAGTATTTCTTCTAAGGGTGGGAGAGTTTCTGGTTCTGGTTGTGGAGGTTGAGACGGCAAAGGAGGAACTGTAGGCGATCCGACATCTTGTGCTTTAACTAAATTAGTTATTAATAATAAATAAACTGCAGATATTAGAGGTATTCTCGTTACTTTAAATTTATCAATAAAATTTTTATCTTGCGAATGGAAAGACCCCCACGTTCCGTGGCGGGACGAGAACGAGTGCGATAATTTATCGGTCATAAGTTGACAATTTAGACTTAAAATCTTTACAGAGCAAGGGTTTAAACGTCGTATCATGGTGTTGAGGCAAAGGTATTAAACCTCTTTAAAAACCTAATACTCTAACGAGTAACGCACCTTGAAAACTCGGCTATAGGGTTCTGCTCAGGAAAGCTTGATCAGGTAAAAGACCGAAGCAATAAGCACAGAGAAACACAAAATTTCTTATTTTCAGGTAAGGGAGGGCATCCCTGAACCTACTCTGGAATGGGTTAAACGCTTGGGGAGAGAACCATCTCTGGACTAATAACCGCAAGGTGACTAGTGTAAGTGGTCTCGCAAAAACCAAGAACCTCGGCTATCAAACGGATTTGGGAATCCCCCATCTCCGATGGCGGGAGGATGTCAATTTTCAGCAATTTTAAACCCGTTCCAATTCTTAGCTATTATTGCAGCAATGCGGGGAAAGATAAAGTGTGCTAATGGGGGCAGCACACTTTTTAAAGAAAAGATACTCTCGAACTATAAGACTTATCAGTGCGATCGCGATTTCTGCTGCATTTTGTTACATTTAGTTACTTGTTGCTGTGATTTAATAGCTCTTAGCTTTTAGCTTTTAGTTAAATTACAGCAATTGTGAAAAAAGTGCGATCGCTCTGGAACTAGAAGAAATAGATCAGAGCGATCGCACTAAGTTACCTAACAAACTTTTCTCTGTAAACCGTTCTTTATAGATATCTGGATTAAATATGAAGTCTCTGCAATCTTGTTACATTTCTTAACTGAAATGATATTACTATCAAAATCAATTTGTTGTACCTGATTCCAAAGCCCGACAATCTGGATGTACGGCTTGGGAATTCTGGGGAACTGTATTAGGTACGTTTGCGGTCAACCAGATACTACCATCCGATGCTACTATTAACCCCTGAGATTGTTGTATCTCAGGATAACTTTTGTCTGTCCGCTCTTTTTCGCGTTGGCGTATTCCTACTGTGCCATTTTGACTAACTTCAAGATCGTCGCGACTTGCCCAGTTAACAATGCGATCGCGATTTTCTAAAGATTCTTCCGAAGTTGGAGTTAAGCCACCCCGTCCAGTAATAATAAACGAGCTACCTTTAGCAATTTTTTCGTCTTCCAATTTACAGAGATCTTGAGCCAAAATTCCTTCAGCATCAATGGGAACATTAGGTAATTCAAAAATCCCCGAAGTGGGATCGACTTCGGGACTATTTATCGTAATTGTACCGTCAATACCCAACTCAGAAGCAGCAGTAATATCGCTATCAGGCTCGCGGAAAATCCCCTGGGTAGTAATTTGAATATTGCCGCCCCTACCTTCAAATGCATTAGCGGTAATATCGCTACTGTCTAGTAAGGCAATACCATCCGAGGTAATGGTAATATCTCCTCCTGTAGCTGATTCTGAGGCGTTGGTCGTAATTTGACTATTATTAAGAAGTAACAGGGTATCTACATTATTCAGAGTGATATTACCGCGATCGCCAACTCTAGTTTCGGCTGTAAGACTCCCCTGATCTAAAGTAATGTCTTGAGCTGTCATATTTAAACTTCCTGCTTCTCCCGTTCCATTGGCACTAACATTAATTTCTCCACCTGTTTGAATATTTAATTTCTCTGTTGTAACTTTAATACCCCCTGCGTTGCCCTGAGCTTGAGTACTAGAATCAATAGACGAATTGTCTTCAAGCAAAGTACTTTTGGCAATGATATTAATATCTCCGCTTGAACCAATTGCAGTAAAGTCAACCAGTGAGTTAATTGTTGTTTCACCACTTATTTTAACTAGTCCATTAGGTACATTTATATTGATATCACCAGCATCTCCTGAACCAAAAGTTGCAGTTGTCATGAAACTGTCATCGTCAATAATTAATGAACCCGTGTTAATGTTAATATTTCCACTATCACCTCTTGAATCAGGGGCAACTTGATTAGCAACAGCACCCTTAATTATTTCAAGTTTTTCAGTAGCATTGAGTGAAATATCTCCTGCTTGCCTTACCAAAGGTATGAGATTTCCAAAAATTCCAGCCACTACCATACTTTCTTCTGCAATAGTTATATTTTTGGCATTAATAGCAATTTCCCCACCATTTTCTGAAAATGCGCTAACAATAGCTCCATTGGTGATAGATACATTTGCTTTGGAAAACTGATTAGAAAATTCCAAGCTGATATTTCCTTCGTCAATATCAGGAAAATTCAGTTTTATTTCTCCTGCTTCCGCCAATCCTCCCAACTCTATCCGACCTCCCAAGGCATTTAGCATGCCGCCATTAACAATTACATCTCCACCTGCCAATAGTAAACTTTCACCATCAGAAACTCGTAGACCACGGATTTCGAAACCGGCAGAGTCTTGCCCAGAAAGGGCAATTGATTCATTACTTAAAGTTCCCTGATTCCCTGTGGTAAATAATAAAGCAGAAGGATTGATAGTTAGTAAGGGTATGTTATTGGGAGCAGTATCTAACAAGCCCTCTCCATCAAACCGAATAGCATTGGCTGTAGTAGCTAAAAAAGAACCGTTAAGATCTAAGTTTGAATCTTGTCCAAATATTATGCCATTGGGATTGAGCAAAAACAAATTAGCATCTCCACCATTGACACCAATAGTTCCTAATATTTCTGAAAGCTCATTACCAGTAACTCTACTTAAAATATTTGCTACACCAGGATCTTCAAAGAGAACTGTTGCCCCAGCATCAATGTTAAACCTTTCAAAACTATGAAACAGATTTCCTCCTTGTTGCAATCCATCTTTGATAGTACAGTCACCAGAACAACTTCTTGGCTGAGTAGGTGTCGTACCGTCTGTCTGAATAGACTGGGCTGTAGTCAAACTCTTAAAGGTGCATAATATCAATACTACTGAAATATTAATTAGGATAGAAAAACTACTATGAGAAAATTTCACAATTTTTGTCAGAAAAATCTTTTTCTAGTTTTTAACATAAAACTTAGTGAAACTCGATTACTGAATCAAGCAACTGTAAATCTTTCTTTCAAATTTTGGAGGCTTTTTAAAAGCCTCCCTCCAGTTTAAATTAAATTAGGGCCATTTCTTCGGGCAACGAGGATAGGGGAAGCAACAAGCGGCTCTTGAACTGATGCTACTATTAGAAGCCAAAAATCCTGGGGAATTTAGAATCTGTTTTGTAATTACTAAAGATTGTATTTTATTATCTTCATAAAAAATACTAACTGAGGATTGATAATTAAAAGCTTCTTGCAGCCTGTTTCGAAAATTATTTAAGTTATTTATCTTAATATTATGAAATTCCTCAGTAATACTAAGCTCATCAGGTTTAACAGCAAGAATGTAAGTGTTACCTGTATTGTCCTCTATTATTACTGATGCTAAATTATCGTCTTCTAGATAAAGCATATTAATAATTGGTCCATATATTTGTCCAGATATCGGATTGCCTTTAGGCTTTGAAGAATCAACAATAAATTCAATTTGCTCTTCAGTTAGATTATCATTAATACTTTTAAAAACTTTGATAATCTCAGGATCTAATTGGTTTTGTGGATTGTTAGAATCCATATTTTTTTCTCCTTGCTTGAAATTATTTTTGCAGCTAAATCAACAAATTTTTTGGTAATTTTGTTCTAGTTCACAATACAGTTGAATTTAAACAGTTAAATTTAATATAAAATACCGTTCGTAATTTTACGGATACTTGAGACCACGGTCGCACCTATCTTGAGAATCTTCATAACTCATCATTTTCCTGAAAATTAATTTTTTCTGTTATTAGTATCTAGGACTTATCAGGAGAAAATATGCATTTTATTTAACCAGTTAAACAAAACTATATTTAACTTGGGTTAGAGCGATTGTGAGAAAAGCGATCGCCCTGGAACTGCAGGAAAAATGTAGAGCGATCGCGTTGAGCAAAACAACTAGGTTTTTTGAAAGGAAAAAGCATTCTACCAGTATCTCCTCAAATTTATTTTGACTCTGATTTTAGGCGTTGGTGACTGAATATTATTAGGCACAAAGTATTTCTGTTCTTAGGTCATGCCGTCATGCCCCTGTATAGGGGTCGGCCTTTCTAATTTAATTCGACTATTAATTTACTATCTCAAATTGCGCGGAATTTTAGTGCTTCGAGTACACGATTCTTCAAATTATTGGCGATCGCCAGTTTAATCTGAAAAGCTAATAGCTAATAGCTAATAACTAATAGCTAATAACTAGTTAATCAACAACGTAGTCTATCAAGCGTGAAAACCGCTGTAATATGAAAGTAATTTTAAGAAAAGCGATCGCCCTAGAACTGGAGGAAATAGGCAAAAGCGATTAGGCTCCGCCTAGCCTACGGATCGCGTTGAGCAAAACAACTTAAAACACAATAAAATCGCAACCACCGAAGTTTCGGCAACTATCCAAATTATCAATTTTCACTTGTCCAGAACGACTAATAAAAATATCATTGCCTAAATTACTTAAGCGAATATTATTCTGAGAACTGCTGTGAGAAAAATTCTCTTTTTTCTGACCTATAATTTTTTCGCTTGTTTTTTGGTAGCTGGCATTATGACTTTGGAAAGTTTTAATCATCTTTCAATACTCTCAAACTAACTCAACTCAAGTAGTGGGTTAAAAAAAAGCGATCGCTCTGGAACTAGAGGAAATAGGTTAAGAGCGATCGCGCTTAGTTACCTACAAACATCTCTTTTGTAAGACCCTTTTGCTACCTATCTAGATTAAGTATGAAGTCTCTGCAATCTTGTTATATTTCTTAACAAAAATAGGTAGAAATACAGATATTGGGTATTGAAGGTAAACGCGATCGCTTGTATGAACAGATTGTTAATATTAGAGGATATCTGAAAAGTTTTTGATACACAGAGTTTTATTCGATTTTCGCCCCCCAGCCCCCCAAATTTGGGGGGAGAAGAGTTAAAAGTCCCCCAAGATTGGGGGATTTAGGGGGCTTAAATGTATAAAATCATACTTCTCAGACATCCTCTTAAAATTGAGAAAGATGAGTCTGTCAGAAAATTGTTTTATTTAATCGGAGATAACTAAAATAATAGTTAACAAAAGTTTTACTTTTGGCAGTTTTTAATTAACCTTTAATTAAACTTTTTTAAATACAATAAAATAAGCTTATAGCCTGTCTCAAATAGATGAGATACTAAATTTTCCGAACTGCGTTCGCGGTTGCGGAGCAAGTCGTTAGACTCAGCGTGCCCGTAGGGCATACTCCGAACTGCGAACT
>JAAUYG010108064.1_pt1 | contig 15212 bp, 14 predicted proteins | sample 7278091 | NCBI WGS metagenome assembly JAAUYG01 (sample SAMN14350201, study PRJNA611818) | marine sediment metagenome | isolation source: surface marine sediment (0.6m) | place: French Polynesia: Moorea | collected 2018-08 | reverse complement strand
GAGTAATTAATATTATATTCACTGAGAAATAAAGGAATTTTTCGTTCGGGAATATGTTTGGCTACTATAGAACGAAATTTACGAGTTTGTTTGCCATACTGAGGCGTAAAAGACATAATTTTGTCCGTAGAATCATTAGCATCACCACTCCCATAGCGATGCCAAGAAATAAAATCTACGTTTTGACTACAGCGAGCGAGAAAATGATTTAATGTTTGAGAATCATCCCAGGTCAAAACTGGACCTCCAACCTTAATTTGCGGGTCTACCTTTTTCATTCTTATGACTACTTTGTTGTAAATTTGCCATAATTCATCTAGCTTTCCTGCATTTTTGTATGGTTTATCCAGTTCGTTGAACGGTTCCCAGTAGGTAATTTGTCTGTTTTGAGTTTTATTGAGAATTCTCACTAATTCGCCACAAAAATGAGCGTAGTTATCGTATTCGGTAGAATCGAGTAAACCATTGCTACTTTTCATCCAGATTGGCCAACGAGGAATTGTCTGTACTATTTTTGGTTGGTGAGAATACGAAGCATCATAACAGGCTCTTATTTTGGATTCATCCCAGCTTTTAGTAGTAGAATCGCTCCACTTTTCACTGAGTTTTGCATAGTGGATACGGATTAGACGAATGTTGAGTTGAGCCAGCAAATTTTGAAATTCGTTATCTGCTGCGTGTTTAGGATCGGCAATCTCATAGTCGTTAGAGCCAAAAACCAAAGGTGTGGTCTTTGATATTGCTGTTGACCAGTCAACGCTGACCCCAACATCACTATATTTAGCATATTTAGCCTGTGAAGATAGAAAATTTACCGACTCAAAATTAGAACCAAACAAGTCAGAACTCAGAACTTGCTGGCTGTCAACTATTAGTTTAGTTAATACCGTACTCGCTGTCGTTAAGTGCAAAAATCTTCTTCTTTTCACAGCAATGATTCAAAAATATTATTGATGATTAACTAGCTAAGAGCTATTGAAATTCGTTTAAGTTGCCTCCGCCTCGGATGTCAAAAGATAATTGGAACGAGTTGAATACGTCGAATACGAATATTGTTCAGTGTTCTTTTTAACTCCATTAACAACTAGACCCAGAATACGAGATTTGTTTTGAGTAAGTTGATCCAAGCTACTGTTAACAGAATTACGTTTGCTTATTCCTGGACGAACGACAAATAAGATATCTGAAATCATTGATGTCATAATAACTGCTTCACTGGTAACACTAACGGGAGATGTATCGACCAGGACATAATCATAATTACCAGATAATTCTGCCGCTCTGAGCCTTCCGTCGAATTGTCCTTGAGAAACTAAAGCTATAGTTTTTCCTGCTTCTGGAGATTGAGTAACCAATAAATCAAGATTTGCCTCCACATGTACTGGGTGTTTAAAGTTGGATTGTATTTCTGGATTGTAATTGAAGTGTCGGCTTAATTCTGCCTTATGATAATCTGCATCTACCATTAGTACCCTATGTCCCAAATTGGCTAATGCTTGACCTATTCCTATAGTTGCACTAGTTTTTCCTTCTCCTGTTTCTGCGCTGGTAATTAGCAATCTATGAGATTGCTTAGGGGGAGAATCAATCGAGATTAATTCTAATTGTGTCGATTCTAATTCTTCTGCGGCGGATAATAACTTTGAACCCAGAGTGGGGTTAGTAATTTTGGTCTGAGAAGCGATTGCCGAGGCTAACTTTTCAAATTCTACTTCTGCATAATGCGGTAGATTTAAAGTGAAATCAGAATTTTTAAATTTAGGAATACAAACCACAAAGGGAAAATTAGATGAGTGAAGATCTTTTGCATCTAATAAAGGATCTGAGTTTTCTAACAGAAGCAACAGTGCTGTGCTACCTACAAATGAGGTGAGTAAAGAACCGAGAATAATTAGTTGGCTATTATGACTAGAAGGTTGGGAATCAGCTTCTGGTGGATCGATTACTTGAACATTGGGATAGGTATCAAAAGAGTTAATCCCGGCCTGTTGTACCTGAGCTATTAAACCTTGATATACACCTTCTGCAATATCTTTTTGTCTTTTTAGCTTTGATAATTGAGATCGATTTTGAGGAATAGATTCCAGCTTGACATTTATTTGCTCAATCTGAGATTCTAATTGCTCTGCTTGTTTTTGACTAGCTTCAGCTTCGCTTTCTAATAATACCAATTGTTGAATTAAACTGGCTCGTCCTTGACCATCGTTACTTACAGTAGAGTCGATTTGTACTTCTTCCCCAGCATTATCTACGTACTGTTGTAATTGATGTTTTAATTCTTCTCGTTCTAAGAGTAACGACTGTATTCTGGGATCTTCATCAGTAAAGTTGGTTTGAAGCCCATTCAAAGTGCTTTCTATTTCTACCAGCTTATTTCTCAGAAACTGATAATCTTTGTTTTCTCCCAAACTTAAAGAGCGAATAGCTTCATCAGGCGTAAGTCCTAATCTTTGAGAAATAGCTGCAATTTGTTTTTGATTTGCTTGTGCTTTTGCTTTTGCTTGCTCTTGTAAAGAGGTAAGGTCACCAACTACTTTAACCATACCTTTGATTTGTTCTTCACTACTAATCAGTCGTGAATTTTGCTCGAAGTCAGCTAATTCTCGCTCTGCTTTTGCTAAATTTTCTTTAGCTTCTTCGATTTGCTTTTGATTGGTTTGAAATTGTTGCCGACTTTGATTATCAGCTTGTCGTAATTGATTGAGTCGTTCCTGATACGCTTTTATCCAATTAGCTGTTCTTTGGCGAGCTAATTCAGGACTCGAAGCAGTTACATTTAAATTGAAAGTATTAGAGTTTTCAGCAAGCAACACCTCAAAGAATTTTTTATAGCCTGAAACACTGGAAAAAAGCTCTTTTTCTGGGTCTGAATCCAAAACTTGTTTCAATACTGGATTACTGATTAAAATGGATTCTTGAGCTAAAAGCGGATCCATGGAACTAGAAAAATTTACGCCACTATTTTTCAAAGAACCAAGTGTTCCTAAATCAGCATCTAGATTTCCACTTGTATTAGGCAAAATTAATTGTGCTTTAGCATCCCAAGTTTTTGGAGAAATAGTAACTTTTCCAATTACAGCTCCAACTAAAATTAAGTTGAATAATAATAAAGATTTCCAATGTCTCTTTACTTTTGAAGTAAGTTTTTCCACGATCTTTCCTTAAAGGTAAACTAATTGAACAAAACTGGTCTAGAATATTTATCTTGAAAATTTAAGCTTATATCCATTACTCAAAAAAGGAGGCATAAGGGCTTCCTTGAAAACGGGTTTTTAGCTCTGAGTAATTTTGAATTGATTTTTGGAGAGAATTTTTTGACTGTCTTTTGGTGGAAATATAAACAGGAGTTGATTGTACTCCCAGAAAATTTTGAATTTTTTCCATTTCTGTCATATTATTTTTGACTAAATCTTCATAAAAAACTTTAAGTATTTGGTGGTCTTGAAAAAAATCTTCATTTTCTTGTTCTAATTTTTTTGTTTGTTCAAAAGCTTTCATGGTTTGTTCGTAGTCTAGTTGAATTGTCGGCTCACTTTGGGTATGGCGATCGCGAAGTTTGCTAGCCCAATCACTTTTTAAATACCAGGTATTAGTAGTTAAAGCCATTTGCTGAGAAACATGAGTTTTTAATAAATTTCTCCTGACTAAATGGATAATTTTGATTTCCTGTCTCTCCTTTAAATATTGCCAGATTTCTTTTTGTTTTCCTACTTTAGCGTGATAGTAAAACAACTTAAATCCAACTGCACTAATATTTAATGGCATCTCTCTATATACAAAATCATCCAACAATTTAACTGGATGATTTTGCTTTAAATTTCTAATATTTTGGATATCGTAGTTGATATAATCCCAAAATTCTTTCGGACTTTGATCTGGACTAAAAATTTCATAAAACATCCTAATATTTTGATGAAACTGTAATTGATTGAGTGACAAATTAGAGCCTGTTCGAGAGCGACAAAGAATGATGAATTTTGTGTAATCTTGATGACCTTTAATTAAATTGAATTTTAGAGCAAGATCTTGAATTACAGACTTGCCTCGTTTAGTTTTTAAAAGTATTTCTGGTTTAGAAATCATGATTTTTTTCCAAATATTTAGTTGCTTTGATTTTAATTGCTTTGAACTTAAAAAATTGGCACTGTTAATGATATTTTTCTCACCATATTCTCTTTAAATTAGATCGCTGTTTTTTTTGTGTTTCTGATAGCACTGCTCCTAACCAAATAAAGAAAAACCAGATGTATACCGATATCCAGGACAAAGGAAGACCTTGAAGGAAAACGTACAAGGCGACCAAGCCAGCGACAGCTTGTTGACAAAGCTGATTTCCTTCAACAGCAGATTTCCAGAAAGTTCCAACAGTTGTAGCCAGGGCGGCAATAAAAAAAATAAAGCCCAAGATACCATGTAAATAAAGAACAGCAGCATAGGTAGAGAAAGAACCGAGTTGGATCTTGTAAGTGTGCCAGTTGGCTGTGCCTTGAGCAATTCCCCAGCCCAGCCAAGGCGATTCCTGCCAGGCTTCAAGAGTCTTTCTCACAACGAATTCACGGTCTGTTGATGAAGCTTGACGAGCTTGGTTAAAAACTTCTAATGGTTTGTTAATTAAATCGGATAAAGTCCACTCCCACAAAGTACATACGAAGGCGGTAGAGGCGATAAACCAAAGATAGACTTGACGCGCTAAAAAATTTTTAAAGCTGGCATTAGTGGCAATAGCGATCGCTAGACAGACAAAAGCTAAACGACTTTGACTAATAAACACTGCACTCAAACTACCAGCTAAAGCTAGATTGCGCAAGCGAGTATTGGGTTCTCTCAAGCAAATAAAAAAGCTCAAAAGACCACATATTCCAGGAATAGGATAATCTCCCATGTATAGTGAAGACCTGGGCAAATTCATCCCAAAGAAAGGTTTGAAGCTTGCTGAAAAATTCACCATCAAACTTAGTTTGTTTCCTGGTGTAAGGTTTGCCAGCGGTGGATAAAATGCCCCAATATTGATTCCTGCAAAAAGTAAAATAAGCTGAAGGCAAATTAATACTAGATAGCCGATTGCCATCCAAGCAACTGCCCGTGTAATTAAGCGAGAATCGATTTTATGCCAAAAGGAGAGTGACAAACAGGCAAAAATTAAAAAGTAGCCCTTAAAAAAAGTAACTAAAGTAGAAGCTACTTTAATCAGTTCAAAATTGACGCTGCTCAAACCGATTAATGCTGTCCCTAACATTACTATGGACATTGCTAACCAAGCCCAGGCACACATAGGCAGAGGTTCTCGGATCGGCTTATCAAAATCGAACGACAAAGCCAGCAAAGAGATAACAACCGTTGGATAAAACAAAGGCTGTATCCCGAGTAGCCACCAAACAGGAGTTAAGACAATGGTTAAGTAAAGAATACGCTCGGCAAATGATAACTTGGTTGATTTGAGATATTCTTGTTTGAACAGAAATGATTTGTCGATCGCTTTAAGCATAAGTCTGTACCATTTATGCTCCCTTAACTTGTTGAGTTTTTATTCTGAACCATGTCCGAAGCGTTCTCCTGGCATTTTTGGGAACGAACCACATCAGAAAATATAAAATTAGATCGATAGGCTTAGGCTTACCGCGAGCAAACGCTTCTTGGAGCAAAGACCAAAACACCTGCCATTGCCTTTCTCTGGCAGCTTGCGGACTTACCTGAGTCATAATAAAGCCTGAATAGGCTCGTGGGGTAACTAAGTTTTGACTGTTGCGAATCCAAGCTAAAGATTGTTTCCAGTTACTCATGCTACTGGTACTTTGACCTTTTTGCCAGCAATACCAAATAGCTAAAGTTTCGGCGACAAATTCAATTCGGACATCTTCTAAAACATCTACTTTTAACAACCAGTCCCAATCTTGATGTTTTGATAATCCCTCCTGAAAAGGAAATTTTTCTAACAGCTCTTTTTTAGTCAAAATGGTTGAAGTTTGAATTAATCCTTCTCCAAAAGAAAGAGAATTGCGTGCCAAAAGGTATTCACTTAAGGGTTCATCCGCCTGGGGAAATCTACGAGGATAGGTAAATTCGCCTTTTGGTGTGCGAGCAGTAAGAGAACAACTAATAATGGGATATCTAGACTGAGATTTTTCGGCTACTGCTAACTGTCGCTCCAATTTTTGAGGCAACCATTCATCATCATCATCTAAAAAAGCAATCCATTCACCTCTGGCTTTAGCAACCCCTGCGTTACGCGCCCCTGCACCTCCTTTGCTATCAGTAAGCTGTAGTATCTTTAAACGAGGTTCATTAATTTTTTCTAATTCCCTATTAGTTGATATATCTAAACCATCAATAACAACTATAATTTCAATTTCTTTTAAGGTTTGTGCTATAGAACTTTCTACGGCTCGCTTAACTAATTGAGGTCTATTTCGGGTAGGAATTATTACACTAATAGTCGGTTTCAACATTGCTTGCTCCATAAGTTTAGTCACCTAAAATTATTAGTAATTGTGGGATTAGTAATTGTGGGATATTCCTCCCATCATTACGCGCATTTTTTCTGAGTTAAGTCCCCATTTCAAAGCAAATAAAATGAAAAGTATTTTTATTCTTTGAAATACTGAGTAATCACCTTTGATTGCCACAACCAAAATATCTTTAGGAATTGCTAAAAGGTTTAGAGCAACCTCATAAACTATTTTTAATTGAAAGACATGGTTTTGATATTTTTCTCGATAAGCATCGGCTCTCCCTCCTGCCATACGAAGATAGCGACGATAAATCTGTTGAAATGAATATCTAGCTGGATGGGAAACAATTGCTGTTTCAGCGTATTTAATGCCATAGCCTTGTCTATAAACAAGTTGACACCACTCGCGATCGCCATTGGATTTTAATTGATGATTAAACTTACCTACTTTTTCAAAAATTGCTTTATGGGTAAATAAATTAGCTGTAGGAGTAAAATTATTTCTTTCTATGTGTCTTTTTTGCGGAAAAGCAGTTAAATCTTCATATAATTCAACAGCCGTTAAACGAATAGGATCGCGAAAGAAAAGTTTAATTCTACCACCAATAATGCCACAATCAGGATTATTTTTTAACTCTGCGACTCCATTTTTAATCCAATCAGGATCAGGAATACAATCAGAATCAGTAAAAGCCAATATCTCTCCTTTGGCAACACTTAGTCCTTTATTGCGAGCAGCATAAGAACCAGGTTGAGCTTCATAAATAGTAGATGCTTGCTGGTATTTATTAACAATTTCTACAACACTTTCATCTGAAGCATTATCTACCACAATAACTTCGTATAAATCTTGAGGATAGGTTTGCTTTTCTAGTGCAGCCAGACACTTTTCTAAACGTTCTGCATCGTTATAAACAGGAATAATGACGGAAACTAATGGAGTGTTTTTCATTTGTTTTAAAAGATTACTAAACTTATCTAAAGAATATACTTTACTTGAAAATGTATTTAGAGACACTTAATATCTATACATTTTTGATAAATATTAAGTGTTTTTTTCGCTACACTATTCCAATTTTGTTTTTTGATTGATAGAAAATTATGTTGACCCATGTGCTTTAAATCAGTCCTTTTACTGATAGCTTCATTCATTGCTTGTAACAAACCATATTCGCTATCAGGATCGTATAAAAAGCCTCCTGCTTCGCTAAGTATTTCATTCATACAACCGACACGGGGAGCAATACAAGGTTTGGCAAAAGACATAGCTAATAATAAAGCCCCTGAAGTTAGAAATTCCTGATAAGGACACACAACTAAATCACAAGCGTTCATATATGTCTGAACTTTTTCATTGGGAATAAACTGAAGTATAGGTTTAATATTGTGTTTATTCTCAGCTTTACTTTTGATTAGCTTGAGTAATCTATCATCCATAGGTTTGCCAGCTATGACTAAGTAGACTTGCTTTTGATCGCTCTGCAACTGTTCAAAAGCTTCAAGCATTTTTTCTATCCCTTTATATGGACGAATTAACCCAAAAAACAACATAACAATGCTTGAATCAGGAATTTTTAAAGCTTGGCGAGCTTCCTTACAGCTAATGTTGTTTTCGTAATCTTCAATATAGTTAGCATGAGGAACAACATATACTTTGTCAGTTTTTTTAAGACTTAAATTTGTTGTAATTACTTCTTTTGCCGTTGCTGAATGAGAGATAATCGCATTGGCAAGATGAGCTACAAACCAAGTACAAATTCGATCTGATAATGGATATATACTATCGTGACTCTTAAAATTATGTACTGTCCATACGATTTTTACACCCCTTAGTTTCAAGAAAATCAACCCAGTAATAAATTTAAATAATTTATATAGGGAAGCTAAATAATTTGAGGCATCGAAGTACATATGCAGCCAGTGTAAATGTAAAATCCGAGGTTGCCAATTATTTAATTCAATAGGTAAGAAAACTTTACTGTGAGCGATTCCTTTTGTTTGAACGCCAAAGTTTTCTATATGCTCTGCAAGTTGTTTTTGATATGGATTTATCTTCAAAAACTTGGGAGCAAAAGCTACTTTTATATCGTTCATTTTGTTTATATCAGACTTATACATAGCTTCTTATTACATTAAATATTGTGTATCGCCAGAAAAATGAAATAGACTAGATGTATTCAAATTACTTAACGTATTTTGAATAGCTTGATCTGTCGAAGTACCTCCACATTTTGGAATATGCATAAAAAACTTTTGACAGTGTTCTATCAGTTAATCGCCTATAAAAATTGTTGGACATTAGTGCAATTAATCTCTAATTTGATAGATTTTTAATGTTAAGAAAAAGGCATAAACTATGCCTAACTTTAAATGATTGAAAAGGTTTGTGAAAGAGCTGTTTCTACTTGTATTGTCCGTTCTCGATAATTCTTCACCCCTGATTCTATATTTCTTCTAGCTGCTAATGAATTGTCTAATATATTTTTAATTTCAGGAATTAGACGCGTCCTATCAAATGAATTCAAGGGAATTGAAAGATTTGACTGGTCAATTTCTTCCATAAAACCTCTAACTTTCGGAGCATATTCGGCAGCTATAGCAGGTATACCTAGACCAGCTGAAAGAATAAGCGAATGCAGCCGCATGCCAATCATTAGGTCTAAACCAGAGATTAGACTACTGAGATCTTTTAGAGTTCCAAAATATCGATGTACAACAAATTTTTCTGAATAACGACTATAGCGTAGTACTTCTAATGCACTTTCGTAATCATCATCGATAGGATGATAGCTGTGTTGATAGGTTCGGAAGGGCAAAAAATGTACCGTAGCACCATATTTTTCTACTAAGAAATCTGCTACTGCTGCAATCTCTTTGAGCAAGGTAGTATAAACACTTGCATCTACTGATGGACCGCGACCACTTAAATGCCGAACTGAGATTCCTACCTGAAAAGGTCGATTCGTAGGAAGTTTGGATTGAGAAAAAGTTTCTGGCAAAAAATGTAGTGCCAAATCGCTCATGACATGAATAGTATTATTGACACCTAATTCTTCTAGCTTTAATTTTGACTTTACATCGCGTACTGCTAAAAAATCGACTTGATTCAGAACTTTAGGGATGAGAATCTTAGATTCCTGCTTCCAAATTTCTCCAACGCTTATTCCCAGAACGAGTGTACGGCGGCGGAGTTTAATAGCATACTGTAGTGGGTGTAACCAAGTTTCTGCAATAGAGGATTTTGCACTATCACGAAGCAAGTCACCACCTCCAAGTACAAAATAGCGATTCTGAAGGATTTTCAAAAGATGTTGAATTTTAAGTCTTTTTCTAGTTGGGCGACGGATAGATTCTACAGAGTATTGTGTCTGAGTATTTTGCGGATCATTGGAAAAGACGGTAAATGATAGATCTTCTTGTTGCTTTTTCAGCAAATTTATCATGCCAGCAAGCATAGCCTCATCTCCAAGATTATAGTTGCCATAGAATCCATTAATCAAAACACCTTTTTTTCTAGTCATTTTTTTCAAATTAGTAATTTTATTACCAAAAAAGTTGATAGATAGTTGTTTGCAAAACTCAATTGTTTTTGACTTTTTAGTTCATCTGGTTGATAATTTCATTTTTTCTGAAAATCTTTAGCAATTTTGACAATATCTACCAATGTATGTCTACCATTTGGAAGAATTAACCAAATTGAAAGATAGAGTGAAGAATATATTAAAAAGTCCAGACATAATCTGATTAACATATTGATTTCAATTGGAATCAATATGTTAATTGCCATTACTATAGCTGCTGCACCTATTGAAGCAAAACTTGGTAAGGCTATAGTTTTTATCAAATCGATTGGTTTTAATAATGTTCCCTTGTAACAGTAGATAATTTTAGGAAATAGCAAGAGCGGTCTTGTTAAACCAAAAATTGCTGCTACACCAATTGCACCCCATCGAATTCCAATTAAGAAAATTATTGAGTTTAAAGTTGACATTACCAGTTCTATCCGAAACTGGCGATCGGTTCGACCTAGCGTTTGAAAAACCCATCCTGTAGCAACATTAAATGTACCAATAAAAGCTGCTGGCATTAAAAATCGGAAAATTGGCACTGCACCTATCCACTGCTCTCCTAACATTAAGAGAATTACTTTATCAGCAGAAGCAAACATAAACCCTACAATTGGCATGCCCAGAGTGGTAATTAGCAAAATTGCTTTGTAGTAGTATCTACGGTATTTTTCTGGTTCTGACTGTAATCTGCTCAAAGCTGGGAGAGCAACACTGCTAACAGGACTGTTAACTTGCTGAATAGGTAAGAGAAGTATCTGATAAGCCTTAGCATAGAGTCCTAACTGTTGAGAACCCCAGTAACGACCGATAAGCAAATTGTCTAAATTACGGGTAAAGTAATTTACCAAGCGAAAACCAGTCAAATTTCCACCAAAAGCAAGCATCGATTTAATCGCCGCATCTTTTACAGGTAACCCAGGTCGCCAACTACAGGCAATCCAAACCGCTATCGCATTAGTAAGAACAGTAGCAATCTGCATTAGAACTAATGCCCAATAACCTAATCCATACCAGGCAGAAGCAATTGCAACTATCACTCCGACCAACATCGAAATAATTTCAATTTTGGCAAGATCCTTAAAGCGCATTTGCCTTTGCAGCAGTGCTTGATGCTGAACAGTTAAACCGCCGAAGACAAAGGTGATCGCTAAAACCAGCGTAATTCCTCGTAAAAGTGGCTCATCATAAAACCAAGCAACCACAGGAGCTAATGCCACCACTACTAAAGCAATGGCACAGCTTATTATTAGGTTGATCCAAAATAGGGTACTAACTTGCTGATGATTAATCTTGGTTCTTTGAACCGTTGCTGCTGATAAACCTAAATCTTTGAACAACTGCACAAACCCAATAATTACAGTTGCCATACCAATTAAGCCGTAATCCTCAGGTGATAGCAAACGTGCCAAGACTACGGTAGACCCCATTCTGAGGATAAACTTGAATGCCTGCGCCGTAATTGTCACCACACCCCCTCGAACAGAACGCCTTTTTAAATCGTCCTTGAGGTGTTCGGTAGAAAAATACTCTATTGTATTTAGCTTAGATAATTTAGTTTGAGTAGATTTTGTCACTTGAATTGTTTTAATTCCTAATCTATGACATTACGAAACCAACGCAGACTCTATCCCTTTAAGACGGAGTATCTTTACCCGAGCCAAGCGATCGCCTAATTGCCAACTGTGATAGGGGTGCTAGATATACTGAAACCAGAGTTAATAGCGATCGCGGATCTAAAAGAAATATCGTGCGATCGCAAACCAGAGCTAGATTGATAAATTTTCTGGCTGATGTTACATCCCCCGCCGTTAAAGATAGTCGTGCTAAATAACGACTCATATAAGCATAAGCAGTTGGCAATAAACTATCTATTAATTCTGGACAACGTTTGCAAGCTGCAATAATTACTCGTAATTGACTAGCTTTCATTTCCTGTACATCAAATGAAAGTCCCGAAGGACGAACTCGGTAAAAAGAGTAAACTTTTGGTTCTCGATAAAAATGCCACTTTTTAGTTGCGGCAATTCTCAACCAAAAATCAACATCCTCACAACTGCGTAGAGTTTCATCAAATCCTCCTATCTCATCAACAATACAGCGACGAAATATAGCATTGGAGCCATGACCAATAAAGTTTTTACAGAGTAAAGCTGCAAGAGGATCTCGTTTGATTGGTTTTCCACTCAAGCGGATAAAGGTTGGCGTACCATCATCGCTAATTGCTTGAGATGCACTATAGACGATACCGATCTGTGGCGAAGATCTTAGCCTAGTAACGTGATTAGCCAATTTTTCTGAGCCATATATGTCATCTCCATCCAAAAGGGCAATGTATTCACTTTTGGCATGACGAATGCCATAGTTGCGAGCAGAGGAAAGACCACCGTTGGGTTTTTGTAATAATTTAAACCGAGAATCGCGATCGCTAAAGGATTTAATTATTTCAGGAGTGCGATCGCTAGAACCATCATCAACTACTAAGACTTCAAAATTACTAAACGATTGGCGTTCTAGAGACGATAGTGCATCTGCGATATATTTTTCAACATTGTAAGCAGGTACGACTACAGATACTTCGGGAGTAGACATAATATAGCTACTTAATTAAGTTATGAGTAATTGATCTTCGTGCCGATCAAATTAGTTTTTGAGTCTATTACCTGATTAGTGTTGGATTGGGGAATATCTTCCTTTATTTGATTTTTGCTAGTTTGGATAGAATAAAAATCATGATACTTAGCCCAAAAAAGATTGAGTAAGAAAAGAGAATTTCCTAACAAATATCTTGCAGCTAAACGTTTTGGCTCTCTCATTAAACGAAATAGCCACTCCAAACCCATATCAGACATCCATTGAGGAGAGTTTGGCACTAATCCCGCCAGGCGATCGATAACTGCACCACAAGGAATCATTACCAGAGCTTTTAGATTTTGATAATTATTTTGAATCCACAGTTCTTGCAGCGGCATTCCCATCCCTACGATTAAAATATCGGGCTGAAACTGATTTATTTTTTCAATCACAGTTTGATTTTCAACAGGATCGTTGTGGTCAAAGTATCCATGATGGCCAGCTATTTTTAAAGCGGGATGTTTGACTTTTTCATTGTTGAGGGCTGTTTCTAAAATTTGCGGTTTAGAGCCCAATAAAAATACCGATAATTTATGTCGCTCACACTTATCTAGTAACTTGGGAATCATTAACGTTAAAGGTACTCTGTGGTGAGATGAAACACATACACCTTTTAGCTTTAAGCCTTGCAACATACCCATGCCATCACAAACAGTAATATCAGCATTTTGTTGAAATGCTAAAAATTGAGGCAATAACATGGATAAATTAAAAGCATGAACATTGTAGTTAGAAACAGTAATTTTGGCTTTCTGCTTACAACTTGTATAGATCGCTTCAACAATTGTATCGGTGGTAGCTAAATTGAGCCGCCTATTGAGCAGATAAACTGAAGAAAACTTTGATTTAATAGATTCATACTTGGCACTTTCTACTTTGACACTTTCTACCTTGGCGCTTTCTACATCTGACAACATAAGATACTTCCTAATTTTTTTGATGCATACTGAGTAGAGGTTTACAGCGGTTTTACCTGAATATTTTTAAATCGTCAAGTGTAATGAACAAATTAATTATCAACCCACCTGAAGCACGTCAGTTCGTAATATACCCTTCTTATGTCACTCTCCTGCGGGGGCGACAACTAGCTCATAAAGCAGACTGTATCAGAGAAATAGCCCTCATGCCTTTTCGATAATAGGATTATTTGTGAGGATAAAAACAGATCAATTCTGGAACTACATCCTGAAAAAAGACAATTGAGTCTAACCAGTTGTGACCATGTAAACCAATCGAGAAACTACTATGTCGTCGATAATTTCTTCCAGCTTCAGTAGGACGAGTAACATATTTGGCTACTCCTTTAGACTTAATAGTTTTACGCGAAAAAGTAGAGCAACTATAGGACAAACAAATTAATAAAATTAAAGCAATAAGTCGATGGTCAGTAACTCTAGTAACCTCAAGATTATAACCACCAAGTTGGAAATCACGAAACATTGTCTTGATGCAGTCGCTCATGGGGGAAACCCCCAAGACCGCGCTGCATCGCTTCTTCAATGCCCATTCGTTTGGCATAGGCGGATGTAGCAGCAGATAAGCTATTCAAATTAGTCAAGATAAACCAGGTTTCTCGACTAGATTTTCCTTGATAGTTTCTTTTCCATTTGGCTGCTAAATTAAAACCAGCAAAACCTTTAGTTTTAGTGACCTTAACTCCCTGATAATAAAGAGACATTCGGTGGAGCCAAACCTAAGTCATTTAATTGAAATCAAATCTGTTCTTCTAATTCCACATATTCGTTCTTTTTTAATCTCAGACTAAGATATACTTGTTGCTCTTCTGATAACCATCTGGCTAATTCTACACCACAAAATTCTCGGTCACCTAAGACGATGATTTGATAATCTTGTAAAAGTTTTAATGATGGTGATAATACCTGTTGCTGTTGTGCCAAATTACTATTACCTTTTTTAGGCAAAAGAGTAAAATAGACGGGAATAGCTCGGTGTTCATAAACTATACTCACCATTAATAAATTAATTGCTCGCCACTGGCTTCTGTCAAGCACAAGATACATCGCTTCTCCTTGATTCCATTCTTCTTTAACCCAACGAAAAAGAATGGCAAACCAGAGACTTTTGATATCAAATTGTTTGAGGTCTAAAAATCTTTGTATTCTTTTAACTCTACTCCTCAATTGAATGGGAACTGGAAAGCGACGTGCTAATTCTTCTAATTTTACTGTCTGCAAGTTTTGAAATAAATTAATCAGAATTAACAGGACTAGATACTGAGGATAACTAAACTGTTTCTGGAGGTATTTGCTATATAATTCTGGGAGTTGAAGCATTGCGTTTTCAACAATTAAGCTTATTGATAACAGTCTCTCATGTTTTGGGAGACTGGCTTTTTCAATTCCACTCTCTGCTTACCTTTCAACTCCTGAGCATGACCATCTTCATTGAGAAAAACATCTACTACCAACATTTGTTGTGGATCTAATATTGCAATCGATTGACCAGGCAATGGTCGCGACAAGTTGTTTCGTAACACTTTTAATCGATGTTCGGTTGCACCTAGATGATTTCCATCCGCTATTGTCAGCTCGTATCCTGGAAGT
>JAAUYG010023095.1_pt1 | contig 15223 bp, 14 predicted proteins | sample 7278091 | NCBI WGS metagenome assembly JAAUYG01 (sample SAMN14350201, study PRJNA611818) | marine sediment metagenome | isolation source: surface marine sediment (0.6m) | place: French Polynesia: Moorea | collected 2018-08 | reverse complement strand
TGGCGGTGGGTGAATGGGTGGTCGCCATCGGCAACCCGTTCGGCCTGGAACACACCGTGACGGCCGGTATCGTCAGCGCCAAGGGCCGGGTGATCGGTTCGGGTCCTTACGACGATTACATCCAGACCGACGCCTCCATCAATCCCGGCAACAGCGGTGGACCGCTGCTCAACCTGCAAGGGGAGGTCGTGGGTATCAATACCGCCATTATCCCCAGCGGACAGGGCATCGGCTTCGCTATCCCGATCGATATGGCCAACGGCATCATCTCCCAGCTTAAAGCGGAGGGCGAAGTCACCCGCGGGTGGCTGGGGGTCACCATTCAGGACCTGAAGGGCGATCTTGCAACCTACTACGGTGTCGAGAATGGGCAGGGCGTCCTGGTGACCCAGGTCGTGCCCGGCGATCCGGCCGACGAGGCCGGCATCCGGGCCATGGACATCATTACGGCCATCGACGGCACCCCAGTGGGCTCCAGCCGTGAACTGACCGCCAAGGCCGCCGGGCTGACGGTGAATGCCGAGGTCGACGTGGTCCTGCTGCGGGACAGCGCGTCCAAGACCGTTTCCCTCAAGGTGGGACGGCGCCCCCTGACCCTGGCCCAAAATGAACAACCGACATCCGAAAGCCAAGATGATTACGGTATCCAGGTTTCAGACCTGACGCCCAAATTGGCCCGCCAGTTGAATATCGAACATGAGGGCGGCGCCGTGGTCATCGGGGTCAAACCCGGCAGCACCGCCGACAAGGCCGGTCTGCGGGAAGGCGACGTGATCATCGAAGTCGATCGCCAGGCCATCGACTCGGCCCGGGACTTCACCAACCGCGTCACGAATAAAAAGACGGGGGCGGATCTCAACCTGCTGGTCAAACGCGGCCCGGCCGGGCTGAAGGTCATCCCGCTGGGTTGATGCCGCTGCGCGGTGATTCCCTCCGGGCGGATGCGGGCTGCCGTGTCCAGCCCGGGGGGTATAACGCCGCGACACCCGTCGAACATTGCGGGCGCCAGGCGGAACCAAGCCGCTAAAGCCCGTCTCAACCGCGCCTGAGGCGAGGGCGACAGCGGCCGGAACCTCAGATACGGTGAGGCCACACGCGGACCGGCCATTTGTGCGGTGCGGCATCATCTTCGGATGGATTGCGATCTCCCTATCAAGCGAGAACCAGATGCAATCGGAAAAAGCGCCATGACCATATCCCCCAAGCAGGCCCCCACGATCTGGCCCCGGATGGGGCGCTGGTTCCGGCGGGACATCCTGGGGCTGTTCCAGGAGATGCGCTGGAGCTATCTGCCGCCCCTGATGGTCTATTTTGCCGCCGGCGTATCCGGATTCACCGCCATAATCGAATCCTTCTTCGTTAAGGAGCAGCTCGGACTGAGTGCCGCCTTTCTGGCCGGGTTGGGGTTCTGGGCAGGCCTGCCCTGGGCGCTTAAGATGCCCGTCGGCCACCTGGTCGATCTCTTCTGGCGCTGGAAGGCCGGCTTTGTCTATTTGGGGGCGACCCTCATGGCGGCCAGCCTGCTGATCATGGTGGGTTTGACCGGCCACACCGACCTGATGACCGCTCTCCTTCCGGCCGATAGCTGGTACGTGATCGCGGTCATGCTGTCCCCGGTGGGCTACGTGCTGCAGGACGTGGTGGCGGACGCCATGACCGTCGAGGCCGTCCCCACCTGGGAAAACGATGGAACGCCCATCCCTCCGGAGCGATTGCAGCAGATGCACGTCACCATGCAGACCCTGGGACGCGTCGCCATCATCGGGGGCAGCGCCCTGGTGGCGGGCGCCGGGGGTTGGCTGGCCACGGTCCTCTCCTATGCAACCATGTACCGCCTCGCTTTGGTCATTCCGCTGATTTCCGTCACCGGGGTCGTGTTGGCCGCTTGGCTGAAGACCTCCGCCAGCCCCGTGAAGACATCCGCCGGTGGCGCACAGCCATCCCGGCCGGATGTCAAAGTCAACCCCCAGATCCTCTGGGGCAGTGCGGCCTTCGTGGCCATCTCGCTGGCAATCGGCCTTTCCTCCCTTGCGGGCAAGGAGGAAATTATATTTGTCGGCTCTCTGGGAATTATCGCTTACCTGATGCGTCAGGTGCTGGGCTCCCTGGCCTCCGAGAAGCGACGTGAAATCATCGCCATTGCCATGATTATCTTCGTCTTCCGGGCCATGCCCACGCCCGGTGCCGGGGCCGGCTGGTGGCAGATCGACGTGCTCGGTTTTGATGAAGCCTTTTTCGGGACGCTGCGGAAGATATCGGCCCTGCTGACGATTGCCGGCATGCTGGTTCTCAGGGGGTGGATGGGGCGCCGTTCGCTACCCCACATCGTGGTTTTTCTGGCCGTCTACAGCGCCTTCATGATGCTGCCCTTCATTGGCATGTTCTACGGGCTGCACGAGTGGACGGAGGCTCACCTGGGCTTCGGGGCGCGCACCATCGCCATCATCGACACCATGGCCGATGCCCCCATGGGGCAGGTGGCCATGATTCCCATGCTGGCCTGGATTGCCAAAGAGGCGCCCGCCGACCAGAAAGCCACTTATTTTGCCGTCATGGCGGCCTTCACCAACCTGGCCCTTTCAGCCAGCCATCTGGGCACCCGCTACCTGAACCAGCTCTTCGTGATCGAACGCGGAGCGTATGCCGCGTTGGGTCATCTGATGATTACCGTGGCCCTGGTCGTGCTGCTGGTGCCCGTGTTGGCGGTGGCCCTTTTTCGACCCCGCCGCCGCAAGGCCCTGATGGCCGGTACGACAGCGGCAGCGGTCGCGGCGCCTCGAGCGCCTCGAGGCCCATGAGGGGAGAGTCTCCGAGCGCGGCGATATCCGATGTTCGCCGCGGGTGGGTCTTGCATTTCACCGGCCAGATCTCATAAGCTATAGCATTTTCTTCAGCATCCCGATCGCTGTTCGGTTATCCACACTACCGGATGGACCGGACGGATACTCACCCTATAAACTTGGAGGTTGTCAACATGTACAAAAAAGCCATTGGTCTTGCTTGCAGCCTGGCCCTCACTGCAGGCGTATTCATCGCCGCGGCCCAGGCCGATGACTATGCGCATACGATAGCCGTTTTCAAGGCATCACCGGCGGTCGCTTCGTTTTTTGACAATGCTTACGGCTACGCCGTTTTCCCGACCATCGGCAAGGCCGGTTTCATCGTGGGGGGCGCCTACGGTAAAGGGCAGGTCTATCGTGAGGCAAAGCTCACCGGTCGGTCCAAGGTCTTCGAAGGCTCTTTCGGGCTCCAGCTGGGCGGCAAGGCTTTCCGCCAAATCATTTTCTTCCAGGATCAGCGGGCTTATGACGATTTTACCAGCGGCGGTTTCGAGTTTGATGCCACGGCCCAGGCCGTGATCATTACGGCCGGGGCTCAGGCCCAGGCGGGCACCGGGGGCAGCACGGCCGGGGCCACGGCCGGACCCAAGACCGCCGCGCAGGCCGAAACCGAGTATCGCAATGGTATGGCCGTGTTCATCCACTCCGTGGGTGGTCTGATGGGTGAATTGTCCGTGGGTGGGCAGAAGTTTTCCTTCGAGCCCTTGTAGGCGCCTTTTGGGATTGTCCAACCTGACCCGACGATCCTTTACCAGGCGATACGAACGCGGCGTTCCGCGCCGGCAAACGGGCAGAATGCCGACCGGCCTTTTGGCGGCGCGGCCCGGCCTGGACGGCGGTCGGACCGCAACAGACCCGCCCGATTCGCCCCGGATCGGGTTCGCCCTTGGCAATGACCCGACTTTTTTTATGGTGAGTGCAAGCGCCCTTACCATACCCCACCCCCAATCTTGAGAGAAAAAAATGCAAAAACAAGCAACGCGCGTCCTTCTGATGGTTTCGTTGGTTTTTTTCATTTTCATCCCTGTGGCGGCGGCCGGTCCGGTAATGGACCGCATTGTCAAAGAGGGCAAACTGGTGGTGGGCCTGACCGGCCAGCAGCCGCCCATGAACGCCACGACCAAGCAGGGTGAACTCATCGGACTCGATGTCGACCTGGCTCGGGCCATGGCCGACGCCCTGGGGGTCGAACTGGAATTCAGGACTCTGGCGTTTGCCGATCTTCTGCCGGCCCTGGTCAGCGGCCGGATCGACGTCGTGGTATCGGGAATGACAGCGACCGCCGCTCGGAATAGGCAGGTTGCCTTCGTTGGTCCCTATTTCGTTTCCGGTAAAGGGCTCCTGGCCCAGGCCGAGCGCTATGCCGCGCTGAAATCGGGAGAGGGATTGAACGCCCCCACGGTAACCGTGGCCGCTCTGAAATATTCCACCAGCCTGGCATTTGCCGAAGAACTCATGCCTAAAGCCCAGCTGATCCCCACCGATTCCTACGACGAGGCCATCAAACTGATCCTGGCCGGCAAGGTGGACGTCCTGGTGGCGGATTACCCGTATTGCGCCCTGACATCCTTTCGCTACCAGGACAAGGGGCTGGCCGCCGGGCAGTCCCCCCTCACCTATGAACCGCTGGGCATAGCCCTGCAGGAAGACACCCTGCTGATCAATTGGATGCAGAATTTCCTGGTGACCCTCGAGGGCAGCGGCGAGCTGAAGAAAATGCACCAGAAATGGATGAGCGGGGGGGCTTGGGTCAACGACCTGCCCTGAAGATAAACGGCCTTTGCAGGAGCCGCCCGGCGCGCCGGCCAGGCCGGGGGAGAGCCTTAAGCGCCTCTGAACGCCGGCGTCAAGGCGGCTCGTATGCGCTCCACTTGTGTCCCCTCGCCCCAGCGTTCAATCGTCCCCCAACGGTACGCCCGGGTTCTATGCGCTGCGCCAGGAACGCCAGGCCTCCAAGGCCGAAGCGGTCAGCAGGCTGACCACCACCACCGAGAGGCCCAGCAGCAAACCCAACGGGTTGCCGATGCCGTTGCGGATCAAGAGGAAGATAATCACACCGGTCGACAGGAATCGCAGGTAGTGTTTGGCCATCACCACCGGGAAGGCCGGCGGCCGGCCGCCGTGGAAGGAACGCCGCAGCGAACGGTAGGCCAGATGGAAATTAAGGGTCACCAGCAGCCCGCCGCAGACCACCCCCATCGTAAACCCCTCCAGCGGAACGTAGGGGCTTACCATCAGAAACAGGATGAACACCACCCAGTTGGCGCGGCTGACAAAGCGCAGGAGACGCTGGTGAATATCTTGGGCGGCGGCCGTATCAGGCATCCCGGCGCCCCGGAACAGCGGTCTGGCAGCATTCACAGCGCCCCGCCTTGAGATCCCGGGCGTCGGGGTCGGTCAGCAGACGATGGAGGCGATAAAGATCTTGGGGGCAGAAACGCCCGGCTAACACGGGCTGGCGCGTAGTGTCGGCGGCGGCCGCAAGGCCGCCCCCCAGCGCAGGCAAGAATTGAAATCCAAGGAGCGGGAGCGCCCAAGGACGCAAGGATTCCACCATACCCTCCGATGAAAGTTTCAAGACGGTTTCGACCGGCAGGGGCAGGATGAAGGAATCAACGCCCGGAGTCAAGCGCAAAGGCGGCGCCGATCGGCTTTCAGGAATTCATCCGGCGGTGCCAGTCGTATTCACGGGAGGTTACCGTGTCCTCAAGGCGGCGGATGCGCCGCTCGAGACTGCCATAACGACGCTTGATCCGTTGGGCGGCGCTTTCACGCGAGGTGGTGTAGCTGTCGTAGAATTCCCTTTCGTCAGCCGTCTGGAAGGGGCGCAACGGCTCGGGTTTCATGATCAGGGCCGCCACCAGGTAGACGCCCAGAATCGGCCAGATGCCGGTCGCCAGCAAAACGAGGATCATGAACACCCGGATCCAGGTCACGCTCAGGTCCAAATACTCGGCCAAGCCGCGGCAGACGCCGAGGAAAGCCCCCTGGCGGGATCGATAAAGCCCGCGCCGCATTCGTTGGGTATCCTTAATCATTATGCGTTGCTTCCCTTCTTTGGTGTTCCATCAGGAGCGTCTCCAGCGACTCCACCCGCTTTTCCATCTGGGTCAATCCCTGGTAGATTTCCTGAATGGTGGCCGCCTCCTCGGCCTGGGCCTCACGGCTTTTGACCGACAGGCTGCCGTGGCGCAGCTTCATGGCCACCAGAATGGTGCCGCAGACGGTGGCCAACAGGAGAATGATGCTGCCGAAAATCGTGATCAGAATCCATACGGCGGTCATGGCTCGTTCTTTCCCGGGGCCTGACGGTCGGAAGCGGCGCCGGCGTCACGGTTTCGCGAAGCCTTGATGGCCGCCAGTTCCCGCTCAATGTCGTCATCGGTCCGCAGATCGTCGAAGGCCTCGTCGAGATTGGGCTGGCGACCGAAGTTCACCAGATCGGCCTCCGCCTCCATCCGTTCGATGCGCTGCTCCAGTTCGTCGAATTTGGCGATGCTGGCGTAATTGTCGGCCCGGCGGATTTCCTCCCGGGCCTGGCGGGCACGGGTGGCATGGATGTGCCGCTGCACCAATATGCGCTGTTTCTCGCGGGCCTTGTGGAGCTTATCCTCAAGCTGCTGGATATCATCCTGGTACTGATTGATCAATCCGTCGTGCTCGATGAGATCGGCCTCCTGTTTTTCCACCATGGATGTGAACCGGCGTTTCTCGACCAAGGCTTCGCGCGCCAGATCGTCACGTCCTTTGGCCACGGCCAACCGGGCTCTTTCCTCCCAGAGGCCGGCCCTTTCACGGACCTCTTCGTGGCGCCGCAGGACCTTTTTCTTTTCCGCCATGGCGCCGGCGCAGGCCGCCTTGATTTCGACCAGCGTGTCCTCCATCTCCCGGATCATGAGCTTGATCATCTTTTCCGGATCCTCGGCCCGGTCCAGCATGGCGTTGATGTTCGAGCTGACAATATCGCGAAAGCGTGTAAAAATTCCCATGGACCTTCCTCCCGATTGATTTCGAATAGCTTGAACAAAAAGATAGGCAGAATCCATGCCAGGAGGAAAAATTTTGTTTATTCATTATGGTTTCAATTGTTTATGGTTGTTGACAACATTTTCATAGTAATGTAATTATGACCTATAAAAGGTAGTTTTTACTAATTTTTAGTAATTTTAACTTCCCATTTCTCATTCCGATTGGATCGATTTCCAATGCAAACCGCTATGGACGCCCTAGGACAGTCCGAGGCTTTTTTGGATTTCCAGGAATCCCTCTCAAAAGTTGCTTCCATCGATCGGCCGGTCCTGCTCATCGGCGAGCGCGGCACCGGAAAAGAGTTGGCCGCCACCCGGATGCACTACCTTTCCCGGCGCTGGCAGGGACCTTTCAGCGCCCTCAACTGTGCCGCCCTGGCCCCTTCATTGATCGAACCGGAATTGTTCGGCTATGAGAAGGGCGCTTTCACCGGCGCTGCCGAGCGGCGCCTGGGTCGCTTCGAAGCCGCGAACGGCGGGTCCCTTCTGCTGGATGAAATCGGCAACATTCCCCTGGAGGTCCAGGCCAAGATCCTCCGGGTGGTCGAGTACGGCGTCTTCGAGCGCGTCGGGAGCACCCGGCCGGTCGAGGTGGATGTGCGCATCATCGGCGCCACCAATGCCGACCTGCGCGCCATGGCTGCGAACCGGCGGTTCCAACCGGACCTGCTTGACCGGCTGGCCTTCGATGTCCTGTTTCTCCCCCCGCTGCGCGCGCGGAGTGGCGATATCCGTCTGCTGGCCGAGCATTTTGCCGGCCGCATGGCTTTAGAGCTGGATCGCAAGGAAGATCCGGTTTTTTCCGCCGGCGCCCTTCGCGCTCTGGAACGCCACGCCTGGCCGGGCAATATTCGGGAGCTGAAGAACGTGGTCGAACGTGCGGTCTATCGCACGGCGGGCGCCATTATCCGGGACATCGTCTTCGATCCCTTTGATCCGCCCTATGGGCCAGCGCTCCCGCCGGCCAAAGCCGTGCCCGAGCAGGCCGCACCTCACCCGGCTCCGGGTATTGATACGTGTGGGTTTGCGGGGCAGTCCTACAAAGAGGCGGTGGCGCAGCTCGAAATCCAACTGCTGCGTGCTGCGCTGAAGGCCACCCGGTTCAACCAGAGAAAGGCGGCCAAGCGGCTGGGACTGACCTACGACCAGATGCGCGGCCAGCTGCGCAAGCACAAAGCCGCTTTCGCCTGAAAGGCCCAGCGGTACGAAGCCGGGGGAAGACCCCGGCAGCGCGTACAGGGCTGCGCCAATACAAAAGCCGCTCCAGGCGATAAGGGGCGGCTTTCGTTCTTTGGCGTTGGTGGCGTTAGTGGACGGTGATCTGTTTGGGTTTGATCGCTTCGGGTTTGGGGATCTCGATTTTTAGCACCCCGTCTTTGTAGTCCGCGGTGATTTTGTCCGTATCCACGTGGTCCGGCAATTTGAAAGCCCTTTCAAACTGTCCGTGGACTCTTTCGCGGAAATACACATTCCCCTTGTCGACCTTCTCGTCGGCATGGCGCTCACCCTTGAGCGTCAGAATACTGTTCTTGACATCGATGACAATGTCCTTCTTGTCGACGCCGGGCATGTCGGCCTTGATGATGTAGTGATTTTCGTCTTCATGGACATCCACCACCGGATTCCAGTGCCATTCAGCATTCGCGCTCCGACGCACTGCCGGGTGAAAGAAATCGTCAAAGAGCGTCGTGGCGCGGCTGCGTCCACCAAACACCTCTCGCCAGGGATTTAATCTTACAAGTTCCATCTTCTTACCTCCAAGGTTGTTATTGCTGTTGATTCAGCTGGTCCTTGATGAAACGAAATTAAGATCAAACCCAATCATGTCAATATATTTTTATTACTTTTATATATTATTAATATTAGTAATGTTTTGTCACTTGAGGACCGGTCAGCCCGTTCATGTTGCCAAACGCGGGCTAAATGTCAGCTTTTGTGGGGGCGGTTAATTGCGGCGCGCCGCCGGCCGGGGCGGGTCGATGCTTGAGGAATCCAATGCCCGGCGAATCAGGGCCTCGAGGTCCGCCATGATCAGCGGCTTCATGGCAAACCCCTTGAGGCCGAGGTCGGCGGCCTTTTCCTCGCTGATTTGCTCGCTGTAGCCCGTGCATAAAATCACGGGCACATCCGGGCGGATGGCCAGTATTTCAAGGGCCAGGCGATCGCCGGTCAGTTCGGGCATTGTCATATCGGTAATAACGAGGTCGAAGGCATCCGGTTGGCTGCGGAACGCCGCCAGGGCTTCGGTGCTGCGATTGTAAGCGGTGACGCGGTAGCCCATGCGATCCAGCATCTGGGTGGCCAGGTCCACCTGCAGGGCCTCATCGTCGACAAAGAGAATACGCTCGCCGCGGTTCGCGGAAGGCAGGGACGGAGATGAATCCTCGGCGGCATCCCCGGGAACGGAGGGGAGATAGATGGTAAAGGCGGCCCCGCGGCCCTCCCGGCTCTGCAAAGTGACCACGCCGCCGAGCCGGTCGACGATCCCGTGAACCATGGCCAGCCCCATCCCGGTTCCCCGCCCTTCCCGTTTGGTCGTAAAAAAGGGATCGAAAACGCGGTCCGCGATGTCCGGTGGAATGCCGCGCCCGGTATCCGTTACCGTCAGACGTACATGCTCGCCCGGGCGCAGTTGCGGATAGCGATCCGTGAATGCGGCGTCCAGATGCACGTCCGCCAATTCGACGGTAATAATCCCCTCACCCTTTTCCATGGCGTCGCGGGCGTTGGCGCACAGATTCATGACGAGTTGATGGAGCTGAACCGGATCGGCCATGACCACGCCTCCGGAGGTGATGCGCTCCACCATGCGGATGCTGGTCGGCAGCGAAGCACGCAGCAGCCGCAAGACCTCGAGGACGATCATCTTGGGCTGAACGGGGCGCGGTGTCACTTTTTCCTGGCGGCTGAAGGTCAGTATCTGCTTAACCAGGTCCCGTGCCCGTGCGCTGGCCTCCAGGACCTTGGTAAGGTTGTCGGCCGGCAGCGCGCCCGGATCGATATCGGCCAGGGCCATTTCGGTGAACCCCATGATCGCCGCCAGGATATTGTTGAAATCGTGGGCAATACCTCCGGCCAGCGTTCCAATGGCCTCCATTTTCTGCGCCTGAAGCAGCCGGGACTCAAGCGCCTGCTGGGCCTGCTCGGCCTGGATGCGATCGGTGATGTCAACAGCGATCCCGCCGAGGAAATGGGGTTGTCCCGCCTTTATCAGCGGGAACTTGGAAACCATGAGATAAAGGACGCGGCCATCGACTTCGATGGTTTCCACGGCGTTCAAGATGCGATTCTCCTCAAGCACCCGACGATCGTTGTCGATCAGGGACTGCGCCACTTCCGCAGGCCAGAGGTCATGATCGGTCTTGCCGATGCGACACCCCGGGGCTTCGTCGAAGATATGCGTATAGGCAAGGTTGGTGTAGACGTAGCGCCCCTTGCCATCTTTGATGAACGTCATGGCCGGCGAGTGGTTCATGAAGGAATCGAAGAGATCGCGGCTTTCCTTGAGGGCGTTTTCGATCTGCTTCTGTGCGGTGATGTCGCGACCCACGCCGATAATGGCGGCGACCGCACCGTCAGCGTCCAGCACTGCCGTGTCTGCCCATGCCAACCAGCGCCATCCGTCCTTGGTCATGGCCCGTTGCTCCATGTAGGCCGTGTAAGGCGGCCGGTAGAGCGCCTCCATGGCCTTGGCCGTGGCCGCCCGGTCGTCTTCATGGACCAGGGGCATGAACCGCCGGCCGATGAGCTCGGACGCCGATTGACCGAAAACACGGCAATAGGAGGGGCTGACGAACAGAAGACGCCCTTCAGGATCCACTTTGACCACCAGATCCGATTGGTTTTCCACCAGCAGGCGGTATTCCTCCTCACGCTGGCGCACCTGCTGGAAGGTTTGGGCGCTGACGATGCCGAGCGCAATCTGGGCCGCCAGCCCCAGAAGCAGGTTGTGTTCGCTGAACGACTGGTGACTGTAGCGCTGGCGGGCGAGCAGGATGAGCAGGCCGATGGCCCGGCCTTCATGCAGGAGCGGAAGGATGATAACCGTCTGGTACTCCCAGCGCGCCATCTGGCCGGCGAAACGCGGGTAGCGTGCGTGGATTTCATCGAAGGTGTGCGCCGCAAAGTGCTCCCGCTGGTGCCAGACGGCCTCCATCAGGTCCGCTTCGGAATGATCGGAGGGCAGGATCCGAAATCGCTCCATCCAGTCACGGACCCGCGTCCCCAAACCGAAGCCGTGGCCGCGCCATTCCTTCCCGGACGCCCCTTCCTGCAGCAGCAACATACCGCCGTCGAAGGTCGTGCGGTTTTCGATGATCGCCATGACCCTGCGGACAAATGCTTCGGTGTCTGCCAACTGCGAGGCGGCCTCGCCGATCTCCCGCACCAGATAAGCCGCCTGATAGTGTCCTTCGATGTCCTCGTCATCGGCGGCGGCTTTCTCACCCTGGTTGTGAACAGTCTTGGTCAGCGTTCGGTTTTCGACGTGCTTCTCCAGCCCCCATAAAAAAAACCAAGCGCCCGAAACGCCCAGCAGCACCAAGGCCCACGGCATGGATGCGAACGCCACGTTCAGCCCCACCAAGAGCGGGATTGCCCCGATGGTGAAGATCCGGCGCCAGCGGCGGATTCTCAGGGCCAGCGGCAGATGCCAGGCCAAATGATAGCGGCAGACCGCACCCCCCTGATGCACGCATTCGGGGTGGTCCACCCGGCCGAATTCACCTGTAAAAAGCCTCACCCCGGCTTCGAGCAAGCCCTGTCGATTCAAACACTGGAAGGGCTGCTCCCTGACCCCCGGACGGGGGGTCACCGTGAGTTCGACCCTGCTGGCCCCCGTCGGCCGGACATCGAAATCCGTGGCGCGCGTCCACTTGGGACCGAACGTTTTGATCGCCCGGAAAAGGGCCATGGGGCTCAGCATGCCCAAGGCCTGGCGGCGCAGCATACCCGATGTTTTGGAAAGCAGGGCAAAATGCGCCGCGCGGCGGGAAAACTGCGGATCTTCGACCTCGCGCTCGATGAAGGCATGGAAGCGGTTGACCTGCTCCTGGGTCAGCCAGTGCCCAGGGTCTTCGACTTCGGCCCGGCGGATGCGGCTATAAGCCAGCAGCGCGTCCGCATTGAGCCCGGCGTGGGCGTGCTGGAGGTATTCGAGGTAATTTTTAATGAGACGGCTGTTGTAAAGAGCGGCGTCTTCCGGCATGAGGTCCTGTCCGATCTGCACGTGAATCAGCACCGCGCGGCCGCGTCCGTGGCCGCCGGCATCCTTTGCCATAATCCAACCGGGGCTGAATCACAATCATTGCGTGGCGTCATCGCAAAAAAGGGGGGGGCAGAGCGAAAAGGTTGAATGCCACCGGGAATACAGGCAGGGCCTCTCCCGGGCCGCTGGCCCGACGATGCGCAGGCCGGAGACGGCCGCTTAAGGCAGTCAGCCTGATTATGCCATGATATCCAGGAGGTTGCCAATCATATCGTCCCGGGCGCGGACCACCTGGAGATTGACCTTGTAGCCGACCGAGGTCGATACCAGACTGGGCATCTCGTCGGCCAGATCCACATTCGACAGCGACTTTTCAACGTCAGGGGCATCGGGTGCCAGTGGATCCGTCGGCGTCGGGGTGTCCTCCCTGCGCACCCTGACCTGCACGTCACCGTTCGCGCCTTCCTGCAGAACAGCGCGCTCCCGCTTGAAGCCGTTGGTGTTTACGTTGGCGACGTTGTTGGCGGTGGTACCCATTTTGCGTTCATGGGCCCTGATCGACGAAACGGCGGTGTTGAAGGTGATATCCATTTTTTTGCCCTCGTTGGCTTGGCGATCATCAAACCGGCGCGAACGGTCGGTTCCGCCCGGCAGCTGGCGGCGGTTGCTTGACTTGCAACGCTAGCCGCGCCGGAAGGCCGAAAAAAACGCCTGTCATCATTTATCGGCCGGAGCTGCTCGAGACTTGAGGGGTTTTTCAAGGTTTGGGGAGTGGCGGTGTCGGTCTTACTGCCCGCGCTGCCAGCGGCGCACCATGTTACACTGTACCGCGGACTGGGGCGAGGCCCAGTCCGCGTGGGGCTCGTTTTGACGCAACGCCCTGATCACGTCGATGACGTTGCACCCCGAAGCCCGGCCGTGACGGACCAGCCAGCAGCCGACCACGGTGCCCGTGCGACCGACACCGGCCAGACAATGGACGTAGACCGGCTCGCCAGCCGCGAGGGCCGTATCGATGGCATCGAGGATAGCACTCATTTCAACGGTTGGGGGAACATCCATGTCGCGAATGGGAAAGCGGCGGCAGATCACTTTGCCGGCCTTGGGCGGGAGCAGCGGCTGGACGAGCGGTTCGTAAGGACGAAAGGGATTGCCGCGATAATCGCGCTCATCGGCTTCCATCAGATTCACGATCCGTCGGATACCGCAGTCCAGCAGGGCGCGTAATTTACGGCGGGCAACCTGTTTCGACCGCGCGCCCGGATATTCACCCGCAAGGAATCTTCCGGGATCAACCCAGTAAGCGCACGGGAATGGCGTCGAAGAGGCCATCTGACGAACACGTCTCATCGGTTCCGGCCGGAAAAGCCGGTCGGTATTGTGATCCCCCCGTCGTGGGACCGGAACGGCTGGCGAAGGCGTTTGCGAAGCCCGGGCCGTGCCCGGCTATTGCCCCGGTACGATGATGCGTGAGTCGGCCTCGGCCTTCATTTTCTGCTGCATCTTTTCGAACTGCTCGACCATCTCAAGTGTGGCCTGACGCATGGTATCGGGGAAAACGGAAATGGCTTCCTGTAAACTGTTGGCCATCAAACGCGCTTGAACGGGCAGAGGGCCTTCCTGGGTCATCAACTGGGTGGTGCCGATAAAGATCTCCGTACGCGCGGCGTCGGGAGCACCGTCGGCAAGCACCGGTACCAAGCGCCGAACGCTGCCGGCTTTGAGGTCGGTATAATTTTCCTCGCGATAGAGGTTTTGCTGGTCCATCGTAAAATCAAGATTTTCAACACTTTGAGCCATGTCGTCTCTTTCGGGTTGGGTCGGTTGATATCACGGGGCGCCTCTCTCGAGGCGGCCTTCGGCAAAATGGGGGTTAAATGCGTTTGCGCGCCTCTTCCTCGATTTTCTCGATCATGCTGAAATAGGGATTGTCCTGGGGGATGGCTTCCCGCAGGTGCTTCACATAGGTTTCGATCCGCTCCAGGGCGTCGGCCTGTGACTGGATGATGGTTTCGTACTCTTTCTGGAGGCCGAAAAGGTTGTCGATCTTGCCGCCCAGGGTTCGCAGCATTTTTTCGAGCTGTTCGTCCGGAAGGTCGTCGCGATTTTCAAGCAGCGAAAGCGCCTGATTGTGAAGCATGCGGTATATTTGCAGCGTGTCCCCGGAATTGATGAATTTGCGGTAATCCAGAATGCGCTCGAGCTTCTCTTTGAGATCGTTGAGCGGTATGGGCTTCATGATGTAGTCAAAAGCCCCCATCCGCATCGCTTCCACTGCGGTTTCGATGGTGGCGTAACCCGTTATCATGATTACTTCGGCCGCGGGCATATGCTCCTTGGCGTATCGCACCAAGGTCATGCCGCCTTCCATCTGGCCGTCGATATCCGGCATGTTCTTGTCCGTGAGAATAATATCGTAGGTGTGCTGTTGCATTAAATCAAAGGCACTGGCCACATCCCGGGCCAAATCGGCCTGATATCCCAGTTTTTCCATAAAACGGGCCAGAAGGTCCAAGATGCTTTCTTCGTCATCGGCGATTAGAATTCTGACATCCATGCAGTTCATCTCCAACGCAAAGCAAACCATACGATACTGGCGGGGGAAGAAAGCCGATGCCGGCAGAGCAGGTTGCCCGGATCACCGGCAGACCGACGCATAAACAGATTCACTAAATAAATCCCGGTTAGTATTTATCAGTTGCTCTAATTTGTCAAAATAAAATTTAGGCTGGATAACGCTCGGCCGGAGCTGACCGATGCCGTCCGGCGCCGTTGTTGATCAACGGCTGTTAGAAGCGCAGTTTGAAGGGGTATCGCGGGTTTCCAACTGGTAGCGTTTAATCTTTTCGACGAGGGTGGTGCGGTTGAGTTTGAGCAGTTTGGCCGCCTTGTTCTTGACCCACTTGGTCTTTTCCAGAGACTGCAGGATCAGGGCCTTCTCGAATTCAGTGACAGCTGAATTGAGATTGATACCGTCATCGGATAGGGCGATACCGGCGTGGGCGGGGGCGATTTCGGTATGTTCCCGCAATTTGACAGGCAGGTCCTCGAGTTCCACGGTGCCGCTTTGCTTGAGCACCACCAGGCGTTCGATCAGGTTGCGAAGCTCGCGGATGTTGCCGGGCCAGCCGTAGCGGCCCAGGGCGCCG
>JAAUYG010052307.1_pt1 | contig 15228 bp, 7 predicted proteins | sample 7278091 | NCBI WGS metagenome assembly JAAUYG01 (sample SAMN14350201, study PRJNA611818) | marine sediment metagenome | isolation source: surface marine sediment (0.6m) | place: French Polynesia: Moorea | collected 2018-08 | reverse complement strand
TTGGGTCTAAATGTTCCGCCAGCTGCCCAGTTGTGTGGTGATTAACACTAACAGGCAGCACCTCTGTTGCTGGATCATGGGTATTGTTTGATGGGTAACATGAAGGCAACTTCTGTTTCACAGATGTCTGCTCATGCACGAGTGGTGTGGCATGGTACGCAGAACCTTGAACTTGCTGTTCCTCAATCTCTCTAAAACGTTCTTTCTGAGCGTTTTCAGTTTGAGAAATCAAAAGTCTAGTCGCCCTGATCTCTTCATCAAACTCCTGATGCATCTGCAGCAGCTCTTTCATCTTTAGCGTGGGTACTATCGTTCTTACTCGGCTACTCTGTTGCTTTCTGAAAGCGCCTGCCACCATGACGTGACGAATCTTCTCCCAATCTTGGTAAAATTTTTACTGTAACGATTGACGTTGTGCAGGTTTATTACAAAATGAGAGGGTCGCGAAGACATCCACCCACAATCACTAATCTGTCACAGTGGTCACGTAAAAACTGCAAAATACAGAAACAAATGGTAATAGTTAGTGGCCTATTATCAAATTAAAGAAAAGGTTTGATACAAATTACACAACAACATAGTCTATCTTACTTTGGGAACTTACACACAACTCACTTCTTTCCCGGAATTGAAGAAATCTATTTTCGATATTCTTAACTCTGTAATTAACATGCTAGCTCCTCGTGTATTGAGCGATAAAACAGTATAAAAGAGCAACACCACGAAAAGTTGTTGGAGGCCAGACGGCTCACCGAAAATCTAAAACTAACAAACATAGCACTTTCTGCTCATCTTGATACACCCTGATATCTAAACTGATGCTTTTTTTAAATTTCTCAACAACTAACTGTTTTAGCCACTCAAAATCATCAACTTTTATTGATGGCACCACTTGTTAAAGGTATGCTGCTTAACTCGACATAAGTCTGGCCACCCTGTTTTACCAGGTTTCTGAATTTTTGCTGGTATGCCACTGGGACCAATTCATATTCTTTCTGAATCCTTTCTTTGAATAAACCATAGTTAGCACACTGAGAAGTTGACAAAGCAGAGTACACAGCTTTACCCGTTCTAGCTAAAACATTTTGCAAGAACAAGCAATACATATCTGTAGTTCAATCCATGCTCTTGCCACTTTTTCAAACATCAAGAAGTATTTCTCAACCTCTTTGTCAGCAAACGTAGGGACCAATGACATAGATCTCCCATTTTGTTCTTTTCTTCAAGATCTTAACCGCTTGTTCTGAAAACTGTGCCTTTCTCTCTAGCCATCCCCTTCTGTCTCTCAAACTCCCTTTCTTCATTCTCTGTCGCAAGATAGCTCTCTGCTTTTCTGCTGCTCTCTCGGCATACTCTTTCTGCTCCTCGTGCTCCTTTTCTTCTATTTCCAACTTCTGATTTAAAGCTGGAATTCCTACAAAGCCTATAACACAAAAGCATTCATATCAGCTTTTGCCTTCCCTTTAACCTGCATTCAGCTATTTTGCCCAAAGAAGTAAAACTTTTTTCTCAGTTTTTCAACATCATATGCAGTTATCACTTGACTATACTGGGGTGATTATTGTATTGTTCAACAAATTCTTGTACATTTTGTAATTTACCACTCAGGGGTCAATTTCAATGATAAATTACAGTGCAATTTACTCTTGTCACTCTGTTCTTTGTTCTGGAACTCATATACAAAAGAACCTAAGTTATAATATGGACTGTAGCAGATAGTTATTGGGGACTTTGTCTTTGGGATATTCTAACCGGGTCCTAACCAGATCTTGTTAGGATAGAACTCAAATAGTGGGTTCCTGAACAAATTTTGGTGCAAATTTGCAAAATAGCCAAGTTATGAGGTAGAATATTTCCTTAAAAAGTACCACATAGGTACATACTTCTATAACACAATTTACTCAGTCATCTATTCACATGTTCATACATTAAGCCTTTCATTACAATTTCTTTCTTAGCTATTGCATCTGCCAACCCTTTTGTCTTAGGTCTATATGTGTATATCACTCAATCACCCACTCAGGCACTCACTCACCCAGTCAGTCAATCACTCACTCACTCACTCACTCACTCACTCACTCACTCACTCACTTCCTCATTCCCTCATTTGCTCACCCATTCACTCACGCACAAACTCAAGTATTCATTAACTCACTAACTCTCTCAGTCACTCACTCACTCATTCACTTCCTTACCCTTCAACAATTACCTTACTACTGTGCTTAGCCATTCACTCAATCATTCATCCAATCACTCAAACTGTCCAACCAACCTAACTCATCATTTGTGTTCGTTCATGCATTCCCCATTTGTTATCTGTAAATTTGACTCATCACTCTCACCCTGACTGTCCGGCAGCCCCACTCACTCACTCACTCACTCACTCACTCACTCACTCACTCACTCACTCACTCACTCACTCACTCACAAACTCACTCGCTCACGAACGAACTCATTCACTCAAGCAGGTATTTAGCCTATTTATCACACACTGATGCCCCAATTATATCACTTTCCCTGCTCACTAAATCCTTCTTCCAACCTTTTCCAAATGACATTTCCCAATCACTATATTCCTAAACCGCTTCAGGTCTTTGCATATTTATATTTTGCACTCAGAGGCCCACCCATTCTATCACATTCCTACTCATTGACTCACTCATTCACTCTCTCACTCACCCTCTTATCTTTTCACCTTCTATATCCCAACCACTGCATTCTTCCTCATACCTTCCTGTTTTCTCCACCTATAGTAAAAAAAATTTAAAGGTTAGGAAAGCTGTATCTAAAGTCTCTCACGTATAGGAAAACTTACCGTAATTGAAACTTTAATGATTCCAACGCTGATACATATTTTATCATTGATCCCCTCTGAAGAAAAAGCAATATATAACATTGAAAAACTAATATTGGACTTTCCTTGGGATGGTAAACCACCCAAAATCAGCTACATGTGTGTAATCAATTAAGTCAAACTTATGGGCATGGCGGCTTAAAGCTAACATCAGTTAAAACACGTGTAAAACATTGTGTATTTCTTGAATTAAACGACTAACCACATCAGATGGACTGTGGCAAAGGTTAGCAAATAATTTTTATGCCAGTTGACAATACCAGTCTGTTCTGGAGCCTAGATCCGGAATCATTATTACTCTTGAGCAGGAATATGAAGAATAAATTTTGGCAAGAAGTGGTTACTGCCTGGGAAGAATACATTTTCATTTCATTTTGCACCATTTTTTCACAATCTGAACTATACACTCAGCCCATCACTAACCCATTCAAAATTCACTTATACACTGACCTTTTATTTCACTCACTAATCATGTCGTTCATTCACTCACTGATTCACGTACTCACTGATAGCTTACTCTCTCAAACTACCTCCCAATGCATTGTCCCATCCCTCACTTATCATCAAACGACTTCGCTCAATCACTCTGACTGAGGAACTGACTGACTGGTAGCCTGACTGATTAATTTTACTGCTGCTTACTCATGCAGGCAATCACTCACTATCACTTGTTTGTTGCCTCTTTCAAGTACTCATTCACTTAGTCAATTTCTTAATTACATATCACTACCTTTCAATCGCTACCTTTCAATCACTACCTTTCAATCACTAAATTTCAATCACTACCTTCAATCGCTTTCTTGTTTTTTAACTCAATAAGTTACTTGCTCAATAATTCACTTAATTACGCACCTTCCTCTCTATTCCACTGTATCTCTCCATCCCTTTCTATCTTTGTCCCTCTATATCATTTACTGGAACAATGAATGACTGCAATGTCACTCCTTAACCCTAGGCCTCATTCATGCACTTTAACACAATCGCTCATTCACTCAATATCATCTGATAACTCACTGCCTTGCAGGCTTATTAAGTAAGCTATTCAGTCATTCATCACATAACCATTCGGCATCCACTCGCGCAGTTGCAGCATATTTGTTAGTTTACTCATTTACCTACGCGTTTCACTCACTCACCTACTTACCCAAACAATTGCTAATCAGTCAACAAACAGTCAATGGACGGCTCCATCCCCTTGTCTCATCTGATATACGCCCCATAACTAACTGCCTTTGCCAACCTATACGTTTAATTCACCTACTCGTGCCCTCACTCGCCCACTCGCTCATCCAGCCACTCAATTGGATAATTGCCTATCCTGTCAGTTACTAGCTTAATCTTTTCTTCAGAACTACTCTCTCACACTTCCTCACTCTCGAGCTCGCCCATTCATTTTAACATTACATAGTCACTCGTTCACTCTTTTACTCACTCACTCACTCACTCTCTCACTCACTCTCTCGCTCATTGGCTCAATCACCCACTCTCTCGCTAACTCACGCACTTACATGACTCACTAACGTCCCACTCTCGCTCTTCGTGTCCCTTCATGCACTGCTGTATTTCTTACTTATACAGTTGTCTCAACCACCCTCACTGAGTGACTCAGTGAGTGAGCGACGGACTGAATGACTCACTCAGTTCCTCATAGGTCTATCACGTTACCAACTCACTCGTTCATTCATATAGGCATTCGAGCATTCACTCACACAATCCCTTATTTGCTGGATCACTTTTCTATCTGCTCATTTCACTCATCTACTCACTTATGCACTCAATAATCAAGCGCCGACTCATCGACTCACCCTCAAATTCATTTTTTTAGTTTCCCATCGTTTCTAACTTTTATCTCTCACCCACTGTATTCTTCCTCTCCCTGTGTGTGTGTCTACTTTTGTTGCTCGTACAGACGCTCTAGCATTTACTCACTGTTTCATTCATTCATTCGCTCACTAAGAGACTCACTCAATGTTACTCTCTGACTCATTAAGTCAAATACTCTCTCATACATTACTTTAAGCTCTCCACCTTTGGACTCCCAACCGCTGGATTCTTTCTCTGTGCTGCTCTGCTTTTGGCCGTGTATTTCCACTCAATCGCGCACTCACTCAAACAGTCACTCACATAATTATTCTATCATGCATTACTCACTTATCTTGTCACCCAATCACTAACTCGCTTACGCACTCATCCAACCACTCACTTCATTCAATCAGGCGCTTACTAATTTAGTCCCTCACTCACAAACTCATGCACCCTCACGGTCAGTCAGTCACTCACTCACTCACGTATGCACTTACACACTCACTCGCTCACCAATTCGTTCAGACACTCAATCGCGCATTCATGCAGTCATTCACTCACTCAGTCACTCACTGAGCCTTTCAACCTCCGTCTGTCTCCCCCCGTGTTCCTCCATACCTCACTGTATTTGTCATCTATATGGTTAACTCAAGACTCTTGCTGTCTGACTAACTGACTGACTGACTGACTTACTGACTGAAGGAAAAAAGGGAGGATGGATGGAAGGAACGAAGGAAGGAGAAGGAAGGAATGTGACTCGCTCGCTCACTTACTCACTCACCCACTCACTCACCTACTCACTCACTTACTCCCCCATGCACTCACTTACTTACTTACTCACTCACTCATCCACTCACTTACTCCTTCCCTCACAGTCACTCAAACACTCATTCACCTACTGACTCAAGGAATGTGACTCGCTCGCTCACGTTCTGACTCACTCACTCACTCACTCACTCACCCACCCACTCACTCACCTACTCACTCACTCACTCGCTCATTCATTCACTTACTACTCACTCACTCACTCAGACGGAATTGACAGAACTGTGATGTCTCTCACAGTATAAGACAGATTTAATCCCTCGAGCATTCACAGATATCCTCGAGAGACCATTGCCGAATTGTTAAAGAAATTCTCAAACTTGAGATTTGAAAGTGAGATGACACAAAGCATGGACTGTATACCATGTTGATTGGCGCCAGCTGTGACCGCCGGCTTTCTATCGAGGTGCTTTGTGCAAACATCTAAATATACCATTTGCCCCGAGGTGAGCACTGAGATGCTAAACGTTGGATGGTAAGCCCTAAATTACAACATTGCATTAACAGAAAGACTTATATGACTATTCAAATACTTTTATGATATTCAGTTTTGCCGACCATGAAGGCACAAATACAAATGTAATGCAGCTTCAGTTCTCTGTGCCACTTAGGTAATGGACCATAGTGAGTTATATAGACAACGCAGTATGTATGGGAAGGCACATGTATATTCGTCACCTTGAAAGTTTAAACTGGCATATCTACCCTTGGGTGTCTCTACCTCATAAAAGCATTTACAATGCATATTGCATTGCTACAGAATAGGAAAGTTTAAAATGCTGAGAAATGATGCAGCCTTTGTCCACGAAAACCCGTATGGATTTATGCAACTCTATTTTTCCAGTAACTACAAATATGTTACTGGCTTTTTAGAATTGCCTTTTTTTTTCAAAATTTGTTGCAGGTTTTCTGTCCTTGAACTCCCACGCGTTATTTGATCTCGGATGACCTCAAGAAGTCGAAATTATTGTCAGGCACCTTGCCTCGAGATACTGGTACCCCATACTTGTTGGCGTTGCCTTGGTGTTTGTGCTATTATAGAAATACCGGCATGCTTCATGTGCACTTCAAAATCTCATGTGGCATTTGACCTTAGTTGACAGTGAAAATGTCAAAATTATGGTCATTCAATTTTACAGTCCTTATCTCGCGAAAGATTCACTGTGCAGCTTTCGTTGCAGATACTAACAGGCAGTCACCTGTTTCAGTGCAATATTTAATGGGATCTATCACAAGGTCAAAACCAAGGATATTCGATTGCAAATCCACTGATCAAAGACTAGTAATTTAAAATGTGTCTTAAACGTCTGATGCTCCTAAATTCAAATTGCATATGTTCTCTACGTTTCCTTTTCACGGATTTCTGGCCTGAGAACCTTGCAGTGAAGACAAAAAAATCATTGAAATAGTGTAGTGTTTTTCTGCTGTTATTCTTAATGTTATTCTTCCTGTTACTGTTTCTATGGTCCTCTACTGTCCTCTGTTGTCAGTCCTCCTCGACCGCAAATTGAGTCTCTTTGGAACCGTTGGTCTAGCAAATACTCCTGTAGACGTGTGACTGTAGTATGTTACTAACTTCCGAAGGCCATGGAATCTTTGAGCTTTGTATGTATATAAGGGAGTTACAGGAACTTGCAATTTTTTTTCCCAGAGTGGTGTTACCAGTGCGGGGGGAATCTTTTTACCTTAAATTATATTAAAATGTGAAATCCAAAGGAATGTAACAAAGCCTGCATGAAAAGTAGGTAGGTAACTCACCATAGAAAAGTAATACATTTTAGACTTGTTTTAAAGGGACAATGTCATCATCATCATCATCATCATCATCATCATCATCATCATCATCATCATCTTCTTCATCATCTTCTTCTTCTTCTTCTTCTTCTTCTTCTTCTTCTTCTTCTTCTTCTTCTTCTTCTTCTTCTTCTTAATGAATGCATGGCAGTAGTCGATAAGGATCTATGTCAGCCTTAGTGAACCGGTGAAAGGAAGCTGGAATTTGTTACGGCAGCATGTAAAACGAACCCTGTACTCTGACTCTCTCCCCCTCCTGCCCCTTCCCCGTCAATAAAAGTTCTCAAAGTTACTAGCACCACGCAGGTGACATGAAACAGGCTTGATACAGTTCGCGCCTGCGCAGAAAGACCTTTCTAAGTAAGGTTTTCAATGTGAAGGGTTATATTCAGGTACCCTGGACAAAAAATGGTGTCCTATGTCAGAGATTCAGCTTTAGACCGTACACTAGATGTGCACAAGGTATGAACGTAAAAATATAGATTTTGAGGTTTAACGGTTAGATAGCAAGACAAAAACATCGCTTCTGAGGTTCGACTTTCCTCCAAACAGCCCGGAATCCTAAGTTCTACCCTCGAGTCGAGCCTGCACGCTGAGTGGATCATTGGAACGTAAGCGGGTAAGCCATATGATACATTTGTGCCGAAATAGCTGCATAGAGTTAAGGTTGAAAAACCAGCAAACGTGCGTGTGTTTTTATTATTTTGTATTTATTTGTTTATTTTGCTTCAGTTTCCCGTTTATATTAACTGCCTGTGAATCGGTATGTTTGTATTCCCTGCGGGCAGTTATTTGAAAGGCATTTGAAAAATTAACTATGCCATCATTATTCTAATAGCAGCAGTTGCTGGAGACTTATTTACCAATATATTTTGTCTCATGGAAAGGGGGGGGGGGGGGTATTTGTATCCAACAGCCATATATAGCGGATACACGGCTAAATATAGAGCTATAAGAGGAAGGACGTTACGTTCGTCTGACCAGGGTTTGACCAAAGTATATTAGTACCTCTGAACGGTATCATTTGTATTGTCGCTACGTCTGTTATACACTTGGTGAGTAAAGGAACTAAATTGAATGGACATGTGCACAATGAAAGATCAGCGTTGGAGATATGCCCCCAGATAAAATGACCCGACAGTGGATTGCTGCAAATCTACTTCGATAACAAATAATAAGCGCATAGAATGCGTGATATAGGGCGAACAGACCAGCAATACTCTGCAAAGAGATTACTTTTTAACAATCAACGGTTAACTGTCCCTCGCATGTAAGAAATAAATGTGAAGGGTGTATTAAGTCTCAGACTAGGTTGCTAACTGTTGCACACCCTACTCTTTTAGTCGAATACATCCTAAGCAATACAATAGACTGGGTGAAGATTTTCCAAGGACAAAATTTGACCTACTGCTGGCCCATCCGCCCGTACATTGTCTAGCCAAACTACATGTATAGTCTTAGGGTTACCGTAGCTGCTTTTACCCGGATTATTATAGGTCAGTTCAACCGTCTTTTGTATTTTAAGACCAACAGTCACTTATAATATCATGCAGCTGCCTCACAGGCGCATTGGTAAACATGGTGAGCAGGAGAAAATTAAACCCGTAATGCAGAGCAGGATACCATGCACGGGACATTCATTTGTTACCGAATTCCACGTGTCAAGCTACAAAGCGCGCAACGCCCAATATGCAGTACATATTTTAATCTTAAAAAAACTGACATTATAGTGCCAAAAAATATATAGATCATCACGCTTTCAGATTAGCCAATATGGCGTTTCTGTTTCCACGAGATTTCTCACCCTGCGTTACAGAAATGTCATTACTCGTTAACTGCCCACAGCGGGCCGCGATACGTTATAAATACACCATATTTATATGAACGAGATGGACGAATGTTGCTGTGAGGTGTAAAATGTTTAGACGGGAACCTCTGGCTATAGGCAGGCAATGTCCGAAAAAAAATTTAACTATTTATCGGCTGTAAGTTTGAATGTAAATGTACCGCTCTGACAAAAATGAGAAACAATTTTATTTTTTGTCTTAGACACTTTCATGATCAATTTATAATTGATTTATTATTTTCGGTAGCAGTATTTATTGTCCTGTTTAATGATTTATTTGGTGTTGCTTTAAAATGGTTCGTGCATAGGTGCATACGAGGCGTCAGCAGAAGGTGCATATATGGAAACATGACATTTTTTTCTGTCATTCATTGCCTGAAAGGTAAAAGAAGTAGAGCTTCCTACAGCAAAAATCCACACTGAAAAAATAACAAAGAAAGGGAAAGAAGAAAAAACGGAACAAAGGACAGCATTGCAAAAAAACTCTTTCCGATAAATAATGCAACGCTATGTTGGTTTTGACGCTATAACTTTCCGTTCATGAGTTTAGATTTTCGTGTTATGAAAAAAACAGTAAGTTGAGAAAAGTAGAAAAAAGAATAATAATATTAAAAAAAATGACATATGGCACACACAATTATAGCCCACCAGCCATTTTTTTTAAGATGTGTGCTAGATATGAATCCCGTCCGCCCATTTTCTCTACAGGATTTAAACCGATTTCATCTTAGCTTTTTTTTTTTTAAATAATGTGCAAATTTTTGTGCGGGCCTGTATTTTGTATGCTATTCGCCTTGTTATACTATTGCGATTAATTTCGAAAAATCAAAAATAAATAATAATAATCATACTTTTTTTGCTATTTGTGCCTTTTAATTAATTTAAAGTTAGAGGTTTTATAAAATTGCAATTTGCCTTGTCACTTGTAGTCCCAGAACGGACAAGTTTATAATACTAAACGTTAATCCCTAAACAGGTGTGGCGTCAATTCAAATATACCCGGCCGTATTCAGAATGTCTAGGTTACTGAAAAACCGACATTTAAAAATTATTTAAATTTAATCAGATATCAAATTGATAATACAATATTCGTCGATGACTAATTTAGATGCAGACGGTACTATCTGTTGTAAAGAGACAGAAGATACATGTGTTTAAAGTCACTATGAGATTCACGGTGATTTAATGTATCACTGAGCTTGGCCCAAAACGTTATTTTACCTGCTAGAATGTCATTCTATTGACCAAGCCCCCCCCCCCATTAATAACATGATTTTTTTTTATCTGTTTTGTTTGTTTTTCTGTTATCAGGAAACTCAAATTTATAATTGATGTTCATGTGCCAGATTAATCTTCATTAGGCGACGTATATAAGGTAATTTTATCAATAAAAGTCCTTTCAAAAATAAAATTCTTATTTTGTTTATGTATTTGTGGTTGTTTATCATTTTCACCATTGCTGCCTTTATTTTATATCTTTTCGCACGACCAGCGCATCGTCAATATTCCTTTGCATTCGCTCCGTGACTTGCAAACTTCCAGCGAAATGCGTGTAACCATACGCCATTTAGATTTATTTATGTTATTTATCTATTTTTGTTGGTTATCGTTGACCATTTCTTCCTTTATTTTATCTCTATTCGCACGAACAGCGCATTGTCAATATTCTCTTGTATTCGCTTCGTGACTTGCAACTTTCTGCGAAATGTGTGTGAGCATACACTGACTACGCCAGCACCTTCCCGTCTGCACTGACTGCCCCTGTAGCCTTTAAGGCAGCCCTTGCCGCTTGTCTGCCCCGGGTGAAAGATCAAATATCATATTCATACATCAACGTCTAGCGACTCGGGTGAATGGAACGCACCCTGTGGCCTGTCACGTGGTTGTAGTTGAAAAAAAAAAGAGCAAAAGAAAACAACTAAGAGTGATCGCCCTACCCTGCGGCGACAACAGGCCAGCGCGAAAGTAGTGTCCTCTAGCGGCCTGAAGATGAAACACTGCTCGCCGTGGTTGGTTTTCTAGGGCCGTTTTAAATTTGAGGAATCGATACAGTAATCTTTTTCTGTTTCATCAAATTCTATGTGGAGAAACTGCAGGTAATCAGTTTGACTTGTGAACTGCCTGGGGGAACCATGGAATATTAGCATTGAGATTTCACAGTCATGCAAGCAAAAGACAAAAACGAATTATGTGACTAACAGAGCATACACTGATATTAATCCCATGCTGCTTATTAAAAACCAAGAGGTTTCTATTATCAAACCCAAAATAGAGCCATTGGAGCGATCAATGTGACGGTGATACTTGTGAAGGTACTGTGCCACAGTATCTAACTGGTGTAGATTCTAAGCTAAATTTATGAGGAGTCTTGTATTTGTACCGTAACGGCAAATAAGCATTTAATTCCTCAATGTGTCCTAGAACAGTAATGGGGAATGTTCATACTATACCACACGGCTATTCTAAAGAAAATAAAGTTCGATATGTGCAAGGTATAGATCGCAGAATATGCAAAGCCTTACATGGATGAACGTGTGCATTGGTGGAATGGCTGCAATAAAGTATATTCTCATCTTACCTTGGCTACATGTGTCTACAATAATGAGACAAGTTTATTAGCTGGGAAAATGTGCACACAGATTTCTGTTCTGTATCCACTAACTCGCATACCGGTTCCTTGCAAGAGTCAGCGTGCTCAGAATCTTGGAAGTATTCTTGGAAGTATTTAACAACTGCCTTCGTCTCAAGCTCCTGATCTGCAAACGTTATGAAAGAACACATGCACAGAAGATTTTAACGGTATACAGTTATGGAATGATTTTATCCGTAAAACAGGTAATTGTAAGGAAAATATTTTATCAATGGGGCTAGACTGGGACGTAAGGAGACATTTTGATCACTGACAGGAGAACACGATGATTTACATCAGCAAATATACAATCTGTCACCGTTCCTTATATCGCATCCTGCTATATATCCTTATATTAATTAAATACGAGTCGTATTTCAGCAGGGAGTTGACTACATAAACCATAACGTAAATGTCAATTTATACATCAGATGTACATGTGAGGTCACTAACTTTTCTAGGTTAAGTTTGTCCAGAAGGATGTGACTTCTCACTGGTTGCATTGAAGTCCCCTGTCAGAAAGGGGAGTGTAAATAGCATAACTCTTCAGTATGACTTCTGAAATACAAGCGGATTTAAAGCATGAGGTAATAACAGTCTATAGCTTCCCAGCCAATGTCCATTCCGACTCTCTCCTCCCTATAGATTGCGTAACATTACTATGTATAAAGTGCACAAAAACGATGTGCTGCACTCAGTTTTGCCCGTTTGTATCCCACTATAAATCCAATTGATCATTCACAAAATCATGCTACGCATTCTCTTCCATTAATCTTTTACTTGTCTCTATAACAATGTCACCGTAAATCTAGTTGCCCATGGAAACTACAAAAATTAAAAAAAAACAAACAATACCAACGATCATGCTCTTTAAGATCGTGCGTTTATTTGACTGTTGATCCCAATAGGACTGGTATTTTTTATAACTTTATGATTATTCGGGATCTCGGTATTTGTACACAGTGAAAGTATGTATTCATATGTCTAGGAATGTCTGGATAGTGTTCGGCCATTTATGTGCTTGCGAAAATCCGACTCGCGACACCAAAATGGATGACAAATGTATGGTGACGTAACTGCGTGCGTTGGAACAAGTATTTTACTTTACCAGATATATCCCTTGTAACAGTCACTCGGCCCCTGAGACTTTGAAGTGTTTGACCTTAGGCCAAGGTCTGACGAAACTGCTCACAGGAAAACCTAACAGACGCATCCTTTAAAAGCTAGAAGGGAATCTTTTATGTATGAATTATTTGCTGTAGTTAGTTCGTACAATAAGTGTGGCCATTTCCATTTCGTTTACAGTTAGCGGTGTCCTCAGGGGATGCTCTAGTATTTTCATTGCCAGCTTGTAGCTGTGTTGTATATTTTGTGGGCATTGTTACCACGATAGGTATAACACAAAAAAGTGTATGTCCCCGGGCGCCCAAATAGGTGATTTGCAATTAGATTATCAATCCAACTATAATTTTATGGTTGCCAATGAACTCATGTCTTATCTTAGATTATGTTCTGCGATATTTTTTCTCAACTTCATGTGGTAAATTCCAGTCGTCTTTTTGTGTCTGGAATTGGAGCCAAAGAGTAAGACTACCGCATATGGGCAGTATGATGGGCAACCGTTATAACATAGTTTGGACCAATTGTTTAGATAGTTTACTAGACGTTTCGACAATTTTGAAAGAACATTTCAGACATTGACTCACAGGAAGAGAATGTGTACGGAACGATCCTGTGACCTCAATACGGTAGAGACTACTTCCTATTCCCCGTTCATAGCACAGAGTTTAAAACCTAACCACTATTGGCAGTGTTGTGACATATATTCCATGTAGCCTGAATGTACTGAACGAGGATCCCATTAACCTTAGGTTAGGCTCTTCCCACTTTGGGGCCCTTCAAATACACGGAATGTATGTCTCAGGAACGTTTGTCTCTGTGTATATAAAGCTGCCAGCAGAAGCACCGATTCACTCTGACTTGGGTGAATGAAAGTATATACAATGTATTTTTCTTGGGGGGGGGGAGGAGGCTGTCAAACACTGGTGGTGGGATTTTAACGTTATGAGAATTGTCAGTGCATTGCTCATTACTGTGACTGTGTTTGAGCATAATCAACTGAAAAAAAAACCAAACAAACCAGTTTTTTTCGAGGTCTGGCTACTTTGCACATTCCGAGAATCTATAAAATCCCATCTTTCTTAAATTGCCTGCATATTCCTGTGAAAATAGGAATTGTTGGCTTTCCTAGCAAACGTGTGTATCGGACCTGACTCCCGAGATCCAACTAGATAACTGCAGTACGTAGTCATAGTTTCCGTGTTACAAGTTAATTTAAAAAGTAATCTCAACCGTGCAGTTGCGGAATGACACTTGACGGAAACTTGAATCCCATTGTATATAGTTTGTGGCTTTGCACCTGGACCGTGCATGTAACAATAACCATTAAGTAACTTTAATCTTCTATTGACTCAGATTTTTAAATCCTGGCACATTACATTGGCTGGGATCTGGTATAAAGTTCGACTATCACTCACACCACATCACTTCTTCAACCAACTTAATCTGCCCCTAGCTGACAATATGATTAGGGAATAGACGGAGAACTACATTTATAGCTATATATGTTATTTGGCATGTGTTAAGGTGGTGAAGGTTTAACAAAATTCTATATTACTGCAGCCTAAGTTACTACATGTAAGGCAGTAGTTACACCCTAGCTTATCCCGAACCTCTATCCTACTTTTGTTACAGTAATGTTCAGGTTCTACACAAGGATTTCCCGTTGCCTGTTGTCCCGAAGTGCATTGTTGCACTGTAGTTTGTGACAGGGTTTTATTCAAAAAGCGCTGTAAGAAACCCACTGTTGCCAGAGTTACTTACCATTCAGAACATCATTAACTCCCTAAGGGTCTAGTCACACCGGATCGTACGAGTTTTTGGTCGTGCGATTTCTGTCGATTTGAAGTACATACAACCGATCGTGAATGTTTGGTGAGATACAGAATTTTGATCGCATGCAGCGATTGGTTTGGCCACCTGTTGCAGTGAATCGCACGACAGGTGGTGCGAATGATCGTACGATAGCAGAACTTCTCGTAGGGTCGTGCATAAGTCGGCGCAGATCGTGCAACCAGTCGGCGCAAGTTGTACGTAGGTGCATGTTCAGTCACAGTGAGGTTGTACGAGATGTGGCACGACCATTCGCTAGAGGGTATAATCAGTTGTACGACAAAACGCATCATATTTGACAATCAAGCGTTCACGATCGGTGGTACAACCATGAATGGGTGATGGTACGACCTATTTGCGACTGATGGTACGACCTAATTGCGAGTCAGAATCGCAGGTGAGAAGTTTTGACCATGTTTAAAATCTTTGCTGAGACCGATTTTGATAGTACGATCGTCCTCGTCCTCTCTGACAAGTCGTGCGCTGTTTCTGCGATTTATGTACGATTGTCAGCATTTTGGATCG
>JAAUYG010126007.1_pt1 | contig 15231 bp, 7 predicted proteins | sample 7278091 | NCBI WGS metagenome assembly JAAUYG01 (sample SAMN14350201, study PRJNA611818) | marine sediment metagenome | isolation source: surface marine sediment (0.6m) | place: French Polynesia: Moorea | collected 2018-08 | reverse complement strand
CGTCCGAGCGTATGGCCCAGAGGAAGCCACAACTAAAATTTGAAAGAAATCTGTGCGTTAAGTTCAGAGATAATTGCGACATGGACGGACAGACGGATGGACGACAGACGACTGACAAATTGCGATTTCATGAGCTCTGCTGACATAGTCAAGCAGAGCTAAAAAAACGAGGTTATACAAGTGTACACATGTTGGGAGGCATGCAAACTGTTGGAGAACTATAACTTATTGCCTGGGTGGAATCGACCATTTTGCTCCTTTGAATCGGTTGTAACTAGCCAAACAGGTGCTAAAAAGTGGAGTCGTTTTAAATTTGTCGTACATTCTGTCCTCTGTGTTCACTTTAGTGATTATTTTGCTCTCGGGAGAAAATTTACTCCAAGGAGGAGGAACTCTGACGAAGACCCGGGGCTCGTTTCTGGAAATAAAAATCTTTTTTTTTTTTTTAAGTCTAGAAATTTAACTTTTAAGTCACCATGACAACCATTGTTGTCAGTTTCTGTGCTTGAGGTCTTCGCCGGAGTTTTCAAGAACAACTGTTTTAAGTTTTGACCCAATCAACAAAATTTGAGCGGAGTGATTGGTGAAGTATGTTAGTCAAGTCAAAACTTTGACTTTAGGTATTTTTGAGAGCTCCAGATCCAAAATTGGGACTTAATGATGATTCTACAGACCAGCCCCTGGATTGATGATGTCTTCTGTTTAGTGCCTGATATTTGTATACAAAAAATGTGTATATTCTGTGCCTGAAGTATTCTCAGGACCCAACGTAATTTTTAACCCTGCCCAGACCACCCTCCCCCATTTCACCCTCTCCCCAACCCTTCACCTGTGGTTAAACATTCCAGGACATACAAACATGTATTAAACCTGTGTTTGAATAGTACCTAGAGACGACACTTGTTCAAAATGTCGCATTTTGTACGCTTCATTGGTTTCCTGAATTTAGGATTTATGTGATTAAGCTTCGAGATTGTGTTGTGTCTTCTTATCAGTCGAGACCTGAAAAAAAAACAACAAGTGATCAAAACCCTTCGTATATGCACAAAATGGTCATGATGGGTGTCTTGAAATCAAAATGTTATAAACAGGAACTTGTTTTCGCCGTTGCCTACTTGTTGAATTTTTTTTTTCCACTGGGTTTTTCAACTTTGTACATATGTAAGTAAGAAGAGATCTGTTTTACATATCATGATGCAAGTAAACAGATTGTTACTTTTGTATCGCACTGATGTCTTTTTGTCTTTCTCTTTATTTATGTGAATGAATAACGCAAAGCCCTAAAGACACAAATCGCGTCTCGAAACTTGCATTAACACAGAACTCCAGGGCCATCTGACAGGGGAGGCCATTTATGAAAGTCCATATTGTAATTCATCACACAGAAAAATACCAATAGGGAGAATTTCGCGCCATAAAATTGTCTTACTTTATTCGGTTTCATTCAGGAGCCGAAGACCACTCGGCTCTTCAGAGTGAGTCATGCAAACGTGAGACGACATGGCCACATTTTTCCTGGGCAATAATCCACTGCCAGGGAAGTGTACAATATACCCAAGCATTGTTAAACCATTACCAGCCACTTGAGCAGGTTTACATCCACTAACAGTGCACTTTTGCCTTAGAGTCGTGGTGTTGCCGCCATGTTGTCTTTAGACCAGATCTGCATGGTTCTGATTGGTCGGAGTTACTTTGACCAGTCCGTAACGTGCTCTTGTTTCGAGACCTGTCGTGTCATTTAGGTTTTTGTCAGGTATGTCCAGAAAACTTTCCCGCTAAGGGGTTGAAAATACTCCCTATTGGGATTATTTGAAAGGAGCAAGAGATCATCAGGTTTCCGATTTTAAGTTTTGATGAGGGCAGCAACCAACATTCACCAAAACCGATATCGTGGCTGTACACATACATAGGGGAAAAAAAAAACTTTTGTTTTCACCTACATTTAAGTAAGAACCGTGTACTTCAGATGTCTTTTCGTTAGGAGGGAGTAGTAATAGGAATATCTTTGTCAATTGATCCATTGATTAGAAATGCCGTAGATTGAAGCAGTTTTGTACAATTTAATGATGTACCTAGAAGCAAGACCAACTGGGAACAAAAGTTAGCAGTGCACTTTGCATGTGGACCGTAGCCAGCAAAAAAAAAAAAATCGAATTAGCAATGATCCTGGATGCAACCAACTGGGAACAGAAACTACAGTATACTTGCGTGTTATATACTGTAGCCAGCAAAAAAAAATAACTTTACAGTTACACATACAAGGAAATTGCCTTGGAGATAACACCATTTTGGCCTCGACCATGGGTGGATCTTATATGCACGAATAGATTCATAGGACTGTCCCACTTTCAATGTGGGCACAACTGGAAGGAAACTTTGCCAGAAAATCACTAATAGTAGCCCTGGGCTAGAGCTACCTATTGGCCACATAGCCAAATGCTAAAAAAGTACACCATATTTGATACACTGAAAATTTTCTGGACATTATGATTTCAAGCAACCGCTTTGGCAGTTACATATAGATGAACATTACTTGATTTAAAACTATAATATTTTGCACCAGTCCTTGAGGAAAACAGAGCTAAATCTTATTGTGGTGTATTGCAAGCAGGGGGTGGCCATGCAGTAAAAACCCACACATCACCCTGCATATAGCACCCATGATGTGGTCTAAACAATTGATGCCATGAGTACACTTAAAATCCAACTTTGGTCTCACCCCGACACTATTAAAAAGGGTCGAAATTTGACTTTCAGATCGACATTGAATGGGGTGTAACATTGCAAGTAATTAATCTAGAATCTGTGTGGCTGTGCATTATGCAACAGTTTACTGGTCAACTGTGTGGTACTTGAATTGCATGGAATGCTGCCGTTTAGTCTTGGGTACTTTTAAAAAAAGATAAAAAAACTTCCGACAGAGATTCGACTAAAGAATTAGAGTCCTAGATCAGTATAATTCTGGATCAGTATTATTCTCGATCAGCACAGTTCTGGATCAGCACCGTTCTGGATCAGTACCATTCTAGATCAGCACAGTTCTGGATCGGTACAGTTTGGGATCAGCACAGTTTGGGATCAGTACAGTTCGGGATCAGTACAGTTTGGGATAATTGCTGTCCCCAGACATGTATAGTGCCAAGCTAATGCTTTGTGCAAGCTTCAGATAAGAGTACACGCATAAGTAAATTCCTTGGATCAGTGCGTAACAGCTTAGGACTATATCATCTGAAAACAGGTTGCCTGGATCAATTCCTGTATTCATGTGGTGTATAAAGTTAAGTTGCTGATACTGGAAGTATAACAATACGATTCAAAAGAGTACAATGGCTGTTGAAGGGCCTAGCATACTAACAGAGGAGAGGAAAGAGAGGTTGGAGGAGGAGAAAGAGGAGGTTCGAGTGTATCAGCGAGGAGGTACCAGTGTCGTCATTTACCGACTGGTGAAGACAGTGACCCTATTTGGTAGTTGGGTGGGCCTGGTAAGCTTTAACTGACATATTGTGTGTACAATGTAATCTCATATGCTTCATGAGCCAAATGAAATAAGGATCCTTCCTTACTTTCCACTGTACCATGAGCTGAAGATCGAATCATCTCTGGATGGCTTATTCAGCTGTAATTGTACGTTGATAATATGCATTTAGAATAGCTTTGAACTGCATGTATGTGGTGTTCTGCCATGCATCTCTAACCTAGTGGTATGTCTAAGGATAAGAGGATGGACTGAGGACATGCACACAGATGGATGCACTTGTGTGTTGCGTGCTGGTTCTCTGGCGTGACCGTGTCTGACCGCCTCAGGATGGGGCGGGAACTTTGGCACTGCACACTAAGGGAAACAAGTTAGGATCAGAGTCCAAGATCAGACATGTCGCTAACTGATACAGAAGCAGTCTCAGCCCTGTGGTGGTCAGCAGATGCCAAAGGGCCCTAGTGGGCTTGGGTCACCTGGCACCCAGTGGCAAGCTGGAGCTAAGACTTTTCCTGGCCTAGGTTTGTAGGGATGCAGAAAGACAATCACACACGTTTGGATGTGATAGTTTATTAAGACACACACGAGGAGTGCCCCTGAAGGCAGAGAACGCATTCACAGCGACAGACACAGACATGATGACAAGGAACAAGTACAGATACATGACGACAATAAATAAGATAAGTTAGACTTGGCTTAAGGCCTTACACCGACACAAAAGGCAGATCCTCTGATCAGATCTGCCTGCTTGAGAGCTAATGTTTACGTTACTACCAGGAAAGTACGGCTTATATGGATGGGTTAATTGCCTGACAATACCAACAAGTCATACAAGTTACAGTAGACTGTTTACAACAACTGACAACCGATGTAGAAGTGACAAGAGTTAGGAAATTAATTACAAGGTTACGGCAACAAGATTACATATACAGGTTAGAACACGAACTGGTAAATATGTTGGAAGATTCGTTACATCTTGACATTTCATAAATTGATTCCAGAGTACTTTAAAAAGCGTTTGAAGACGAAATGTGTCATTACTGCACCGTTGCAATGCTGCCTAGCAAAGAATTTAGCAACTGTACATGTGCGCCAGACCTAACAGTATCCCGGTACCTGTTAGAGTTCCAGGCGGGCGCCACAACCTGTAGGTAAACCCCAATAACCCACCTAATACTGGCCCAATTAACACCAGTTAAAACAACCACGCAGGGCGAACAAAGAGCCCTACGATAAGAATACATATACTATAACACATGACCTATAAGGAATGCTACTGGCGGCCCAAAACACCACAGCACAATTGTACAAGGCCATTCTACATTGATCACCCGTGGCACCTCGTAGCATGTATCCATGTCCGTTGAGTTCAGAAAGAGTTGGTGTGTTCAGGCATGATATATAAGAACTGCATATTCTTCTTATCATTACTAAACCAGGAAGCTAAGTTCTTGAGTAACTGTGTTATGTCATTGTAAGATCCTTATTGTAAGACCCATAAGCTGTAGGTTCAGTAGTTCCTGCATTTTAAGACCACCCATTCAGCCAGAAATTGTGGTCCTAATTGGAAGTTGGTCTTCAAGTGGAGAAATATCTATATTGAAAATATAAGGGGGGTGTCATTGATATCCGTGGTCTTAAGATAAATGGAAGTCTTAAAATGGAGGGGTCTTAACCTTGTAATACTGAATATATGCTGGTATGGTTATCAGAGCAACATATCCTAAGCTCTAGCGACTGAACCAATATTCCTACCGTAATTCACCACACTTTTGATTAACTGTATTCATGGGAAAGCCGTACTGGTACATGTACTGTAAATTCATTAATGTTTACGGGGATTAATATTTGTGGTTAGCCCAGGTCTTGTTAATTATCCAAGTACAGTATAGTCCCTCTATTTTAAGACCACCCTGGGGAGAAAGAAAATGTGGTCTTATATTACAGGTGGTCTTAAAATAAAGGTAATTTGAAACGGAGTTACACTTTGGGAGCAAATTGGGTAGTCTTATAATCAAGGGTAGTCTTAAAATAAAGAGTTGTAAAATAGAGGGAGTACTGTACATTATGTTTGCGGGTATTTATTTTTGCGATTTGAAGATAGCCACCTAATATCCCTCGCAAACATTAATAATTTACAGTATTTGAAATATGTGCATGCTCTGCATTTTTAAGGGTCTTTTCAATGAGGTAGTCGGTCCGACACTGCCGGATCTGAAGGCACGTATCGGAGTGAACTACGAAGAGATCGCGCGGGTGCTGTCAGCACGCAGCGCTGGGCTGTTCCTGGGCTCTGTCTCCGGCGGAATGCTGTACGACCGCTTCACTCGCAAGAGAGATCTCATTCTGGCCGCATCTCTCCTGATCTCTGGAACAATGATCCTGGTCGCCCCATGGTGTCCAGAACTGTGGCTGCTGGGAGTGATGTTCCACTTGATGGGTCATGGTCATGGTCTGCTGACCACAGGCAAGTTAACTAATTGTGTGACCGCTTGCATATCAACTCAAATATACCCGTATACGTGTTTTTGGTGAGGGAAAATGGTAAGATGGCAGGCAGTGAGTGAATCATTTGTGATGGATATATACAATTAAGAGGAAATATAAAAAATTATAAAAGAATGGACTGAGAAGTAAGTCACATGTTGAAAATTTTGATTGATAAAATGAATTACTTTGGATTTACTCTGAACTGGCCTGAAATGTTTATAATATTGATTTCTGAGATAAGTTAAAGTTTCTTTACTGTTAGTCACTGCAAGCACCTAATATATTCAAGTTTTATCAAGATTAATTGTGTGAGAAACTACTTCTCCATGTATGTATGCTACAGTGGTCCCTCTGTTAGTGGCCACTCTCAACAGCTAGAGGCCACGTACCCTCTCTAACCTTCTCTAGTGTGGCCCCTATTTTTGCCACTACTACTTATGAATGCATTTACTCTGAGACTCTATCTCATCAAAACTTAAAGCCATGTCTCTAATGTGGCCACAGTTTCTTGTCAAATAGGGTGGCTTTATTAATTAAAGGGGAACTATTGTATAATATCTGTATGTCTTATTTTCAATGCTAATGTCAACTATATGCTATATATTTATACTTTGTGTAAAGTGATTGTCACTATATAAATATCAAATAATAATTTATTGTTCATATAGGTTTACCAGTATATCATTATGGCACCCACTGGATGTGACATATGCAATATGGGATCATAAAAAGTTTTCTGAACTGAATGTTAATCAAAAACTTAAAGTATTTGTCTATTTTTACAGTACCGGTACATATATTGGCCCCAATTCACACTGGATCATTGGATTAAGTTGCAATAAGCTGGCCAACTTATGAGAGTAAAACTTTTGCATGCATATTTTTTTCTCACGCCATAAATACTGTGCATCAACTTTCTTTCAGGGGGGAATCCAAGTCTAGCATTTCTATGGGCAGAAAAAGCAGCGGGACCTTACAACTTCTTGCATTCTGGATTCGGACTGGATGCCGCCATTGGACCCTTCATTGCACAGCCTTTCCTGTCTGAGGGTAGCGGGGGCTGCCAGAACAGTTCATCTGCTGGTCAGGGGCATGATGAAGAATATAGCAGTATCCAGAATGCATCTGGATTGTGTGACATTAACACACTCCTGCCAGCACCATCCAGAATAGAGTATCCATATGCAATTGTTGGGGTTTTATGCTTTATGATTGCTCTTGCCTTTTTGTGTTTTTTCCTTAAAACACCCCCACCAGTGGGTTTGAACCAAAGCAGCAACGCCTCAAGCGAATTTTTCATCCAGGATCCTGCGTTGCTGGAGAGACCAGTTTCGGGATAAAAATGTTGGTGCTGATATTCTTGTACTACATGGCAGTGGTGGGAGGAGAGAGAGCCTATGGGAAGTTTATATTTTCCTACTCAATTGAAAGCAGTTTAAGGTTCAGCAAGGATCAGGCAACCCTCCTCAATAACCTGTACTGGATCAGCTTCACCCTAGCCAGGTTTATAGCAGCCAGATGGATCCCTATCCACGTTCTGCTTTTGGTTGAAGTCTCTGGAACACTTTTGTGTGCCATTTTCCTGAACATCTTCCACTACAGTGTAACTGCATTCTGGATCCTAAATTTTGCTTTTGGGTTCTTCAAAAGTCCGCTGTTCCCATCATGCTTGGGTTGGATCAACCGTTACATGGAGATCAAATCAATGACAATCACAATTGTGAACATCGGAAGTGCCACGGGTGGAATGCTCATCCAATGGCTGACTGGCTACCTCTTTGAGTACTACGGCCCCCCAACGTTTCTTTATATCATCATTGGCTACAGTGCCTCCATCTTTCTTATCTTTATAATAATGCACCTGGTAGGGTCACGCCATGGTGACAGGTTCACCAAGGTGCTGCCATCAACCACACAGGCTGCAGGTGACAATCGAGAAAGTGAAGCTGAGCATAAGGAGGTCACAGTCTGAAGAAATGAACTACAGTTACAAGTCTGGATCATTTATATGGGTACACTAGTATATACGGCTTCCTTACTTTTATGTGCCCTCTATGTTACTGTATGCCATACACAAACATGAAAGACAACATTTACTAAGTCATGAAGTACGATATACCAGTACATATATGTACATAGGTGGCTGGTTTCATTAAATACTATCCTATTGACTGGAAATGAACAAAATAAATGTCCTTCTGCTGCATTAACCTTTTCTTTTCTTGCGTCTTTTCTTACTTGTAGTCTCAGCTTGGTAATTGTGATTCCGCCCTCATAATTGACTTTTTAGTCATACTATCTGACTTTTTACATAATAAATTACTTTTTAGTCATGGTATATGAGTGGGGATGTTAATGTACTTTCTGGTTGAGACTATAAGGGCCTGTGTGTACTACTACTAGTGTAGTATAGTAAAAAGGAAGGAAGGAAGGAAAGAAGGAAGGAAGGAACGAAGGAGGAGTATTATAAACTCTCATTTAAATCCTTTGAGAAAAGTAAGTGGGGGGCCCTATATATAAAAAAGCTTCCCAACGTACTTGTTTCATATGCATAGTGTGCACAAGCACATGTGCACAGACACCATGTAGCAGTTAGAATTTAGATATAGCTTGCTTTTTTGTGTTAACCTATGTCATTTGCACGAATGATACGGACAAATAAAGCTATCTTGAATCTATGCATAGACATGCATGGCATGGCATACAGCCTCCATTTAGAGTAAACATAACGGTTCTTTTGGCGGGAAACTGCCGGCCACCCATTTCGGAATTTTCATTTCATGCTAGGTGTTTGATTACCTGTGTATACTTGTAATATCGTCCACGATGGAGCAAGTGACTCTTCTTATTATAGGCATTATTGTCCTGTTTCTATGCCTCATAGGAACAGTTTTGATGCTGATTTTGTATTCTGGTGTATTTCAAAGCGTGGACGTAGGGGCCGGACCATCACCGGTGTCAAACTTGAAAGTTATGTACAAATTCGGGAAAGGTCCATACAAGTCCACTGGAGAATATTTCACTGAAACGACGGCCATCGCGCCAAATTTGAGGTGTTTCGGGGTTTATTATGACGACCCAAAAGTGGTTCGTATATGCACGATAGATCTATTTTGATAATTTGCAAATATTTTTGTGATACGATAAAAAAATGAGCGATAATTGATGATCTTTACCGATAAACCCGTACTTGTGTAGCATAGAGAGAGCCCGGAGAGAAAGTATCTGACTATAGGCTGGGTGTAAAGATACACAAGTGTGTACCTAGATACAGACCACAACATATGGATATTGTATTTGCTCATTGCACATTGCAGTACTACTGCAATGTGCAATGAGGGTGAGTACCAAAATACGGTGAATAGGAAATCATAATTGATAGTTTAACAGTTGCGCAAAGTTATCTTCACCATAATTGGAATATTTGCAAAGCATTTGCTGTTATATGAGCCTTGTTGTGGATCTTAAAATAATCACAGTTATCAACTGCGTATGTCTCACCAGTGGGAGGCCTCCTTGTGTTGCGGGAAATCTGCTGTCTACTAATCATTACATGCATTAAACAAAGGCTTCTCGTTTGATGAAAATGCAATAAAATTTTCCTGGACCATTTGCAAAAATAATAGCTGTAATTTAAGATGTGCATTTTATAATCCTGACCAGTATAGAGTTAATATAAAATATGTAAACTTGTTAAAAAGTAACTCGTTGCTCTGAAACTACAAAAGTACTCTACGGGGCTCGATATTAGGTAACTTGAACAGTAGAGCATCCTGAAAACCATCTCAGATTACATCAGATACTGAATATCAGAAGTTCTGTTTCAAAATGGTAATATTGCACAGAAAGGGTTGTTTCATGGTAGCCTTCAGCCCGTCCCAATTATGTCCCCGACAGCAGATTTTCCTTGGCCTGAGGTAAATTTCTACAGGCGGTTGGATGGTGTAAATTTTGAGTCCTGTCTGTAAATTGGGGGAGGGCAGAGGAGATCTGGGATTATAGTTTTATGGTCTTTTAGAATGAAGCTACAAGTCCTGCCCTAAAGGAATACAGTGCACAGTACTCCATGCATTATCTGTTGCCAGACACTATATAAGCTATAAGCTATTTTTTGTGTTCTAGGTACCAGACCACAAGTTACGCTGGGCAGTGGGTAGTATAGTGGCTGAGGGTCTAGAGGAACCAGATGCGAGCATTGTCACCAAATTTCAGGACAATGGATACAAAAGTGCTCACTTTCCCGCTGTGGCCAATGTGGTGAAGGCTAGCTTCCCACAGCGGACTCAGCTCTCTATACTTCTCGGCATCTACAAGGTCTATCCTGAGCTTGCCAGATATATAAAGGTAGGAGGTGCACAATTAAGGTTTTATTACGGTAATGGACCATATTTATTTATTAAATGGATACAGTATGGCTGCTACATGTTCTGGGAGGCCCCATTATCTTTCACTTTAGTTCATTTATTACTATTCAATTAGAAATATTGTTTTTCCAAAGCGGACCATTAAAACTTTCTTTTCTAAAGTCACTGGACTACAACTAATAAAATTACTGGTAATAAAGTTTCTAGGTTTTTCCATTGGTTGTATGCTAAAACACAAATTAATGTTTTTGTTTTGTCTGAACTTTTGTCAGTAGCACATGGGTTCACATACTTCATGTACTTTCCACATTTATTAAATCTAAGGTTTTACCATTTGCACTTGTACTACAATGCACTAGCAGTGACCAATGTGCTATTTGAGCCGTATGATCAGTGTGACCTCATTTATACTCTGTCAGAGGCGGGCTTGGAGGAAGTGCTTGGACCGCAACAAGGAGTGGATGGATGAATGAATGTTGTCTTGTTTTTTTTTTTCTAAGAAGTTTGCATCGTATTTGGTATTATGGAAGAGTGCTGCTGGGCCACTGTCATTACCTACCTTCAATAAAAATATTTTCTTTAAAAGGTAGTCTTTCATTTGATTAAAAAAAAGTTTAAAAACATAGTAAATGTCATGTTAATGGAGCCAGTATATGTATGTAAGGGTTTGAGTTCAAATGATATATTTATGTATGGTTAGATAAAAAATTGCTTTTCTAATTTGTAATTTCGGCATCCTTGTCTGATTTTCTTGTAGGATCACAAGCTGTGTGCCCACCCATATCTGGAAGTTTACAATGGAGAGACCATTCACTTTCTGGCTCCGCTGTCCAAACAGGAGGAATTCTATGTTCCTGAAATGCATACCGGATCAGCGGAGCATTTTTGTGAGCCAGATGAATCATCAGAGTCCAGGGAACACACGGGTAGCCCAGATACGTTCCAGAAAGCCGATCCTAGCATAGCCTCTCAGTTGCTCAGCGTAGGCCAGACTAAAGCCAATGTAATCTCTGGAGCAGTGACGTCCGCTTCCATGCCACACAACACACAGATTTCTAGTGAGGCAAAGGTATCTGAAGAACCAGAAGCGAAAACAGGGGCTACTGGTGACCCAAATCCTAGTCCAGCTATTCAGGATTCAATCCAGGCAGCCACTAGTTCCTATCCAGAACAAATGACAAATACAGGTGTTGCAAAGATCCAGGTTCCACTCCAGGTGTCTGGGATCACAAGTACTACTCGGTTGCCCTGTGATCCGGACTCGAACCAAACCTGCGATCTGTCGGAGGAACACAGTTATGCCCAGTCCCCTCTTCGCGAAACTCAGGGTGAAGTCCTTGGCAGCAGCTATACCGGATCAATCAGCAGTCTGGATCATTCCTACAGCTTCTCCGGGAGCTCCTTCAACAGTTCTGGAGACCATTCCCTAACCATGGACTCCCAGACTTCTCCCAGTAAGCTGGCAGATCTCAGCAGCGACTCCGATGGCCCCTTGGAGGCAGCACATGTGGCATCATAATACATGTAGTGTGTACAAACCATTCTTAGGATCAAGAAAGTGTTGTCTGTCTAGTTTCATAAAAGACTATATATAAACCTTATTACTGTACTTAAGATGATTAATTATGTGGTAACTTATCTTTTCCATGGTTTAATTTCAGAACAGATTTATTAAGAAGAGTATAAACGAAAGTTGGGAACCAGTAAGATCAAGTGGGTTTAAATGGTCGAATGGATTCTTAGCCAGAGTTAAGGCAGAACAAGAATTGCGATAGAATAGCAGTCCCTGACCCTTCTTCTTGTTACATAAATTCAGCCACAGGCATTCTTGGAATGGCACAGTTTCAACACGAAAAAGTAATACTAGTCGCCTTGAAATTTTATTTTGCTTGGAACTGTAAGACTATGGTTTGGATAGGTAATGTATGGGGTTGGAAATTATTTTATTCTGTGTCGCTCATGAAGAACTCGAAGAGTGTAAGGTTTTGAACACCGCGTGCTTGTCAGAATAAAATTGTGCTATCCAACATGCTTAAAATGCCAGAAATGTTTCATGGTGCTTGTCTGGGTTAGCGCTAGGAAATTTTCCTGGTTAGCCACTGCGGTTAAAGGGTATCTTTTCGTTTAGCCACAAATCAAGCTTGTGGAGCCACAAGATATGTTTGTGAAAGGCTTCAACAGTCTTAAATTTGGATAAAAAGATTCTAAACAAAATGCATTTTTCTGTTTGGCTAATATCCTGTTAGCCACCCAAATGACAGCTATCATAAATACTGGTATCGGTATTGTTTCATGTAAACTACATACAATATAAGGGCTCCACATGGGTAAAAAACGAAGTGCGACACAGCCACTTTAAAAGTTGTAGAAATCTGACGTGGCCTTTTATAAAAACTGTAGAAAGTGACGTCAATGTCTTATAAAATGTGACATGGTGACATAGGGAAAAAATTAAATGTGACGTGTGACTTAGCATAAATTATCTGGACCCATGTGGAGCCCTAATATACGATGTAAAAGTTAGTTTTTAGCCACTGTGGCTAAAAGTTTAGCCACCCTGGGAATTCTTTTAGTATTTGGCTATGTGGCTAATAGGTAGCGCTAGCCCAGCTTGTTACCACTTGACCACTGCAAGTGACATACTTCTTTGCAAAGAATGGCAGAAAAAAATTGAAATGAATGGGCATACTAAGATAAGATAAGAATATACTTTATTGATAGAATTTTGTTAAATGTGACACCAGCGAAAAAAGTTTTCGAAAGTTCGTACCTTTCGACCCGGAACATCGGGCCTTCTTCAGTGATCTGAAGCTTCTGTGTACTTTAATATACTCTATTGCAACCATGTGGTTGAGTTACACAAAACACACAACATAAGGTGTCGGTAAAAACACACACATGCAACACAGTGCTATACGAAATTTACAATTAATAAAAGTATATGTTAACAGACTGACTGATTCCAGTTACAGATGCTATCATAGAAAATTCTTTGTGTTTAAAAACTACTAATTCAAGGATAGGTTGCAGCTACTGGCAGTTACTTAGGCACAATTGGTTACTAGTAGTAAGTAGTCGTATGTTACTAGTACTAAGTACACACTATTTACCCCTGGGCCAGTGGTGTAGGATAATTTTACTTCGGCCGACGGCCAACAGGCAAGCTCCTTCTGCCAAACAATTCTGTCCTTATTAGAGAGGGGTCCTTTGGTAAGAGGCAGCATCACATGCGTTCACGGTACATGGTCAGAGTAACCTTTATTTTTCTACTAATAGGTCCGTTTTGTATGAGAACTGTACTACTAGAGCCAATCAATTATGGGTTCTCCTCACACTGTTGTTGATTGTGTCTCAGCGCAATGTACCGCTAGTCTTTTTGTCAATTTTCTTCCTGTGTCGGTTTGTGTTCATGAATTTTCCCAGCCAGTTTGCTGTCTTTAGTCGAAGAATCCTTTGTGTCTATGAATAAAATCTTGGAAAAACAACGAAGTGTTTAGTTTTATCTTTAAAGTTAAAAGTCAGCGTCAAAGTGTAAATACTTTTAAGGCAAACCAACCAATGATTGACCATGAAATTGCCACATGTATAATTAAGAACTCATTTATGTTGATAAATGATATAGAATTTGCATTTAAATATGGTCTGTTTTATGAAACTTTGGAATCTTCCAGCAAATAAAGTGTTAAGAAGTACGTGTAGATACCGCAGACATTTTATGATCAGATAAATAAATACTATAGTTTGTACGTCAAAAATGCAGTTTTCCCCAGTGATATCAAATAATATATGCACATTGCTACAAGTTTGAATATTAGAAATTTGGCACCTGCCTTTTTGTACCTGACTGGTTAGAGGTATAGGAACTTTCAAAGTATAGAAATAACTATACCAGAGTGATGCTGAAATATATCACACAATAATATACAGTATAGAAGATAGGACGTCAAAGCTTAAGGTGTCAGCGTTGCCTACACACAACCCCCCTCCCCCCTCCGTTCCCCATGTCACATATTTTAGTTTCAAACACGTATCAAGACAATTAAGGGAGCGGATCAACGTGAGAACTTTGATGTAAAATTTTAGTCCTAGCACTCCAAAAGGCAGCTAGGTGGTGTTACCACTGTTATGAAAAACTTCTGGAAAATAAAAGTCTTTACGGAAAAGTATTGGAAAACTTCTTTTGTGAAAAGTAATGAAAACCACTGACAAAGGAAAAGTCAGGGTGTACATTGCAATTTGTTTTATTTCCTGTCTGCAATGGTCGTGGCAGATTTCCAGTTGAAACTGCGGCAGTACTTCTACCTATCACCCTGGTCTGATGACGCAAGTTTGTAGTTTCCATGCTGTTATTTGTAGCTTTCCCAATAAAGCTTAACTGAGGCTGCATTGTCCTAAAACTTATTTCATCCTTCTTAATATACTCTCAGATACACCTGCTGGTGGTGGTGGTGTTGGTATCAAAGTTTAACGGCACATCAACGCCAAAAGGGTCATACAGTGCCAAAACAGGTGATAATGGTTGCAACGTCAATTCAAGTTGCTACAGTCTAATACTGCACTGTGTGAGAGCAATTCGCTATCAGGCCAAGCCTGAACAAAATGTCCGACAAGACCTGATAACCAGGGGCGCCACGTGGAGGCCCGCGTGGAGGCTGCTCTCATGCACCCCGATACACCTGCTGGTAAGCTTAATTTGCTTGTGGCCTTTGTTAAAATAGCAAGACACACCATTCTTTATATATGACTGATGAGTCGGCTGTGCCTACTCTGTATGTACACTCCTCATGGAAGTGGGGTTGTGTTACATATTCTGTGTGCTAGATTAGAAGCTTAAAATTCATACAGCTGTAATATATTGTGGTGTCGTGGGGTCTGTCGATTGGGACACTGGGATGGCTACGT